>Ga0206826_1078_pt1 | contig 15044 bp, 8 predicted proteins | sample Alteio_BWOrgCont_80_FD_152636 | JGI IMG/M metagenome (GOLD analysis project Ga0206826, IMG submission 152636) | Enriched cells from forest soil in Barre Woods Harvard Forest LTER site, Petersham, Massachusetts, United States -... | ecosystem: Environmental > Terrestrial > Soil > Temperate forest > O... | reverse complement strand
AACTCGGCGAGCGACGAAAACTGATCGACAAGCGATCTCATGGTTGCTACGGAGGATGAGATGACTTCGGTGGAGCGCTGAATGACGGCGGGCGAGGGCGATTCGAGGTCGTGCTCGTTGAGCAGCGAGCTAAGGCGGCCAATGTGTCGCTGGATGAGCTCGGCGTTGAGGGAGATGGGGGTGAGCGGGTTTTTGATCTCGTGGGCAACGCGGCGGGCTACTTCTTTCCAGGCGCTTTGTTTCTGGGCGCGAAGGAGTTCGGTTGCGTCTTCGAGGACAAGGACGTAGCCGCGGTGTTCACGGCTGGAGTGTTCGAAGTCGAGGGAGCCGGGGCGGCTGGCGGGACGGCCTTCGAGGAGCGCAACGGTGGCCGCGAGGTGAAGAATGCCTGCGTTGGATTGCATCTGCATCTCGGCCGAAGCCGAACCCATGCGATGGGCGCGGCGGAGAAGGTGATCGAGCGCATCGATGATGTCTTCGGGAAGGACGGAAGAGAGAGGCAAGCCGATGAATTGGCGCTGGCCGCCGGGGTCGAGCATCTCAGAGAAGGCGCGATTGGCAAGGAGAATGCGGCGATCGGCGGAGAGGGTGACGACGCCGGACGGGATGGTTTCGATGATGGTTTCGAGCTCGGTGCGGCGGACCTGGAGAGCGTGATTGAGGTCTGAGAGTTGAGCGGTGGATCGCTCGGCGATGGCGTGGGCGCTTTCGAGATCGGCGGCCATAACGTTGAAGCTGTCGACGAGTTCGCCGAGCTCTTCGGTGGAGGACATGCCGACGCGGTGAGCATAGTCGCCGGCGGCGATGGCTTCCATGGCGTCGGCGAGGGATTCGACTGGACGGGTGACCTGCTTGCTGAGATTGAGCGCGAGCCAGCAGCAGGCGAAGAGGGCTAACGCGGTGGTGAGGAGGAGGAAGCCGGTGTAGAGGCTGCGAACTTCTCTGCGCTCGCGATAGAGCGTCCAGTATTTGTCTGCCGACTTGCGGAGGCGAAGCGAGGTGGCGGAGATGCCAGCAGGGATAGGAATGCCGGAGACGATCCAGTCTCCGTTGGGCAGGCTGGCGGTGGCGAGGGTGTAATCGGTGCCGGAGAGGGAGTAGAAGGGTTCGTCGGTGCGTTGAGCGGCTTCGAGAATTGCCTGCTCGGTGGGGCCTTCGAGGGATGTCGAGAGGACGGCGGGTCGTTGGTCTGAGTTCTCATCGCTGGAGGTTTCAGCGGGCTGGATGGAGCGCAGTTCCGATTTGCCTGAGGGGGACGTGGGAACGTGGAGCGAGGCAATGGCCTGGCGGTCGCGATAGAGGATGACGAAGCCGCCCTGGAGGGTGACCTCGTGGCGCTGGAAGATGCGATTGATTGCGGCGATGGAGTCGGCGGAGAGCGGCTGAGTGTCCGAGAGGGGAAGATTGGAGAGATCGACGGCGATGCTGTTGGCTTCGGATCGGTCGTTGGCGTCGGCGTAGTGGTAGAGCTCGAGCGCCATGGTGTTGGCGTCGTCGTGCATCTGCGTGACGGGCTGGGAGAACCAACGGTCGACGGCGCGGTTCATGAGGAGGTAGCTGAAGGCGAACATGAAGACGAGGGGAACGAGAGAGACGAGGACGGCTCCCCAGAGCATGCGGGTGCGGAGCTGGGTGCCGAGGATGCGGCTGCGCTGGTCGGCGTAGAGCTTGAGGACGTTGCGAACGAGCAAGACCAGGACGCCGACGAAGAGCAGGAATCCAATGACGGAAAGGCTGACGAAGACGAGGGTCTGGAGGGGGGAGTTTGGATTGAGGAAACGCGGATTGAAGGCGTTGAGGGCTGCGAGCGAAAGGAAGAGCAGCAAGAGGCACACGCTAAGCGCAATCACCAAGGCTCTGCGGCGAAATGTTCCGGCTCCCATGCGAGCAAGTTTACGCGCGTGGGAGAGGAGGTGCTAGCTTTTAGCTGAACGGACAGCGGCGGTGCTGACTCTCAGGGTGCTGAAGGTTTATCTGCTTCGTTGGTGACTTCACGGCAGGGTGCGCGATGTCGGGTGTTAGAGGAGGTCGGCTACAGGGGTGAAGTCGCGGGTCTGTGCTGTGGCGACGGCCTTGTAGGTTAGGGAGCCGTTGAAGGTGTTGACGCCTTCGGCTATGCCGGGGTCGGACTGGATGGCGGCGTTGGCGCCTAGCTTGGCTAACTTGAGGACGTAGGGGAAGGTGGCGTTGGTGAGGGCTAGGGTGCTGGTGTTGGGAACGGCGGCGGGCATGTTGGTGACGCAATAGTGGACGACGCCGTCGACGACGTAGCTGGGGTCGGAGTGGGTGGTGGGGCGGGCGGTTTCGATGCAGCCGCCCTGGTCGATGGCGACGTCGACGATGACCGCGCCCTTGCGCATCTTGGAGACCATGGACTTGGTGACGATCTTGGGGGCGGCGGCTCCGGGGATGAGGACGCCGCCGATGACGAGATCGGCTTCGCAGACGGCGCGTTCGACGTTGTAGGAGTTTGAATAGAGGGTGTAGAGGCGGCCGGAGAATATGTCATCGAGCTCGCGGAGTCGGTTGAGGTTGAGGTCGACCAGGGTGACACGCGCGCCCATGCCGAGCGCGACTTTGGCGGCGTTGGTGCCGACGATGCCGCCGCCGATGATGCAGACATTGCCGGGAGGGACGCCGGGGACGCCGCCGAGGAGGACGCCGCGGCCGCCGTGCTCCTTCTCGAGGTAAGCGGCACCGACTTGCACGGAGAGGCGGCCGGCGACCTCGGACATGGGGGTGAGGAGGGGGAGGGATCCTGCGTGATCGCGAACGGTTTCGTAGGCGATTCCGGTGACCTTGTTGGTGAGGAGAGCGTCGGTGAGGCCGCGGATGGGGGCGAGGTGGAGGTAGGTGAAGAGGACGAGGCCGGGGCGGAAGTAGGGATACTCCTTTTCCACGGGTTCCTTGACCTTGACGACCATGTTGGCGGGGTTCCAGACGCTGGCCGCGTCGGGTACGATTTCGGCGCCGACGGCGAGGTAGTCTTCGTCGGGGAAAGAGGAAAGGGCGCCTGCGTTGTGCTCGATGAGGACCTTATGGCCGGCGTCGACAAGGGCTTTGGCGCCGGCTGGGGTGACGCCGACGCGGCTTTCGTGGTCTTTTACTTCCCTGGGGACGCCGATGATCATGCCTGAATCTCTCCTAAAGGTGGTGCTATGAGCCAAAGTTGCAAACGTCTTGAGTATAGTCGCCTGGGCATTGGGGCAGTAGACTGCTCCAAAGGCCGTACAATGGTTGTGCCGGGTCCACTAAAACCCAACCTTTCTTTGTTAGATAAGTTTTTTGTGTCTTGTGTTTCATAGTTTTTGTGTCTTGTGTTTCATAGTCTTTCTGTCTTGTGCTTTATCGTCTTGCTAATTTTCTTTATCTTAGGAAACCGATCGGTCTCATGTCCTCGAAAAACTTTCAGATGCGGACCTCGCGTGTGAGCAACATGCGATCCATTTTTTCGCTGTTCTCGAGCGATCTCGCGATCGATCTGGGCACGGCCAACACACTTGTGTTCGCGCATGGCAAGGGCATCATTGTGAATGAGCCCTCGATCATCGCGGTCAATCGCGTGACGGGCGAAGTTGAGGCTGTCGGCAAAGAGGCGAAGGAGATGCTTGGGCGAACGCCGGGCAACATCATTGCCATCAAGCCGATGAAGGACGGCGTGATTGCGGACTTCAAGCAGACGGAGAAGATGCTGAACTACTTCATCCAGAAGGCGCACAACCGGAAGATGATGGTTCATCCGCGCATCGTGATTGGCGTGCCGAGCGAGATTACGCAGGTGGAGAAGCGCGCGGTTATGGACTCTGCGTATCGCGCGAAGGCGAGCGAAGTGCATCTGGTGGAGCAGGCGATGGTGGCGGCGATTGGTGCGGGCTTGCCGATCACTGAGCCGGGCGGCAACATGGTTGTCGATATCGGTGGCGGGACGACAGACATTGCGGTGATTTCGCTGGCGGGCATTGTGTACTCGCGGTCGGTGCGCATGGCCGGCAACCAGATGGACGAAGCCGTGATGACGTATCTGAAGCGGAAGTACAACTTGCTGATCGGCGAGCGCACGGCAGAGCAGATCAAGATCGATATTGGATCGGCGTATCCGTTGGATCGGCCGCTGTCGATGGAGATCAAAGGGCGCAACCTGATTGAGGGCGTGCCGAAGACGATTACGATCGACGACACAGAGATTCGCGAGGCGCTGGCTGAATGCATTGCGACGATCCTGAATGCGATTCGCGTGGCGCTGGAACGGACACCGCCTGAGCTGTCGGCGGATATTTCGGATCGCGGGATTGTGCTGACCGGTGGTGGCGCGCTGATCAAGAATCTGGACAAGAGGATTCGCGAGGAGACGGGGCTGCCCGTTACGATTGCGGATGATCCGCTGGCTAGCGTCGTGCTGGGAACCGGAAAGATGTTGTCGGACTTCCGGCTGCTGCGGAAGATCTCGATCGATTAAGAGCAGGGGATAGAGTGTAGAGGATAGAGTGTAGAGAAGACGAAGGCCGCTCAGTTGAGCGGCCTTTTCGTTTGCGGGTAAGAACTACTGCGGGGGGAGTTGCGTGCGGTCCCAGCCGCCGCCGAGGACCTTGATCAGAAGAACGCTGGCGTCCATGCGGCGGCGCAGGATGTCGATGTCGTTGCGTTGGTTTATGAGCGCCGAGGTCTGGGCCGTGATGACTTGCAGATAGGTATCGACGCCTCCGACGTAGCGGTTGTTGAAGATGCGTTCTGACTCGACGGCGGAGGCAGTCGCTTGACGCTGCTGCTCCTGTTCGTGGGAGAGAACGCGGAGAGCGACGAGGTTGTCCTCGACCTGCTGATAGGCGGTGAGGACGGTCTGGCGATAGCTGGCGGTGGTGCTGTCGTAGTTGGCGAGGGCTTCTTCGGAGATGCCGTGGCGGCGGCCGCCGTCGAAGAACGTTTGGCCGATGGTGGGACCGAGGGCGTAGATGAAGCTGGAGGATTCAAATAGCGACGTGAAGCTGGTGCTCTCCTGGCCGGCGGTTGCGCCAATGTTGAGCGAGGGGAAGTAGGCGGCGCGTGCGATGCCGATCTGCTCGTTGGCAGCGGCGGTTCGGCGCTCGGCGGCAGCGATGTCGGGACGGCGCTCGAGGAGTTGCGAGGGGAGGCCGGGAGGGACGACTGGCGGCGTGTCAGAGAGTGGCAAGGGTGAGGGCGGCAGGCTGAAGGACGCGGGCGGCTTGCCGATGAGGATGGCGATGGCGTGCTCGAATTGGGAGCGTGCGATGGCAACATCGGAGGCCTGCACCTCGGCATCCTGAAGCTGGGTTTGTGCCTGGGTGAGGTCGGACTTTACGGCGACGCCGCCGTGGTAGCGGTCGTTGGTGATGCGAACGGCTTCTGCGTATTGCGAGACGGTGTCGTTGAGAAGTTTTTGCTGCGCGTCGGCCGCACGCAGCTCGAAGTAATCCATAGCGACTTCTGCCTGGAGAGACAGGAGGGCGGTTTGCAGGTCGGCTGCGGTGGCTTGCGACTGCTCGCGGGCCGCGGTGATGTTGCGCCGGACTGCTCCCCAAAGGTCGACTTCATAGCTCAGTTGCAAGGGCAGTTCGAGGTCACCTTCTCCGTTGTTGGAGGATGCCACGTTGAAGTAGGGCTGGTTGGCGGAGTCGCGTACGCCGCCCAGGAAAGGATTGAGGCCAACCGTCGGGTATTTGGTCGCATTCTGCACGCGAAGGTTGGCGCGTGCGCCACGAAGATTGGCATCCGCGATCTTTAGCGTTTGATTGGCGTCGGCGACCTGCGGTTCGAGTGCGTTGAGCCCGTCGTCGTGGAAGATAGTCCACCAGTTGCCGCGGGGGATGGTGTCCTGCGGCTTGGCGGTCTGCCAGTCGGCGTTGTCCTTGAAGGCGCTGGAGTCGGCGCTGGGGCTGATCTCTTTGAAGGAGGGCGCGGTTGGAACAGAGGGTGTCTTGTATTTGGGACCGACCATGCATCCTACGAGCGCGAGGGTGGCCAGGAAGGCTGCGCTGAGCGACGCGTATTGAAGCGGCGATCGTGGCTTCATTGCATCACCGCCGGTTGCGTGGCGATGTTCACCGGCTGACCTTCGGCCAGCGAATCGGAGGGAGAGAGGATGACCTTGTCGGTCGGAGAGAGTCCGGTGGCGACCTCTACGGTCTTGCCGTTGTCCTTGCCGATGGTGATGGTCTGCAAGTGCACATGACCGTCGCGCACGACACCCACCTGGAGGCCTTGGGCGCGGAAGATGAGGGCGTCGGAAGGGATGGAAGGTTCACGGCTTTGGACTGGAATTTTGAAATGGACGAAGACGTAGGCACCGGGGAGCAGCTTGCCGTTGTGGTTGTTTACGTCGACCTCAACGTTGAGCGTTCGAGAGCTTGGATCGATGGAACCGGAGTTGCGGGTGACGATGCCGGTGAAGACCTGGTCAGGATATTCATCGAGGGTGAGGGTTGCCGTATCTCCGTTATGAATGTCTGGGGCGTAGACCTCGGGTACGGCGACGAAGACGCGCAACTGATTAACGGAGGCGATATGGAAGAGCTCTTTGGCGGTGTTGGTGGTGGTGGCAGAGCCTGCATTGATGAGGTCGCCAATGTCGGTATTGCGCTGCGTGACGATGCCGGAGTAGGGAGCGTAGATCTTCTCGAAGGACTGGAGTTGTGAGAGGCGACGGACGTTGGCTTCTGCAGCTTCTACGGCAGCACGTTTGGCGGCCGCGCCTGAGACGGCAACGTCGGTCTCCTGCTGGGAGACGGAGTCGAGCTTGAGGAGATTCGTAAAGCGGTTGGAGGTGGTTATCGCGAGGTTGAGATCGGCCTGCGCGCTTTTGAGATCGGCCTGTGCTACCTGCAGCTGCTCGTCGAGCTCGGGTGTTTCGATGGTGGCCATGAGCTCACCTTTGCTGACGTGCTGACCGATGTCGACGAACCACTGTTTGAGGTAGCCGCTGGTGCGCGCGTAGATGGGGGTGTCGTCGAAGGCCTGGGTGTTGCCGGGAAGGGCGATTTCAGAGGTGTTGCCGGAGACGATGGGGGAGATGACGTCTACGGTCGGGATTGCGTCGAGCCTGGTCTGGTTGGCGAGATGACGCTCGTCTGTTAGACCGCCAATGACGCGGTAGATGATGCCGGCGAGGATGATGACTGCGATAACGATGACTGCGATACGGACGCTGGCGGGCAGGCGCTGCGGGGCTGGGAGCGCATGGGCGGGGTCTGGGTGCGGAGGGATCGGATGCTCCGACGGAGCGTAATCAGCAGAGGGTGTTGTCATGTCGGTATTGATGTCGGTGTTGACGTTGGTGTTGTGGATGGGCATGATCCTGATCTCCATTGGTGCCTTGATGGGGATGGCTACCCGATCGCTACGATTCTTGTGGGGAAGATGCTGACATGGTATCGGAACGTCGGTCGCGGCCATGCAGAAGGGCGAAGACCGCGGGTACAAAGATGAGGGTGGCGACCGTGGCGAGGCAAAGGCCGCCGATGACGGCGCGGCCGAGCGGCGCGTTTTGCTGGCCACCATCGCCGAGGCCGAGCGCCATCGGAACCATGCCGATGATCATGGCGAGGGCAGTCATGCAGACGGGACGGAAGCGAGTTGTGCCGGCTTCGACTGCGGCGATGAGCGCGTCGCCTGTAATACGCAGGCGGTCTTTGGCGAAGGAGACGACGAGGATGGAGTTCGCTGTTGCCACGCCCATGCACATGATGGAACCCATGAGAGCGGGGACGGAGAGCGTGGTGTGGGTGAGGAAGAGGAAGACGACGATGCCGGCGATGGCCGCGGGTAGAGCGGTGATGATGATGAAGGGGTCAAGCCAGGATTGGAAGTTGACCACGATGAGCAGGTAGACGAGGACGATGGAGAAGACGAGGCCGAAGAGCAGGCTGGTGTAGGAGGTCTGCATGGTGTCGACCTGTCCGGCGATGCGAACGAAGTTGCCGCGAGCGAGCGAAGGACGATTGCTATCGACGATGCGCTTGACCTGGCGGGCGACAGAGCCGAGGTCGCGATCCTGGACGTTGGCGTAGATGTCGAGGGTGCGGCGGGTGTTGACGTGGCTGATGATGGGGGGCTCGGTGGAGCGCGAGATGGCGGCTACATCGGCGAGGATTTCCGGTGTCTTGGCGGTGGGCGAGGCGAGGGGGATATTTTCGAGGTCGCGCAGAGATTGGATCTGATACTGCGGCGTCTCCGCGATGATGCTGTACGCGACGTGGTTCTTGCCGTTGAGGAAGAACTGCGGCTGGAGTTGCGCCGAGCCAGAAAGAATATTGACTGCGGAGGTGCCAATGTCGCTCTGGGTGTAGCCGCCCTGCAGAGCCTTGGTGCGATCGACGGCGACGTTGAGCACGGGCCCGTCATTGGGTTGTTCGAGACGGAGATCGACGAGCCCGGGGACCTGGGCTAGCTGTTGCATCATTTTGGCGGCGACGATGCGGTTGCCGCCATCGTCGGCACCTTCGATCTGGATATCGATGGGTGCGGGAAGGCCGAAGTTGAGAATCTGGGTAACGATGTCGGAAGGAAGGAAGTAGAAGGTTGCGCCGGGGAACTCGCGGGGCAGGCGCTCGCGCAGGGTGCGGACATAGTCGGCGGTTGGGGAGTGATCCTTCTTGAGGGAGACCATGATGTCGGCGTCGGCAGCTCCGAAGAGGCCGCTGGTGGCGTGCTGGGTGTTGAGGGTGGAGTAGGGAAGGCCGATGTTGTCGAGGATGTTGTCCATCTGATTCTGCGGCACGGTGGAGCGAATGGATTGCTCGATGAGATCGCAGAGCCGGGCGGTTTCTTCGATGCGGGTACCGGTCTTGGCGCGCACGTGCAGGATGAAGGAGCCGTTGTCGTTATTGGGGAAGAAGTTCTGGCCGAGCAGGGGAATGAGCAGCATGCAGATCAGGCAGGCAAGCAGGAAGAGGGGGATGAAGAGAACGCGGGCTTTGACGAGCTGGGTGAGAAGGGATTCGTAGGCGGAGCGAACGCTTTCGAAGCCGCGCTCGAAGGCGCGCTGGAAGCGGGAGAAGAAACCCTGGGAGAGCGGTGCGTGGTGGTCGATGGGCTTGAGCAGATACATGGCCATGGTGGGCACGAGGGTTCTGGACAAGAAGTACGAGGCCAGCATGGCGAAGACGACGGCTTCGGCGAGCGGCTGAAAGAGGTAGCCGGTGACGCCGGAGAGGAAGAACATGGGGAGAAAGACGATGCAGATGGAGAGGGTCGAGACGAGGGCGGGAACGGCAATCTGGGCGGCGCCTTCGAGGATGGCTTCGCGGAGTTGGTGGCCTTCTTCGAGGTAGCGGTTGGTGTTTTCGATTTCAACGGTGGCGTCGTCGACGAGGATGCCGACGGCGAGTGCGAGGCCTCCGAGGGTCATGATGTTGATGGTCTGACCGATGAGGCTGAGGACGATGATGGAGACAAGGATGGAGAGCGGAATGGAGACCGCGATGATCAGCGTGGATCGCCAGGAGCCGAGGAAGAGGAGGATCATCAGGCCGGTGAGGGTGGCGGCGATGACGCCTTCGCGGATGACGCCGTCGATGGAGGAACGGACGAAGATGGACTGGTCGCCGATGGGCTGGATCTTGAGCTCTTTGGGGACGGTGGCCGCGACGCGGGGGAGAAGATTCTTGATGCCCTCGACGACGCTTAGGGTGGAGGCGGAGCCGGATTTGAGGATGGTAATGAGGACGGCGCGGTGTCCGTCCTGGCGAACGATGTTGGTCTGGGGAATGGAGCCGTCGCTGACGGTGGCGACGTCCTTGAGATAGACGGTCGCGCCATTGACTTGTTTGAGGGGGATATTTCCCAGGCCCTCGAGCGTGGAGGGCGTGCTGTTGAAACGGACATCGTATTCGGCGGGTCCGATCTTTGCGGTGCCACCGGGTTCGACGATGTTCTGATTGCCGAAGACGGCAAGGACCTCACCTGGGGAGACGCCGACAGCCTGCATCTTCTTGGGATCGAGGTTGAGCATGATGGAGCGCTGCTTGCCGCCGTACACTGCGGGAACAACGGCGCCGGGGATGGTGACTAACTGCGGTCGAATGATGTTGAGGCCGTAGTCGTTGAGCTGCTGTTCGTTGAGGCCTTTGCCGGAGAGGCCGAGCTGAAGGATGGGAACGCTGGAGGCCGAGAAGTTGATGATCTGGGGAGGGAGAATGCCGGGAGGGAGCGACTTGAGCTGGCCCTCGGCGGCGGCCGAGACCTGGGCATTGGCGGTATCGAGGGAAGCGCCGGGCTGCAGGTAGATCTTGATGATGGCCTGGCCGTTGAGGCTGGTCGATTCGGTGTGCTGGATGTTATCGACGAGGGTGGTGAGGGAGCGCTCGTAGGGGCCGGTGATGCGGCCCTCGACCTCTTCGGGGCTGAGGCCGGTGTACTGCCAAGCGACCGAGACGACGGGGATGTTGATGTTGGGGAAGATGTCTGTGGGAGTCCGCAGGATGAGCACCGGCGCAGCGATCAGGATGAGAATCGCGAGGACAACGAAGGTATAGGGCCGGTTAAGCGCAAGCCGGACAATCCACATGAAGCGCTCTCCAGGGGTGAGGGATCCCTCTTGTATGACTGTAACGGAGTAGGGAAAGACTCGGCGAGCGGCCGATAGTCGCACAGGCTGTGCGAAAAGCGAAGGGGCCTGAAGGGCCTTGGTTCAGAGAGTGCAGCGTTCGTCGCGAAATGCGCGGTGGCAACTTGTACGCGGCGATCGATCACGCGGGTTGATTGGTAATAGTTGAGAAAGTATGGAGCACCGGGCGGGAATTGAACCCGCGAATACTGGTTTTGCAGACCTAGATAACCGTTTGAGCCCGATTTAGACGGGCTTGTATGGCCCAATAAATATGGCCATCATGAGGAATTGCATCTTGTCTATCCAAGCCCAGCTAGACAGGTGGCCGCTACAGTATCCGCTACAGTCGCTAAACTCTGTGTTGCCGGGAATGAACGGTTAGGCTGGCCGGTTAGTCCAGGACTGGACTGACGGGTGCTGGCTCCCAGAGCGAACGACCCAAGAACATCCCCTTGATCCGAGCATGAGCACCGCGAGCTGTGTGGCGCAGCTGCATTTATTTTTTGGCACCGAGCAGTCCAGAAAGCAATCTGGACGGGGGTGGCATCCCCCATGCGACCCCCACCCCACCCGAGGTGTACTATCTGGCTCTGCGATTTTTCTTCAAAAAGCGGACCCACAGAATTGCCCTGGGCGGCTTGGAATTAGCAAGTCAATCACTTCTTAACCGACATGCTTACCCCAGCGCAAAAAATGCTGCGATCTCGCATTCGCTGCTTGTAATGCCGTCGCGTCCTGATTGATGTCGGTTATAGAGGCTAAACCACCTTCTTTGAAGGCCATAGCAAGATTCTGAATGTCGATCACTAGCGGAGGCATCGAGGACGCCATCATGAGATTCACTCCCGCTCTGCCGTCAAGGTGATACCAAATTTGATGGGCTTTTCCTGCCCGTTCCAAAGCCGAGAGCGGTGTGGACGTGTGAAGGACACCACACCGGGCCGCCCAAAGATCAATTGCGTTGATCGGACCACCCTCAACCGGCTGCACGCGTGGCAAGATGTACTTCACGCACCATTGTTTGAACGTGTCGCCGTTCGCGTCCTGAACCGTAGGAGGCGCGGCCAAGAGACCCAACGTGTCGATTCCCGAATAAATCAGCGCCAAAGCGGCCTCCGGCAAATCCGCACTAAGGCATGTGCCGATAGCGCGGAGCTGCATCTGGAACCATGAAACCATCCGGTTCTTGTGCGGGTCATCACCGGCATAGTCCAAGATCACGATTTGCCCTCTTTCTGTATTCGACCAAACTAGACGCAGCGAAGCCCCCAATTGGTGGAATTATTTCGTGAAATTTCCTCGCTCCACCGGCTCACATCGAAAGAAGCGCCAGCGCCGTAAGTGCTTCGGGTCGCGCTCATTCATTGGGATTTCCATAATCGACCAGGTGGGCGGGTAACGGGCCTCGATGAATGCAGGGAACAACTCGGCCATCGTTCGCCAAGCATGATCGAAAAGCATCTCCGCCGTCTTTGGCTTGTAGTATGCGGCAAATTCCGCAATTTCCTTCTTGCGATGTTCGAGATAGTCATTTCGGAAACTAGAAAGCCCTTGCTGCCAGTTGGCTCGTTGCCGCCTCAATAGCTCTGGCACGTCCAAGATGAGTGAAGGGTGTTTGTTGAGAAAGGCCGTTAGACCGTTCTCAAATTGAGCATCCTGCTTGAACAGAAAGCCAATATCGAACCCCAATAGCATGGCCGCTTTCGGGAACAGGTCTTTGTAAGCGTGCCAAAGACCTCGCGCAAGATCCTCGTAGAGCTGCCGCCGATTGAGTTCAGGAAGAGGAGTCGTTACCGACGCCCGAATCTTTTTCAAATGCTCAAACGCTGGCATCAGCCCTTCGACGACGATGGTCATGATTGCGTTTTTGACCGATTCCCGTTCGTCCCCGAAAATCAGGCTTCCGTCAACAAGTTCCAAAATCTCGCCGGAGAAGGTCTCGATAAACTCTTCTGACGTGCCGACGTTTGCGAAGTGAACTATCTTCCATTCGTTCGGCTCTTTGCCTTCTTCCGACTTCACACTCCACACGTCCGCACCTCTAACGAGGTGCAAGGCGTCGTCCTTTACAACAGCTCGTTTGATCTCGTCGCCCATGATTTTAGTGTCTGCCATTCTCCATATACCGCTTTCATGCACTCGATTATCATCTTTTGACGCGGTAATTCGGTAGTTCTGTGAAGCGCTCCTATTTACCTGCTGCTAGCTACTTCCCTCGAAAGTCGGGTTTTCGGCAAGTTCAATCGCTCCATTGGGTTTTGAAGCTTCCACAGGATATTCGCCTTTTATTCGCCTATAATCTGGCGATGGACGGCGCGGACATCAACTGGTTATTCGTAGACCTAAACAGCTACTTTGCTTCGATAGAGCAAGAGCTTGCGCCGGAGTTGCGTGGCCGTCCTATCGTCATCGCGCCGGTGGACGCAGATACCACCTGTTGCATAGCGGCTTCGTATCAGGCGAAGGCTTACGGCATCCAGACGGGAACAGGTGTCGATGAGGCGAAGGTACTCTGCCCGCACGTCATCATCGTGCAGGCACGGCCCCGGCTATACGTTGAGTTCCACCACGAGATCGTCGCGGCAATCGAGCGATGCGTTCCGATTCATCAGGTGATGTCATGCGACGAGTTCGCGTGTCGGCTCATGGGACGGGAGCGGGGGTTACTGCGGGCGCTCGAAATCTCCTATGCGATCAAGCAAGAGATCCGCACAACCGTGGGCGTCACCCTGCGTTGTTCCATCGGTCTTGCGCCTAACCGCCTGTTGGCGAAGGTTGCCGGGGAGATGCAGAAGCCGGATGGTTTGATGGTGCTGCTACGGCAGAACCTACCGCAATCCCTCTACAGCCTGGATCTTTCCGACCTGCCCGGCATCGGTCCCCGGATGGAGAAACGTATTCGATACGCCGGGATAGAGACGATGCGTGATCTATGCCAACTTCCCCGAGACAAGATGAGCGCGTTGTGGGGCAGCGTGTGGGGTGATCGTCTTTGGCTTTGGTTACGTGGTGAGGACTTCTTAGAGCCGCCAGCCAAGCCCCTACAGACCCTCAGCCGCCAGCACATCCTGGCTCCCACATGCCGAACGCCAGAACGGGCTAGGGGAGTCGCCTTGAAGCTCTTGCACTCCACCGCACGCCGTATGCGCCGTAATGAGCTATGGGCTGGGGGAGTGTTCCTGCGAGTGGGCTTCTTTGACAAGCCAGCATTTGAGGCCGCGGTGAGGATACCGCCGTGCCGTGATCCCCACAGCCTACAGGCGCACATGGCCGAACTGTGGAAGCGCCTGCCCCCGTATATGCCCGCAGACATCGCCATTGGCTTGACTCACCTGGACACAGAGCCGCAAGCGGACCTGTTCTCTATACCGGCCCCGGATGCTCGCGAACGCGTTGTGTCTTCCGTGGATGAGATGAATGCGCGGTACGGCCTCAACACCGTCTATCTGGGCAGCATCCACAACGTACGCAAGGAAGCTCCCACCCGCGTACCATTCGGCCCTCCACCACCATTAGAAGAGTTTGATGATACGGCAGATGAGGTGAGGAAACCGCCAACAAAGTACAGCCTCACACAGGAGCAACGCGCTAGACTACCGCGTAGAGGGTGAGGACATACGAACATGGCCGAGACTCAGGTGGTATCGATGCAAGATGAGGAAGCCGCGCGGCGCAAAGCTGAGGCGTCTACACGATTCAACGAGTTCATTTCGCAATGGACATTGGAAACCATGCCAGCTTGTGATGAGGGGATGGTGCTTCTCTTGCAATTCGCAGATGCCCATCCTACTGCATACCGCCTCGCCGAGTAGAGAGGGTTTACGGGGATGACGCACCCAATGTTCAACACCCTCGCAAAGTGGAGAGCGTATGCGGTACACGTCTCAACTTGCCCAAAGTGCAATGAGGTCTAGATGAGCTGGGATTACCGAAAATACGAAGTCACATGCACGAATTGCGGTCATCAAGGTTTTTGTATCGAAGGCGAAGATGATTGGAATCGGCATTCTACCGCCTGGGAAGGTTTCGATACGCTTCCTGCCGATTCCACGCTGGTAGCGAGGGTTAGGACAGACAGGAGAGATTTGCGTGCGGTGTGTCGATGTGGGAGCATGTCTATCTCTAAGGGGAAACTCGTCTCGGCATACTAAGGACACAAGGATGGCCAATGTGCGGTCGATACGTTCGGAAGGGTGACAAGCAACGCATCGCCGAGGCGTTCCATGCGAAGGAAGTCCCCACCTTTGCGATGCCGGACGAGGACTACAACATCGCTCCGACCACTTACCAGCCGATTGTCCGCGCCAACAGAGACACCGGGGAGCGCGAACTAGTATCGGCCCGGTGGGGTTTGATTCCTTTCTACACAAAGGACATGGCCCAGATAAAAGGACTCTCCACGATCAACGCGAAGGCCGAGACTATCGCCACGTCGCCCGCCTGGAGAGAGCCATTCAAAAAGCGGAGATGTCTTGTACCGGCG
>Ga0206826_1077_pt1 | contig 15209 bp, 15 predicted proteins | sample Alteio_BWOrgCont_80_FD_152636 | JGI IMG/M metagenome (GOLD analysis project Ga0206826, IMG submission 152636) | Enriched cells from forest soil in Barre Woods Harvard Forest LTER site, Petersham, Massachusetts, United States -... | ecosystem: Environmental > Terrestrial > Soil > Temperate forest >... | reverse complement strand
AGAGGCGAAAGAGCTGGGAATCATTAACGACATCTTTGAACGCGATGGCTTCATGGAAAACGTGATGGAGTACGCCCACCAGTTCTGTCCGCCGAACAAAGCTGCCAAAGCAGTCGGCCGGATCAAGCGTGCGGTGCAGACCGGATGGGAGATTCCCATGGAGTCCGCGCTGGCGGTTGAACGCGAGAACCAGCAGCTGCTTTTCCAGAGTGAAGACGCCAAAGAAGGCCTGGCGGCATACGTGGAGAAACGGCCGGCAGTGTTCAAAGCGAAATAGTCGCTCTGTGATGGACGGACGTTTCGCCCGTCCAAAATTGGGCGTCAAAGGTAATTTCAGGCGGGGCGTCGCCGCCCCGCTTCACCGCACAGTGATTGGAAATCAGAATGATTGCAGCGACCAAAACGAAATTGTCCTCTGGCAGGCTGTTGATCGACGGCCAGTGGATTGAAACTTCGAAGAAGTTCGACACGGTGAATCCGGCGACTGGGGAGGTTCTAACTCAGATCGCAGCGGCCTCCGCCGATGACGTTGACCGGGCAGTGCAGGCCGCACGCCGGGCTTTGGAAGATCGCACCGGCGCCTGGCGAAAGATGTCGGCCAGCGAGCGAGGCCGGATGATTTGGCGAATCGCCGATCTGCTCGAAAAGAACATCGACGAATTTGCCGAACTCGAAACTCTCGACAACGGGAAACCAATATTCGAATCCCGTTACGTTGACATGCCGATGGTTATCGACGTTCTCCGTTATTACGCGGGCCTGGCGACCAAGATTCACGGCGAAACAGTCAACACGCTGGAGACAGCCTTTACCTATACGCTACGCGAGCCGGTGGGCGTGGTCGGACTGATCGTGCCGTGGAATTTCCCACTCCTGCTGGCCTCATGGAAAGTTGGCCCGGCGCTGGCTTGTGGCAACACGATTGTATGGAAGCCAGCCAGCCTCACTTCGCTGACGACTCTTCGATTTGGAGAGTTGGCTGTCGAGGCAGGGCTACCGCCGGGTGTACTGAACATCGTTAGCGGTCCGTCGGAAGTGGGAAGGGCGATGGTGCGGCACCCGGGAATCGACAAGATCGCTTTCACTGGATCGACCTCGGTCGGCAAAGAAATCATGCGCGGCGCGGCTGACACCATGAAGCGAGTCACGCTGGAACTCGGCGGCAAATCCCCGAACATTGTTTTTGCTGATTCCGATATTGATAGCGCCGTCAAGGGCGCAATCACTGGCATTTTCTATGGGAAGGGCGAGGTCTGCAATGCAGGCTCGCGACTTTTCGTTGAGAGCAAGGTGCAGGACGAATTTCTCGAGAAGCTGGTTGCACGGGCCAAGAAAATGCCGCCGGGCGATCCGCTTGATCCTAAAACGCGGATGGGCGCGATCGTCAGCCAGGACCAGATGCAGAGCGTTCTCAGCTACATCGAGGCCGGAAAAAAAGATGGCGCCAAGCTGATTGCCGGCGGAAACCGGGTGACGGTCGGCGACGGCAAAGGCTTCTTCATTGAGCCTACGATTTTCGGCGGGGTCAACAACGACATGAAGATTGCGCAGGAAGAGATCTTCGGTCCGGTGTTATCCGCGCTGAGTTTCGATGATGTGGATCAGGTCATCGCCCAAGCCAACAACAATCCTTATGGTTTGGCCGCAGCGGTTTGGACTCGCGACGTGAAAAAGGCGCATACGGTTTCCCGGCAACTTAAGGCGGGAACAGTGTGGATCAATACATACGGGTTGATGGACGCATCGCTTCCCTTCGGCGGTTATAAGAGCTCTGGCTTTGGCCGGGAACTGGGAATGCACGCCATCGAACATTACACAGAATCAAAAACTGTTTGGCTGAGCTTGGGATGAATCATAAGAGCCTGCTCGAAAAGGAATCGCATTTATGCCAGGAAAAGTAGCAAAGATCGGGGCTTTCAGCGATTGGGTCGGTCTGTTTGACGATTGGCGAAAAGACATCGGCGTCAACCACGACGAGATTGCCAACTTCAAGTTCGATACGCTTTACGGCGCCATCGAGACTGACGAGATTCAGTTCGGCGCGTTCAAAGGACGCCGCAAGTGGGAAAACCTGCGTCAGGTGCCCACGCAGCAGATGCGCGATGCGCTGATCAACCTGATCGTCTATCAGGGCGACACTGAGTTTGCCAGCGTTGAGCAGCAACGCAACTTGTTCCAAAGTGCGCCCACCGACTGGGACCGCCGGGCCATCACTCGCGTCATGATCGAAGAGATGCGTCATGGCTGGCAGATGTGCGCCTTGCTTGTCGAGCATTTCGGATATTCCGGCAAGGTCGAGGCCCAGAAGATGCTGGAGCGCCGCGCCTTTGATAACAAGCGGTTGCTGGGTGCGTTCAATGTGGATGTCGATAACTGGATGGATTTTTTCACCTATACCGATTTTGTTGACCGCGATGGAAAATTCCAGTTGCAGATGTTGAAATATTCCGCGTTCGCCCCGCTTGGGCGCTCCATGTCATACATGCTGCGCGAAGAGGCTTTCCACATGGGTACCGGCAACGACGGTCTTCGCCGTATTGTGGAAGCCGGTGTGATTCCCGCATGGCTGATTCAGCGATATCTCAACAAATGGATTTCCAGTTCCTACGATCTTTTTGGGACGGACAATTCATCTTCCGCTCATTGGGCTTACGTCTGGGGCGTCAAAGGCCGTTACGACGAGCCCAAGAATCCGCAAGAAGCGAAAGTCGATGAATTGAATGACTACAACCGGCACTTATATCGCGATGAAGTTGCCGGCCTGATCGAGCGTTTCAACAGCGTCTTGAGGCCCGGCGAACCTAAACTGTACGCGCCCGATATCAAGTTCAATCGCAACATCGGACGCTGGGCTGGGCATAAATTCCATGCTCAAACCGGCGAAGCGCTGGACGACAAGGCCTACGAGCAGCACGTAAAAGAATTCATGCCAACTGCCGAAGACAAGAAATTGCTGCTCGACATCATCAGCAACGAAAAGAAATGGATTGCGCCGAAAGAAGGCGCGCGCGATCCGCTGGCGTCGATCGGGGAAGTGCGTAAGTCAGCAATTAATTTGTAGAGATGACCACCTCGACCACCATCCCGGTTCCGGCCTCGCAGTCTTACACCATGGGAGAGCTTATGGTGGCCACCGCCGCGCGTGAGATCGGCGACGGGGAAGTGGTCTTTGTCGGAATGCGATTACCGCTCATCGCATTCGTGGTCGCCAAGAAAACTCACGCACCCAACGCGGTTGGTCTATTTGAGAATGGAGTCATTCGCTCCACTCCTGCACCCGAGTTGATTTACACCATGGCCGATCCACCGAACATCAAGGGAGCAACCCAATGCCTCGACATGCTCGGCGTCATGAGCCTGCTGCAATCCGGACGCGTTCACCTGGGGTTCCTGGGCGCCGCCGAAGTCGACCGCTTCGGCAATTTGAATTCCACCGAGGTCCGCGGGCCGAAAGGTATTACCCGCCTGCCCGGTTCCGGCGGAGCGTGTGATATTGCCTCGCTGGCACAACGGTTTGTCGCTCTGCTCGAGCATAGTAAGCAGCGTCTGCCCGAACGGGTTTCGTTTCTTACCAGCCCGGGCAACGGAGATGGGCCCAACTGGCGCAGGCGAATGGGTTTGCCGCGCGGGGGTCCATCCGCGGTGATTACCACCAAAGCGGTTTTGCGATTTGGAGAGGACGGAGAAGCCTATCTCGCTTCGGTGCATCCCGGAATTGATGTTGACGACGTCGTGCAGAATACGGGATGGAAACTGCGAGTCAGCGAGAAGCCGACCTGCACTCCCGAGCCCAGCGCGGCGGAATTGAAAGCCATACGCGAATACGACAAAGAAAGCTTTTGGACGAAGTGATGCCTGTGACCACAGCGGCAAGCACAAAATCGCGCATCGCGTTCGATCTGCAACCGCCGGTTGCTCGCATCACGCTGCACAATCCTCCGGTGAACGTCATAGATGTTCCGATGATGGAGGAGTTGGCTGCCACCCTGGCTTCGCTCGAGAGTCATTCTGAGATCGCGATTGTGGTCCTAGCCGGGGCCAAGGACGTATTTTCTGCTGGGGTGGACATTGCCGCTCACACTCCCGACAAAATCCACGAAATGCTGGCCAAGTTTCACGGCGTGATCCACGCCTTGATCAACAGCAGGAAAGTCACCATTGCTTGCGTGCATGGCAACTGCCTGGGTGGTGGCGCGGAACTGGCCGCAGTTTGCGATCTTGTGTTCACCTCTGAGTCCGCGATCTGGGGTTTTCCTGAAATCAAGCTGGGATGCTACCCGCCGGTTGCGGCGACTGTTCTTTCCGCGATCATAGGCCAGAAGCGTGCGGCAGAAATGATTCTTACCGGCCGTAGCATTACCGGCAGGGAAGTTGCGGATATTGGTCTGGCTAATCGAGCGGTGCCGGATGCGGATGTCGAATCGGCCGCGCAGGAATCGCTCGACCGTTTGTCGAAGCTCAGTCCCGCTGCATTGTCGCTGACTAAGAAAGCCATCTATGTATGGGATGCGATGCACTTTCACAAGGGCCTGGCGCGGGCAGAGAGCATTTATCTGGACGAGTTGATGAAGACTGAAGACGCGCAAGAGGGCATCAACGCTTTTCTTGAGAAGCGCGCGCCTGTATGGAAAGGGAAGTAATGGCGCAAGCAATGACTGAACCAAGAAAGCACCTTGCGCTCGATACCGATTGGCTGACTGCCCTGAATGTTTCGTTTGGCCTCCTGTTTTCTATACTGGCCGCGATTGGCGTCACTTGGAGCCTCTTACACACCGCTATCAAGGCTGTCTCGCCATCTTGGTCATCGCCATTCTTGGCTGCGTTTCTCATATACTGGGCGGCGAAAGATTCGAATAAGGTCTTCAGAACGTCCCTGCTTATTTTTGCCCTTGGTCCCATTTCCCATATTGTCCTGTGGCTTGTCAGGGCATCGACCGAGACTCGTGTCCTCAATGAAGTTTTCATCCGCTGCAGTTGGATCGGCCTGTGCTTCGTAGGCTGCCTATACGCAATTTATTGGTTCAGTTCTAAGATCAAATATGTCTAAACTCCTCACCATGCGCGAAGCTGTTGCTGATCTGGTTCCTGACGGCGCTTCGGTCGCGCTCGGCCTGCAGATGGAGCAGATGATTCCCTTCGCCGCGGGCCATGAGATCATCCGCCAGAAAAAGCGCGGCCTGACTTTGATCGGACCGATTTCTGACACGCTGTTCGATCAAATCATCGGCGGCGGCTGTGCCGAGAAAGTCATCGCGGCCTGGGTCGGCAACGTCATGATGGGCTCCGCCTACAACTTTCGCCGCGCCGTTGAGCAGAACGGGATGAAGGTCTTCAATATGACCAACTTCACCGTCGCGCTGGCTCTGCAGGCCGGGGCTATGGGCGTCCCATTCCTGCCCACGCGGACCGCGCTCGGCAGCGATACCGTTTGCGACAACGAATTCTTCGTGGAGATGGAATCGCCGTTCGTCTGTCTTGACTCGCGTGGGGACGGCCGCCCTCGGCCGTCCGGGTCGAGCGAAGCTCGACAAGAGCGAAACGAAAAGCTCCACGCCGTACGCGCTTTGACTCCGGATGTCACCATCGTTCACGTGCAACGAGCCGACCGAGAAGGCAATGCCCATTGCTGGGGCAATTTCGGAGTAATGATCGAAGGGATTCGTGCTGCCAAACGCGTGATCGTCATCGCGGAAGAGATCGTTGAGCCGGAAGTAATCTCCAGCGATCCCAATCGCACCGTGGTTCCGGGGTTCCTGGTGAATGCCGTGGTCGAGTGCCCGTATGGCGCCCATCCCTCGCCGGTGCAGGGATATTACAAGCGCGATGACGCCTTCTTCCGCCAATACCACGAGCAGACCAAAACAAAAACTGACAGCGATGCGTGGCTTGATCGTTGGGTGCACGGCGTGGCCGATCGCCGGGCCTACATGAACCAATTGGGGGCCTGCCGCGTGGATGAACTTGGGGTGAAGCAGCATGCGTATGCCGCGCAGGCAGACTATGGATACTGAAAGCTGCTCTTGGCTGTTAGCTTTGGGCCTTTGTCTTGGACCAAACACCTTGAGCCAAGAGCTAACAGCCAAGAGCCAATAGCTGCACTATGAAAAAAGAACTCATAGAACTTCGGGTTAATGGCCGGTCCCGCGAAATCGCCTTCGAGCCCAGCAAACTGCTGCTCGACGTCTTGCGCCAGGATCTCGACCTCACCGGATCGAAACGCGGCTGCGATGAGTCATCCTGTGGAGCCTGTACGGTTCTGGTGGATGGCATTCCCATGATGTCCTGCGCGCTGCTGGCCGCAAGTTGTGAGGGCCAGGAGATCACTACCGTCGAAGGTGTGAGCGAACACGGCGGTCTGGCCGCAATTCAAAAAGCCTACGGCGATTGGGGCGGTTCGCAGTGCGGCTATTGCACTCCGGGCTTCATCATGACGGTCAAGCATCTGCTTGCAGAGAATCCCAATCCAACTGAAGGAGATATTCGCGGCGCCCTCAGCGGCAATCTTTGCCGCTGCACCGGCTACAGCCAGATGTATCAGGCAATCAAGGCTGCGATTGACGCCGAACAGAAAGGTAGCGCCGCCGCGCGATGAGACCAAACGCCTTGTCATTCCGGGCACAGCGAGGAATCTGCTGTTCTCTTTCGCCAACAACTAACGACCAACGGCCAACGACGAACTTATGACTGACTTTTCCATTATCGGCAAGCCTACTGCCATGGTCGATGCCGCCGGCAAGACAACCGGCTCGGGCAAATATGCAGACGATCTCAGCCTGCCCGGCATGCTGATCGGCCGAATTCTGCATTCGCAGTATCCTCATGCTCGCATCAAGCGGATTGACATCAGTCGCGCCGAGAAACTCGAAGGTGTTGTTGCAGTTGTAATCGGCAAAGACGCGCCCAACCCTTACGGTATCCTTCCCGTGGGCCATGATGAATACGCGCTTGCTTTGGACAAAGTTCGTTACGTCGGGGATAACGTCGCCTGCGTCGCCGCGGTTGACGAAGACACAGCTGACCGGGCATTAGAGCTGATCGACGTTGAATACGAAGTCTTGCCCGCCTATTTCGATCCCGAAGATTCGATGAAGGCCGAAACCAACCTCATCCATGACAACAAGCCGCACAATCTGGAGAAAGACTATCACCACGTATTCGGCGATCCCGACAAAGGATTCGCAGAAGCGGATTTTGTCGCCGAGGCCCGCTTCATCGCCAATGAAGTAACCCATGCCGCAATGGAGCCGCACTCGACCCTCGCCGCATTTGAAATCGATCCTCACACCGGCAAGCAGGGACGCCTTACCGTCCGGTCGTCCACCCAGGTGCCTTACTATCTGCAGCACAAGTTATCCCTGGTGCTCGAAATGCCGATGTCGCAGATTCGCGTCATCAAACCGCTCGTCGGCGGCGGTTTCGGCGGCAAGAGCGAAGTGATTCCGCTTGAGATCATTGCCGCCATCGCGGCCCGCAAGGCGCTCACACCGGTCAAGATTACCTATACTCGCGAGGAAGTGTTTTGGGCGCACCGTGGGCGTCCGCGCACCATCATCGATCTGAAAACCGGTATCAAGAAGAACGGCGCCATCACTGCAGTCAAAGCCAAAGTTATTCAGGATGGAGGCGCTTATTGTTCCTACGGGGTTGTCACCATTCTTTACTCCGGCGCCTTGCTGGGCGCTCTGTATGACATTCCCAACATTCAATACGACGGTTATCGCGTGCTCACCAACAAGCCCGTATGCGGGGCCATGCGAGGCCATGGCACGGTGAACGTGCGCTTCGCTTTCGAGTCGCAGCTCGACGAATTAGCCGCCCAGGCTGGAATCGATTCCGCCGAGATTCGCCAGCGCAATTTGCTCAAATCTCCCTGCATTACAGTCAACGGCTTGCGGGTGCAGAGTTACGGCCTGCCGGAGTGCATCGAAAAAGTTGTCGACCGGTCCGGATGGAAACAACGTTCCGGCAAAATGCCGAAAGGCCGCGGCCTGGGCGTTGCATGCAGTCATTACGTCAGCGGCGCCGCCAATTCGATTATTCGCTCTGATATGCCGCACTCCACGGTCAACATTAAGATCGATCGTGACGGCGGCGTGGTGGTCTATACCGGGGCATCCGACATCGGCCAGGGATCAGACACGATGGTGGCGCAAATCAGCGCTGAGGTTCTGGGATGTTCGCTGGGGCGAGTCCGAGTGATCGCAGCCGATACCGACCTTACGCCCATCGACATCGGGTCCTATTCCAGCCGCGTCACTTTTATGAATGGCAATGCCACGCTGCGCGCTGCCCAGGACGTAAAGAAGCAGATCGCCCTGGCTGCCGCCCGCAAAATGAATTGCCCGCCAGAAGATTTGATTTTCCGCGGCGACGTCGTCTACAAACAGGGTAGTCAAGCCCCGGTTTCTGCTAACGCCGAGGAAGAAGAATTAACTCAGGCCGGCGCATCGGTCAGCGGTCGCGTTGAGGGCCAGATTCTCCGCGGTTCTCTCCAGCAGAAACGCAAAGAAGAGGGCCCTAAAGATTGGATGACCTTCGAAGAGGCCGTCGTCGCAGCCATTGACTTTCACGGCGCTCTCAGCGGCACCGGTTCCTACGCACCTCCCTCTGACGCCCGGGGAGGCAAGCACAAAGGCGCTGGCGTCGGCCCGTCTCCTGCTTATTCTTATTCCGCCCAGGTTGCCGAAGTCAGCGTCGATGAAGAAACCGGAGAGGTCACGGTTCACAAAGTTTGGGCTGCCCACGATTGCGGCCGCGCCTTGAATCCGGTTTCGGTTGAGGGCCAGATCATCGGCTCCGTGTGGATGGGCATGGGTCAGGCGCTTACCGAAGAAATGGTCTGGAAAGATGGCATGCTGATGAATCCCGGCATGCTCGAATACCGCAGTCCTTCAGCGGTCGAATCACCCGAGATAGAGCCCATCATCGTCGAGAGCATCGATCCCGAAGGCCCATTTGGGGCCAAAGAGTGCAGCGAGGGCTCGCTGGCAGCCACTATTCCCGCGATTGCCAACGCCATTTTTGATGCCGTCGGCGTTCGCCTGCATGAGTGCCCGTTCACTCCCGAGCGCGTGTTGGCCGCGTTGCGAGCTAAGAGAAATGCCAAGCATATCAACCTGACCGAGGGCATCGATCCCACCGCGCCCGCAAGATTCCGCGAGCACGGAGGATCCTTGTGGTACCGCGGCAAAGGTCCGGAGCGGCATCCGCTCGATCCGTCCCGCCGGGACATGCCAGCTGCCGCCGGAGGTGACGATTGAGTCTCCCGCAATTCAAGTTGCTGCGCCCGCGTTCGCTGGACGAAGCCGTGAGCTATCTTTCGAAACACGCGAACAACGTCCGTGTGCTTGCCGGAGGCACCGATCTCATCCCCTCCATGCGGCAAAAGCTTTTCGAGCCGGAGTACGTCCTCGACATCCGCCATATTGCCGACTTGAATGGCATTCGTGAACAGAAGGGAACTGGGATCGAGATCGGCGCCCTTACCACGCTTACCACGATCGAACATTCCGACCTTCTGCGTCGGCGTTATCCCGTGCTCACCGAAGCTGCGGCAACGGTGGCTTCACCACTCCTGCGCAACATGGGTACGATCGGCGGAAACATTTGTCTCGATACCCGCTGCCTCTGGTACAACCAGTCGCTCACTTGGCGCAAGGGATGCGGCTTCTGCATCAAGAAAGATGGAGACTTGTGTCACGTCGCGCCCGGTGGAACCAAATGCTGGGCGGCGTTTTCGGGCGACACACCTCCTGCTCTGCTCTGCCTGAATGCCGAAGTAGAAATCGTCAGCCCGTCGGGTTCGCGTCGCATTCCCTTGCCGGAGTTTTACACCGGGATCGGCGACGACTATCGCAGATTGCAGCCCAACGAATTATTGACTCGCGTGATTTTGCCTGAATCCTCGGCGGATTACTCCGGCATCTATCGCAAGCTTCGGGTTCGCGGATCGATCGATTACCCTCTCGCCGGAGTAGCCGTAGTTATGAAAATGAAGCATTCCAACGGTCACATCGCCGACGCTCGGCTCGCCATCACAGCCGTGAACCCGGCGCCCCTGCTGATCAAGGGCGCGACTGCCATGCTGGCCGGCAAAGCGCTCGATGAAGCCTTGGCTGCGGCGGTCGGCGATCTTGCAGCAAAGACCGCCAAGCCGCTCACTACATCCGCGCTCGCGCCCGAGTATCGCCGGGAGATGATCCGGGTATTTACCAAACGGGCCGTGCTGGCAGCTGCTCAGAATTGAAGCGATCGCATGAGTCACAATAGCCTGATGACGCGCGGCGATTGCCGGCCAAGGACCGACGACTAACTTGATCACTGATTGCCACATTCACATTCAGCCCATCGAGATGTTCAAGCCCAATGCGCTGGAGCTGATGAAGAAAAAGCGCGCCGACTTTGATCAAATAGCGGAATTCTGTCGTTCGCCAAAAGCTTTCCTTAAGCATCTCGATGCGGCCGGCATCGACCGGGCCGTTCTCATCAATTACGTCGCTCCCGAAGTGATCGGTTTCACCAACGGAGTCAACCAGTTCATCGCCGACTACACTAAGGAAAATCCCCAGCGGCTGCTTTCATGCGGCAGCTTGCATCCCCGTCATACCACCAATGTTCTTGCTGATGTCGAACAACTTCTCCGTCTCGACATTCGGATGATCAAAATCCATCCTCCGCACCAGCTTCTTTTCCCCAACGACTATCTGAATGGCGTGAACGAGCTTGAGATCATTTATCGCGCCGCTGAGGCCAACGGCATCCCGGTGATGTTTCACACTGGCACGTCGATTTTTCCCGGCGCGCGCAACAAGTATGGCGATCCCATTTACATTGACGATGTCGCGGTCGATTTCCCCAAGCTCAAGATCCTGCTCGCCCACGGCGGTCGTCCGCTGTGGATGAACACTGCATTGTTCCTGATTCGGCGGCATCCCAACGTGTTCTTGGATATCAGCGGTATTCCGCCCAAGACGTTATTGAAGTATTTTCCCCGGCTGGAAGAGATCGCCCACAAGACCTTATTTGGAACCGACTGGCCCGGCCCCGGCGTTCCCGACATCAAGCAGAATCTCGATGAGTTTCGCGCGTTGCCTCTATCCGAGGATATTCAGCAACAAATCCTCAGCCGCACCGCGCTTGGAATCTGGCCGGCATAAGACAGCGACAACCTACCGCTCCGTAAACAGGTGTCCCATCTTTTCTTTCTTCGTTTTCAAGTAGTCCTCAGCGTGGCCGCTGGGGGTAACTTCACAGGGAACGCGTTCTACCACTTCAATGCCGCCGCGTTCCAGCGCCGCAACTTTATCTGGATTGTTTGAAAGCAGCCGGACTCGCGATACTCCCAGCGCCTTCAGGATTTCCGACGGCAAGGCGAACTCGCGCTGGTCCGCCTTGAAACCCAACCGCTCGTTCGCTTCCACCGTGTCCAGTCCGGAATCTTGTAACTCGTAGGCCTGCAATTTAGCCATCAGGCCAATCCCGCGGCCTTCCTGTTGCTCGTAGATCAACACGCCTGCGCCTTGCTCGGCGATCATGGCCAGCGCCATTTCCAGTTGCTGCCTGCAGTCGCAGCGTAACGATCCAAACACGTCTCCGGTTAGGCACTGCGAGTGAATGCGAACCAGGGACGGCGTCGAGCGTATGTCGCCCATCACCAGGGCCACAGCATCTTCCACACGACCATCGAAGTTTCCCTGGAATCCATAAATGCGAAACTGACCCCACCGAGTGGGGAGGTCTGCGGAGGCAATCTGTTGGACCGAGCGTGAACTCACACTCTCATTATAGATACAGGCATTCGAGTGTAGGCGCAAACCTCTCGCGCGATCCTAAGCAACTCGGGCGCCCTGCTCTCCCAAGAAACCTTCGTTCCTCTGCGTCCTCTGCGGTTTTCATTTGTGGGGAGTTGGAGGACTGGAATCGCGCCCGTCTAGGCGCGACTCGCTTCACCACGCCGCATAACGATTTCTTCCCGCTCGCTCCGGCATCAATTTGATGAGGACAATGCCCGCCACAAATCCTCCCACATGCGCCCACACCGCAATCCCGCCCGCAGCCTGGGTTCCCGCAATCTTGGTGGCAGCGCCGCTCAGAAACTGCGTCAAGAACCAATACCCTAATACCAGCCAGGCAGGGAGGTAGAAGAAAAATATAGGAGGAAACCACATCATGACCCGGGCTCTCGGATACAGCACAAAATAACCGCCCATCACTCCGGCAATCGCCCCGCTTGCCCCAATAGCCGGTACGTTCGACCCGCCATTGAGCAGAATGTGAGTGAACATGGCGGCGAATCCGCCGACCACATAAAACACCAGATAAGAAAAGTGGCCGAGATAATCTTCAATATTGTCGCCAAAAATCCACAGGAACCACATGTTGCCAACAATATGCAGCCACGAAGCGTGCAGGAACATCGAGGTCAGAATGGTGAGCGAAAGCGCGGGCAGGGAAGTGTGTGACGTCCCGGCCAATGCCCTTTCAAATCGTAGCGGAACTACGCCGAACTGGTACATCAATCGGTTCAGCGCCTGATGGCCCTGCGATCCCACCTGTAATTCAAACAAGAATATGACTGTATTTAGGGCGATAATGAAATAGGTCACGTAAGGCGTGCTGAATCGAGGCGTATCGTCGCGGATGGGAATCATCTAAGATTGATTGACCGGATGATTTCGTAATTGAGTGATTTCGAGAACCAGTTACCCCGCGATCCTTACCCCGGCGCTAAGGTATTTGGGCCTCATCTAAATTACCAAATTACTCGATCACCCACTTATTCAATCTTATGAATGCCGTCCTCATCATCGACAAGCCCGCCGGATTGACTTCGCACGACGTGGTCAACCGGGTTCGCCGTATCCTTCAAGAGCGCTCCGTCGGACACTTGGGCACGCTCGACCCCATGGCTACCGGAGTGTTGCCGCTGGTTGTCGGCAGCCTGACCCGGCTTGCCCAGTTCTATATAGCTTCCGAAAAAGTGTATGAAGGCGTCATCCGCTTCGGTTTTTCTACCGATACCTACGATGCCGAGGGTGAAGCCACCAGCTCGATCGAGTCGTCATTCGACCGCATTAGCGAGGCCAAGATTAGGGAACTTGCCTGCCGGTTTCGCGGTGTGATCCAGCAAACGCCGCCGCCCTTCTCGGCCAAGAAGATTCACGGAGTCCCGGCCTACAAACTGGCTCGCAAGAAGCAGGAAGTCCTGCTTCAGCCGGTTCAGGTCGAGATCAAGGAGTTTGATATTCTTCAGGTCGAAGGCGACCGCGCCAGTTTTCGTGCCCGGGTGACCTCCGGAACCTACATGCGGTCAGTGGCCCACGATATGGGTCAGCAACTCGGATGCGGCGCTCACCTTGAATCGTTACGCCGCACGTTAGCGGGAGAATTTGAATTGGCCGACTCCCATACCTTGGAGCAGTTGGATTCCGCCTCAAAAACTGGCCGGCTCGACGATCTATCGATTCATCCCCGCAAACTTCTGCCCCAGTTTCCCAGCGTCACCGCCAACGATGAAATGGCCGCGCTCATTGCCTGCGGCCGTTCGTTGAACCTGCCCGAATTGTCCCGCGCCCCCCAGGTCAAAGTATTTCAAGGTCAAAGGGAACTCATCGCCATCGCCACCCGCATCGCCGGGACGCTGTTCCATCCCAAGATTGTTCTGGCCGGCGAACCCGCCACGCAAACGGCCAAGCGCTAAGCTTCTTACTGGGAACCGAGAACTAGGAACTCCGTCTTAAATCCGGCCCGTCGTTGCTGGCAACCGTCATAGAACGTCCGATAACAGGTATTATGTAAAGAACACGAACCGGCTAAGCCTGGCCGGTACAGCATTAAGGCTGCCCCATCAAGATTTCACAGGGATCAACTCGACCGCTCCCGCTCTCGAATCACCGCGACTGAATAGGTCGATCACGCTTCGATCCAGGGTTGCGAGTTTCCCTTTCCGGTGCATTGCCAGCCCTAGGAGATACGCGTCAGTGATTTGCTGGTGGCCGACCAGACGCTCTTCAAAATGTCGAACCGCGTCTTGCAGTGAGATATTGTCGGTCCAGAACTGATGTGTAGGATGGCTGATATTAGCGGTCAAAAGACTTAACGCCTCCCGTGGCGAGACGGCATGGCTGGAAAACGCTGGATTAGAAACGATCCGAACGAAGGCCGCTTGAGTAAAAGGACAGGTCGCCCACCCCGCTCGGTTATTCCTGGCAAACCAGTCCTGCGCGCGGCCGTGGTCTGGATGCCCCTTCCACCCCAGTGCGATCAGGACATTCACATCGAGCAAGTAGGTGGTCATTCTATTTCAGATTCGAGTTCCTTGATCCGCTTTGAGGTGATGCGCGTATCCAGGGGAACGTCGAAGACCGTGAGTCCATTAACCATGCGAGTTGGAGCCGGCGCCCGCAATCCCTTCCGAACCAGCTCGGAAACCGCTTTCCCCAATGCCAAAGACCGGCTTTCTGCATAGCTCCGCACCACTTGAAAAACATCATCGTCGAGGCTGAGAGTTGTCCGCATAGTTAATGATGTCATATTCGAAGTATGATGTCAATTTCACACTAATGCATCATTATAGACAAACGATGCTATTTCTCCACCCGGTACATCAACCTATAATAACCGTCCCAAATCCTCCCGAAACCGCCTCAATTCCTCCAGCCTCTCCGGCGTTGCTTCCACCATCTCTTCTTTTGCCTGAAACACCGTTCGTCCGCCGACTTCCGTCAACACGCCCATAACTTCCCCGATTTGCCACCCCGGAGTCCCCAGCATTTGCAAGCCTTGTGGCGTTGGCACCAGCAGCGCAATGCAGTCATTGCGCACTACTCCCACGCATTTAGGAAAGCGTTCAAATGTCTTGAGTTCGAATCCGGCCAGGTAGATTTGCTGCAATTGTTCCGCCGGATCAGCCATGAAAAGTCTGCTTCAATGATTCATTGAGTCAATCATTCAATGACTTAATCCCTACATCTTGTATCGTCCCAAATCCTCGTCATTCAATCCTTCCAGCCATTTCCGCAGTTCTTCGCTGGTCACCCGGTCCGACGCGCTGGTCGCCAGCTTCGAGTTTTTCAACACATCGTCTTCCACAAATATCGGACAATCCACCCGCAACGCCAGCGCCAGCGCATCCGACGGCCGCGAATCGATGCTGATCACCTGCCCCTGCCGCTCCATCCAGATCACCGCATAAAACGTGTCTTCGCGCA
>Ga0206826_1074_pt1 | contig 15760 bp, 14 predicted proteins | sample Alteio_BWOrgCont_80_FD_152636 | JGI IMG/M metagenome (GOLD analysis project Ga0206826, IMG submission 152636) | Enriched cells from forest soil in Barre Woods Harvard Forest LTER site, Petersham, Massachusetts, United States -... | ecosystem: Environmental > Terrestrial > Soil > Temperate forest >... | reverse complement strand
AAACCACGGTCGTTTTATCTCGCAGTGCAGCAAGAGTCTTTGGACTTACGTAAATGACGCTGCCTGAAGTATCAATGACGAGGGGTTTGGAAAAGCCGGTCGTATCAATCACCCCAAGCGCTTCTCGCATCACAATTTCTTCCAAGCGGCTGTATTCTCTACTGGTTTCTGGATATTGCACATCATAGGGTTGCCCCATCCAGGCGGCGACGCCGTCTATGCCAGAATAACCGCGCTCAGTAAGCAAAGGGCCAAGTTTAAGTTCAATTCTTCCATCACAATTGAGCCGTCTATATCCCAATTGGCGTTTTAGGCGCTTTGATTGAAAACTTTTGCCAAGATTTGACATCCCGATAAGTGTGATATGCTGGTGCATAAAATCTCCCTTGCTAGAATTAGGGTGATTTAAAAGATTTACCCCATCGGTTGCAAGGAATTTATGGGTAGGAAGCCTGTTTTTTTTAAGCAGCCTGCTGCTCCACGATTGCAGCGGCGGCCTTCAGGTCAACCGACACCAGTTGTGATAGCTCACGCATTTGTGAGTTGTTACCACATTTGTTACCCGAAAGGGGTGGGTGCAAATGCCAAGCTCAGTAACTGCTTGGTATATATTGGTATATATAGGAAAACTGGCGCGCCCGAAGAGACTTGAACTCTTATGGAAAGCGTCAATCATCTTAATGCTCTAACCTGCAACCGCTACGACTATGTCGATGAGACCAGTGAAGTGCTGGAAAAGGGCGCATCTCCATAATCATATCAGGCAATTCATAATGCGCACTACCAAGCTGTTTAAGTAATTTCTCATCATAAATAAAAGGGCCATTTTGATCGATGATTGCGCGCGACATAGCTCTCACAGTATTGCCATCCATACGCTGAACATCTCCAGCGTCATTGGTAAATATAGCAACTCGATTAATCCCCGCCTTTTCTTGCCCAGTGTACTTATAGCCCGTTAACGGGTGTAATTCTTTTTCCATAACTAATCTCCCAAAGATTAATGTACCAGGAAAGTATTTCCAAATTCAAGAAATTTAATGCTTGCAAGCCAAACTAGCCGTACAACCAGATGAGACAGGACATTTACCGGACCATGGATACACCCTCAAATTCACAAACGAAGTGGGCTCAAAATCTCCACCTGTTACCCCGTTTGTTACCCAAAAGTGATCGGTTCAAATACTAAACCCAATAACTGCCTGGTATATAAAGGAAAACTGGCGCGCCCGAAGAGACTCGAACTCCTAACCTTCTGATCCGTAGTCAGATGCTCTATCCATTGAGCTACGGGCGCGTTCGGCCCAGCAGGGCAGGCGGCTCTTGTAACCAATGCGGGCTGCCGCCGCAAGTTCTTTTTTAGCGCCCGCGGTTTTGCTAAGTTTGAAAGGGCATGAAAACCGGCAGCAAAAGCGTGGAAAAAGATGTGGAAATTCACGCGGGGGATGATTTTTCCCGCCCCACAGCGATGCAAATAGATTTATCTGCGCTGACGCATAATTTGCACGCCATCCGCGCGCATGTTGGAAAAACGAAAATCATGGCGGTGGTAAAGGCGAATGCTTATGGCCACGGCTTGATTGAATGCGCGCGCCATCTGGCCGGAGCGGGCGCGGATTATTTCGGCGTCGCGCTGGTGGAGGAGGGGACGGCGCTGCGCCGCGCAGGCCTCACCGCGCCGATTTTGATTTTCGGCGGTTTGTGGAACGAGCAGATCAAGCAATATCTGGAATGTGATTTGGACATTACGGCTTCCTCGGCGGATAAATTGCGCGCCATTGATGCGGCGGCGGATACGGCCGGCAAACGCGCGCGCGTGCATTTGAAAATTGACACGGGCATGGGCCGCATCGGTGTTCAGCATGACCGCCTGCCGCGTTTCGCCGATGCGGTGCTGGAAGCACGGCATTGTGACATCATCGGCGTTTATTCGCATTTCGCGACGGCGGAGGAAGCAGACCAGAATTTCGCAATGCTGCAGTTAGAGCGGTTTAACGCGTCTATCGAATATCTGCGCTCGCGCGGCATTAGCTGGCGGCTCACCCACATGGCGAACTCAGCGGGCCTGATGAACTTTCCGGAAAGCCATTTTGACATGGTGCGGCCGGGCCTCGCGCTTTATGGTATCGTGCCGGATGCGGCGATGGAAGGTGTGTTGCCGCTGCGGTCCGTGATGCGGCTGACTTCCAAAGTGGTTTATTTCAAAGTGGTTGAGACGGAGCAGGGCATCAGCTACGGCCATCGCTGGCGCGCGCCACAGCAGACGCGCATTGTCACGGTGCCGGTGGGATACGGCGATGGTTATTCGCGCGGCCTGTCCGGCCGTGCGGAAGTTTTAATCCGCGGACGGCGTTATCCAGTTGTGGGCAGCATTTGCATGAATCAGATGATGGTGGATGTCGGCGCGGACGAAGCCTTTAACGGCGATGAAGTCGTGCTGATCGGGCGCCAAGAGCATACAGGACGCAGTGAAGAAATTACTGCGGCGGAGCTAGCGGAAAAACTGGGCACCACGCCGCATGAAATTTTAACCAATACCAATTTGCGCGTGCCACGGATTTATTTGTCTTAAGGCCCAAATGGGCCTGCCGCGACGCTGCTGCGATAGCCTTCCGCGGGCGAAAAGGTGCCGCGCGCGGCATGTAGATTTTGCGGTGGTGTGGAACGGTAAAATATGGTCATTCCTAATATTGTGGCGGCGACGATCCCGGCCAATGTGCCCAGATATAGGAGCGGCACTTTTCGTATTTCCTCCCGGGCCCGGTCCATCGTGCCGGATGCGACCTTTAGAAAAAGACCAGGGGCGTGAGAGTTTCGGCATTGAGACATCGTGAGCCTCTTAAAATCCAATCGGCTCAGCGCCGATGATCGTGGAATCCGGCAGTAGTTTCCCCCGTCTTACCGTATCCAAATTATAATGGCCGCCCGGGTGCAGCCATTTCACCATGTCCTCATCGGCCTCAAAATCCCCTTGGTCGGTTTTGACGGGCTCCTCGCTCGCCATGTCTATTTTCAGCACCCTTACATTGGAGAGGTGAATAGGTTTATGAACCGCGGAGTCACGCAATGCCGTGAAGAATCCGCCTAGTGCGGTAGCCGTGATCAATCCTAAAAGGCCGTAATTCTGCACAGCGGTTTTTAAGGCGAGGCCGGGGGGGGAAAGTGTTTGCGCGGCGGCGGTTCATGTCATTCCTATATTTATTAATTATTCCAACGGGCCGCCAAAAGTCAAGAATGACAAATACTTTCATGGCATTAAATTGAGCTGATGAGTCGCAAAAATACGCCTGCCGCCGCTGAAATCATCCAGAACGCTCCGCTGACGGACCTCCTGGCGGAGCGTTATTTGGCCTATGCGCTCTCCACCATTACCTCGCGCAGCCTGCCCGATGCACGTGACGGGCTGAAACCCGTTCATCGCCGCCTATTATATGCAATGTCTCAGCTGTCACTGCGCCCCGCCAACCCGCCAAAAAAATCCGCCAAAATCGTTGGTGAGGTCATGGGTAATTATCACCCGCACGGTGATAGCTCGATTTACGATGCGCTCGTGCGCCTCGCGCAGGATTTCGCCGCGCGTTATCCGCTCATCGACGGTCAGGGGAATTTCGGCAACATCGACGGCGATAACCCGGCCGCGATGCGTTACACGGAATCGCGCCTGACCACCGCCGCTGAATTGCTGCTGCAGGGCATCGACGAAAACGCGGTTGATTTCCGCCCCACCTATGACGACAGCGGGCGCGAACCTGTGGTGCTGCCTGCCGCCTTCCCGAATTTATTGGCCAACGGCGCGAGTGGCATCGCGGTGGGGATGGCGACGAACATTCCGCCGCATAACGTCGCGGAAATTTGCGCGGGGCTTTTGCATTTGATTAAATCGCCTAAGGCAACGGTGTCTGAGCTGCTCGCACATGTGCCGGGACCGGATTTCCCCACAGGCGGCATATTGGTGGAGGATGCCGAGGCAATTGCGCAATGCTATACGACCGGCCGCGGTTCGCTGCGTCTGCGCGCGAAATGGGAAATCGAAAAACTCCATGGCGGCGGTTATCAAATTATCGTGACCGAAATTCCATGGATGGTGCAAAAAGGCAAATTGGAAGAGCGCATTGACCAGCTGCTGCAGGAGAAAAAACTGCCGCTGCTCGATGACGTGCGCGACGAAAGCGCGGAAGATATACGCCTCGTGCTCATTCCCAAATCGCGCAATGTGGATGCGGATGTTTTGATGGCGCAATTGTTCCGCATGACGGAGCTGGAAAGCCGTATCGGCATTAATTTGAACGCGCTCGATAAAGGCCGCGTACCGCGCGTGATGAATTTGAAAGAATTGCTGCGCGCCTTTTTGGATCACCGCCATGAAGTGCTGGTGCGGCGCAGCGAATGGCGCCTGAATAAAATCGCGGAGCGCCTGGAAATTTTGAGCGGGCTGCTGATTGCCTATTTGAATCTCGATGAAGTTATTCGCATTATCCGCACTGAGGATGAACCGAAACCGGTTTTAATTAAAAAGTTTAAACTGTCTGACGTTCAGGCCGAAGCGATTTTGAATATGCGCCTGCGGAATTTGCGCAAGCTGGAAGAAATGGAAATCCGCAGCGAGGATAAGACGCTCCGCGAGGAACAGGCGGTATTGCTGGACCTGCTCAGCGACGAGAAAAAACGCTGGTCTGCGATTGCCGATCAGATCAAGGCGATGCAAAAACATTTTGGGCCCGATACGGCGCTCGGCCGACGCCGCACCGAAATCGCTTCGGCACCCGCGGAAATTAATCTTGAAGAAGCTATCCCAACCGAACGCGAAGCCATCACGGTGGTCTGTTCGGATAAGGGCTGGATCCGCGCGTTCAAAGGGCATGAGGTCGCGCCTGATAGTATCAAATACAAAGAAGGTGACCGCGAGAAAATTATTTTCCCTGCCTGGTCGAGTGATAAAATCTTAGTCTTCGCGACGAATGGAAAATTTTATGCCATCGGCGCGGATGCCCTGCCTTCAGCTCGCGGCCATGGTGAGGCGCTAAAACTTTTGGTCGATGTCGGCGCGGGCAATGATATCGCCGCGATTTTCGCGCATGATCCGGCGGGCAAGCTGTTAGTGGCGTCTGACAGCGGCCACGGTTTTATCGTCGCGCAATCGGAAATCCTCGCGCAAACCAAATCGGGCAAACAGATTTTGAATCCGCCCGTGGGCGCTGAGGCGAAGATCTGCACGCCGGTTCCGGCGAACGCGGATCACATCGCCGTGCTTGGCGGCAATCACAAGCTGTTGATTTTCCCCATGGATCAGCTCCCGGAAATGGCGCGCGGCAAAGGCGTACAGCTGATCAAAACTAAAGATGGCATCGTCGGCGCACGCGCGTTTCATTTAAAAGATGGCCTCACCTGGGAAGCGGGCACAAAAACCAAAACACTCACCGCCGCTGAACTCAAAGACTTTATCGGCGAGCGCGCCCAAGCGGGCCGCGTCGCGCCGAAAGGTTTCCGCCTGTAATTAGCGGATGAATTCAAGCGGGATATCCAATCCCAAATCTTTCCAGAGGCGGTCAGCTGTTAAAACAGGCAGACGGTATTTTCGTGCCGTTGCCAAACAGGCCCGGTCCGCAAAGGAAACACCCCGCTTTTTTTCCGGCGGCAACAGGCTGCCCGCTATTTCGGCAAGTTCGGCGTCGAACGGCAAAACATGCAACCGCAATTCGCCCAAATCATGCATAAATTCCGAGCTGTATATTTTCTTGTTCTGCGCTTTGGAAATCAATTCACTATAGGTAACGGCGGACATCGCCAAACTTCCCAATTTGGGAAGGACATTTTCATGTCCTCCTTCTTCTAAAAACAGCGCCATCAGGACCGACGTGTCCGCTATATACCGGAAATGCGGCGGCAAGCTCACTTAATCCTCGTTATTTTCCCGGCGCGCTTCTTCGCGCTTTTCCCCCAGAAAATCATCCAAGGTATAATCCGGGCAATGTTGCTTGAATAAAGTCTGCAACCGCCGAAGCGCTAGTTCAGGTGTGCTGATGGTGAAACGGCCATCCTCCGTTTCCGTAAAAACCAATTCTTCACCGTCTTCCAGGCGTAGCTTTTCCCTGACAGGTTTGGGCACGACGACACGGCCGTTCGAAGAAATAGGGGCAGAATAGGTCATGAGCATCGTTTTATTGTGGCATATACGTGGCGACTTGTCAATTATTATTTAATTGACATATGGTCCCCGTTACTGTCAATTTTCACGTGCGCGCCATCGGCAATCTCGCCCGCCAGAATTTTTTGCGCCAGCGGATTTTGGAGTTCGCGCTGAATGACGCGTTTCAAGGGCCGCGCGCCGTAAGTCGGATCATAACCGTGGTCACCCAGCCATTCTTTTGCTGCAGGTGTGAGGGCGAGTGTGATTTTGCGGTCTTCGAGCAGCTTACTGAGGCGCGCCAATTGGATATCCACAATGCGGCCCATATCCGCGCGCGATAGGCGACGGAACAACAAAATTTCATCGAGGCGGTTGAGGAATTCAGGCCGAAAGGCGGCACGCACGGCGGCCATCACTTTTTCCTTCGCGGCGGCGCTGATTTCATCATGGCCGTCAGCGTTGCGGTACAGGCTTTCATCCGCCAGATATTCCGCGCCTAAATTCGATGTCATGATGATCATCGTGTTTTTGAAATCAACTGTGCGGCCTTGGCCGTCCGTCAGGCGGCCGTCGTCGAGCACCTGCAACAGCACATTGAAAACATCGGGATGCGCCTTTTCTACTTCGTCAAATAAAATTACCTGATAAGGGCGGCGGCGCACGGCCTCGGTTAGCGCCCCGCCTTCATCATAACCGACGTATCCCGGAGGCGCGCCGATCAGCCGCGCGACCGAATGTTTTTCCATATATTCAGACATGTCCATACGGATCATGGCGGTGTCGTCGTCGAATAAAAACGCCGCGAGCGCTTTGGTCAGTTCGGTTTTCCCGACGCCCGTGGGACCGAGGAACAGAAATGATCCAATGGGGCGGTTCGGGTCCTGTAGGCCCGCGCGTGCGCGGCGCACGGCGTTGGAAATCGCGGTGATGGCCTCCCTCTGGCCCACCACACGGTCAGCCAAAACCGTTTCCATCCGCAGCAGTTTTTCACGCTCGCCTTCGAGCATTTTATCGACCGGCACGCCGGTCCAGCGGCTGACCACCCCGGCGATGTCGGCGGCGCGCACTTCTTCGTTCAGCGTGCGGTCTTTGTTGTGCGCTTCAGCCTCGCGCAGTTTCTTTTCGAGTTCAGGGATCACGCCGTAGGCCAACTCGCCCGCGCGCGTGAAATTCCCGCCGCGCTGGGCCTGTTCGAGTTCCGTGCGCGATTGTTCCAATTGTTCTTTGAGTTTTTGCCCGGCGTTCAGCTGATCTTTTTCCGCCTGCCATACGCTGGTGAGTTTGGCGCTTTCGGTTTCCAGAACGCCGAGTTCCTCCGCCAGTCGTTCCAGGCGCGCAGCGCTGGCGGCGTCAGATTCTTTTTTCAGTGCTTCGCGTTCGATTTTGAGCTGAATAATCCGACGGTCGAGTTCATCAATTTCTTCGGGTTTGGAATCTACTTCCATGCGCAGGCGGCTTGCGGCTTCATCCACCAGGTCAATCGCCTTATCTGGCAAAAAGCGATCGGTGATATAACGGTTTGAGAGCGTCGCAGCAGCGACGATGGCACTGTCGGTGATGCGCACGCCGTGATGCACTTCGTATTTTTCCTTGAGGCCGCGCAGAATGGAGATAGTATCCTCGACCGTTGGTTCCTCAACGAATACCGGCTGAAAGCGCCGCGCGAGCGCTGCATCTTTTTCAATATACTTGCGGTATTCATCGAGGGTCGTCGCGCCAACGCAGCGCAGTTCGCCTCGCGCCAGCATAGGTTTCAGCATGTTGGACGCGTCCATCGCGCCGTCCACCTTGCCCGCGCCGACCAATGTGTGAAGCTCATCAATGAACAAAATAATTTCACCGGCAGCGGCTTTGATTTCTTCTAGAACGGCTTTCAGGCGCTCTTCAAATTCGCCCCGGTATTTCGCGCCTGCGATCAGTGCGCCGAGATCGAGCGAGAGCAGGCGTTTGTTTTTGAGGCTTTCGGGCACGTCGCCGGAAATAATGCGCTGCGCGAGGCCTTCCACAATTGCGGTCTTGCCCACGCCCGGCTCGCCGATCAATACCGGATTGTTTTTCGTGCGCCGTGCCAGCACCTGAATCGTGCGGCGGATTTCTTCATCGCGCCCGATGACGGGGTCGAGCTTGCCTTCAAAGGCCGCTGCTGTCAGATCGCGCGCGTATTTTTTCAGCGCGTCATATTGCTGTTCGGCATTCGCGCTGTCGGCCTTGCGGCCCTTGCGCGCAGCCTGAATGGCTTTGTTGAGTTTCTGCGGCGTGATGCCTGCCAGGCGCATGGCCTCAGGCCATTCGCCCTCCGTCGTCATAGCGAAGGCGAGTAGCAGGTGATCCAGCGTGACAAAGTTATCGCGGTTTTTGTCGGCCAGTTGTTCGGCCGCATCAAAAATCCGGCCCGTTTCGGGCGATAGGCGCAGCTGCCCGGCACCGGAGCCTTCGACGGCAGGAATTTTTTTCAGCGTTTCATCGGCCGCGCGCATCAGGAGGGTAGGGTCTCCGCCCGCATCGCGGATCAGGTTATTGGCAAAGCTGTCTTCGGCATCGAGCAGGGCGCGCATCGCGTGGGCGGGCGCCAGCATCTGGTGATGTTCCCGCATGGCAAGCGTCTGGGCCGCTGCCAGCACACCGCGCAAGGATTCCGTATAACGTTCGAAGTTCATGGATTAAATATGCGGATGAAACAAGCCTAATGCAAGACTGGGTGATATAGCCTTTTGCTATACCACCCAGCATCTTTGTTTATCCCCCGCTTGCGCGAAGATGACATATGTATGACCTACGCCGCTGAAACAGCCGCAGGGTCAAGTTTCACGCCAGGCCCCATGGTGGAAGATAGGGTGATTTTCTTGATATAGGTGCCTTTCGCGCCCGTCGGTTTCGCGCGTGCGATTGCGTCCACGAAAGCCTGGATGTTTTTCGTCAGCGCCGCTTCGGTGAAGGAGGCCTTGCCCACGCCGGCCTGCACGATGCCCGCCTTTTCCGCCCGTGCTTCCACGCTGCCGCCCTTGGCGCCCTTAATCGCTTCAGCCACGTTCATCGTGACAGTGCCGAGCTTGGGGTTTGGCATCAGGCCCTTCGGCCCCAGTACTTTCCCCAGCTTGCCCACCACGCCCATCATGTCCGGCGTCGCGACGCAGCGGTCGATTTTGTTGATGTCGATTGTGCCCGCGTTGATCTGCTCGACCAGGTCATCGCCGCCGACGAAATCAGCGCCTGCTGCCTTGGCTTCTTCCACCTTGGGACCTTTAGCAAACACGAGCACTGTGTTGGCCTTTCCGGTGCCTTCGGGCAGCGTAACCATCACGCGTACCTGCTGGTCGGATTGTTTGGTATCCACGCCCAGGTTCATGACGATTTCAATCGTCTCATCGAACTTGGCCTTCGCGTTTGCCTTAACGATCTTCACCGCCTCTGCGAGCGCATAGGTTTTGTTGGCATCCACCGTCGATGCGGCCGCTTTAAAACGTTTCCCTTGTGCCATCTCTTAGCCCTCCACCACTTTAATGCCCATGGAGCGCGCCGATCCTTCGATGATCGACATCGCGCCTTCAATGCTGTTCGCGTTCATGTCCACCATCTTTTCAGTGGCGATGTCGCGCACCTGCTTTTTGGTGATCTGCCCCGCAAATTCCTTGCCGGGCATTTTGGAGCCGCTTTGCAGTTTCGCCGCCTTTTTGATGTAATGCGTTACCGTCGGTTTTGTGGAGACGAAGGTAAAGCTGCGGTCGGAATAGACCGTGATTTTGGTCGGCAGCAAAACGCCGACCTCCATCTGTGCGGTCTGGGCGTTGAACGCCTTGCAGAATTCCATGATGTTAACACCCGCTTGGCCGAGCGCCGGACCAATGGGGGGTGATGGGTTGGCCTTGCCAGCCGCCACATTGAGCTTGATCACGCGATCAATCTTTTTGGCCATGTTAATGCTCCTTAGTTAGCGCCGCGAGCGGCGCGGTGAAAGAGTGGTGGTTCGAGGCATGGCGTCCCCTCCCACCGGGAAGGGGTTTATAGAAGGTTTGGAGTGCGGATGTAAAGGGAAATTTGGAGTGTCTATACTGATGATATCATTTATAGGATCATCGAAAGAAAATATCCGGATGCGCGGCCTGAGGTTGGGAAAAGAAGAAATGCTGCTGCGGTAGCTCCGTAGCAATCTTATTTAACGCTAAAAGCTGGTTTGTTCATCCGAATTCTCTACCACGTTTGATTGGCGGAATCTGGGGTCGTGGGCGGTTTTTCTCCGGGCGGAGAATTTTCATGAATGATTTCATCAAATTTGCGGTCAGCGGCGACGGCGGGCGTGTTACTCACGCCGTTGCTGTCAATGACGGTGGTGGGCGGGGCAGCGCCTGCCGACTGGCCATTCGGCACGGGGTTGTTCCAATGAATGCCATTTGTCATGAAATCTTCCGCGCGCGGCGTGTTATCATAAGAAATGCTGCTAGCCGCGAGCGGCAGGGCAGGCGCATTGCCCAGCGCGCGGCGCATGAAGTTCGCCCATAGGCGTGCAGGGAAAGACCCGCCCGTGACCTTTTGCATTTTTGCGTTGTCGTCATTGCCCATCCACACCACGGTGGTCAGCTGCGGCACAAAGCCCGCGAACCAGGCGTCGCGGTAATCCTGAGACGTGCCGGTTTTGCCCGCTTGCGGCCGCCCGATATTCGCGCCCGCACCGGTGCCGAAATTAATCACGCCCGTCATCATCATGGTAAGGGCCGCAACGTCTTCGCGCGGCACCACTTGTTTGCCTTCAAAGGGCACAAATTGATAAAGGCTGTTGTTTTTTGCGTCCTGAATATGGTCGATCACATAGGTTGTGTGATAAGCGCCGAGGTTGGAGATGGTATTATAGGCCGTCGCCATTTCGAGTGGCGAGACCACGCTCGTGCCCAGCGCGAGCGAGAGGTTCGCATCCAGCGGCGATTGGATGCCGAGGGCGCGCGCGATATCAATGGCGCGCTGAACACCCGCGAAATTCAGAATCTGCACCGCGACGGAGTTGAGCGATTTTGCCAAGGCGAAGGCGAGAGTGACTTTGCCGAAATACTCTTTGTCAAAATTTTCAGGAGACCAGGAGCCAAAGGAAACCGGCGCATCCATGACTTCAGTGGACGGCGTCAGACCCGCTTCCAACCCTGCAAGATAAATCACAGGCTTGAAAGAAGAACCTGGCTGGCGCTGAGCCTGAAAGGCGCGGTTGAAGGGGCTGTCGTGATAATTTGTGCCGCCAATCAAGGCCGTGATCCCGCCGTCGGGTAGAACGGCGACGAGCGCGGTTTGGCTGACGTCCTTCGCCGCTGCATCGGGCATGACTTCATTCGCCGCTTGCTCCGCCGCGCGCTGCATATTCGCGTCCAGCGTGGTTTGGATGATCAGGTCCTGATTGATTTCGCCCAGCAGGCGCGTGGCTTCAGCAGCTACATAATCGGCAGCATAATAAACGCCGTCGCCGAGGCCGGGTTTATGGCCGGGCGGGGGCGGGGTGGTTTCTGTCACGCGTTCTTGCTTGGGTGTGATGTAGTGGGCCTCCACCATTGCCTTGAGCACCATATTGGCGCGGTCGGCTGCGCGCGAAGGAGAGGAAGCGGGCGAGAAATAATTCGGCGCGCGCAGCAGGCCCGCGATAGTGGCGGCCTCGCGCAGCGACAAGTCCTTAGCCGACTTATTGAAATAGCGATGTGCCGCCGCATCAATGCCGTAACAGCCCGCACCCATATAAACGCGGTTCAGATAAGCGGCCAGAATTTCATTCTTAGAATATTTCATTTCCAGGCCCACGGCCAGCATAGCTTCCTGAATCTTGCGCTTGAAGGTTTGCTCAGGTGATAAGAACATATTTTTCGCGAGCTGCTGAGTAATCGTCGAGCCGCCCTGCACGACATCGTGATGGATCAAATTCGCCACGCTCGCGCGCACAATGCCAATGGGGTCAATGCCGAAGTGATGATAAAAGCGCCGGTCTTCAATCGCCATCACGGCTTCGGGCACATATTTGGGCAGCTCCTTGAGCGTGTAAAAACTCCCCTGCATCTGGCCTGTGCGGACCAGCACGCTGCCGTCGCGCGCCAGAATGGTGAGGGAAGGTTTGCGGCCCATATCTTTAGGCTTGTCGATGTTGGGCAGGTCAATGGCGTAGAACAACAGCAGGGCCGCGAGCGCCACCCCGCCCCAAATCAGCAGCAACGCGAAGGCGCGCAGCAGCCAGGGCGCAAAGCGACTGGATTTTGATTTTTTTGAGGCGGATTTGGCCATGGCCTGCTGGCTTGCCGGATTTGCCCGGCGGCGTCAATTTAAACTTCACTGCTATGCCGTGCAATCTATATGGCCGCTATGATAGCGTCGATCTGCAAACGGCGGATGTCATCCCGGCACTGATCCACAAAATCCATGAAGCGAAACTGGCCGCCGCGCCCGCTGTCATGCTCTGTGGCACGGGCGCGCTGCTGCGTAAATTTTTATTCGTGGATGACTTGGCAGATAGACTTGTGTTTTTGCTCCAGCATCACCGCGCGCCGGAAATGGTGAATATCGGCTCGGGCGAGGAGGTAGAGATTGTGGATCTTGCCGCGCTGATCGCCAAAACAGCGGGCTATGGCGGAAAATTCGTATTTGATTCCAGCAAGCCGGATGACGCGCCGCGGAAACTCCTCGATTCTTCACGCCTTTCCGCGATGGGGTGGCAGGCCGGAACCCCTCTGGCCATGGGCCTCCAAATCGCCTAGAATGCGTTTCGCAACGAAGGGGGTCGCCGTGTCCGATAGCGCAGTTTCATCCAAACAAACCACGCTTTCCATATATGGTTATGGCATGATGTCTTTCGCCACCGCGTTGGCAGCCCTGATTTATATCGGTTTTTTCACCAGTCCGGACAGCGATTTGGTTTTCGGTGCTGGCGTGTCGGTTTTCGCGGGCGCCAGCGGCGCCCTGGCTCTGGCCAATATCCGCGCTTATTTCCCGCAATTGACAGTGCGCGCGGCCTTAATAGCGTCCGCCTTGATGAATTTGTTTTTATTCGGCTGTTATATTACGTCTTATTTCGCTTATCGGCGGCTTTATCTGATGGTATTTTATAATCAACTTTTGGACCGCGTGCATACGTATAATTTCTGGCCGACAATCCAGCTCTGCTGGGCGACGACGCTGGTGGGCGCTATGTGCTGCACCCTTGTTTATGCGTTTGTTCATTGGTGCACGGGCGGCTTTTCCACTGGCGCATCTGGCGAAGATCATACAAGTCATGAAAATGCTGCTCCGCCCACTGCTTAAGGGCGCTTTGCAGAATCTCTTTTTCCGGATATATGCGTTAGCATAACGGAATCATCGCATCATGGGCTCTAACGGCAATTGTTCTGACTGCTCCTGCACGGCCTCGCATCCGTCGCGGCGGGATTTCATCTATATGACCGCGGGCGCGATGGCCGCCGTGGGCGCGGGCGCGGTGGCCTGGCCGCTCGTGCAATCCATGGAGCCCGCCGCCGATACGCTCGCCATGTCAACGACTGAGGTCAGCCTGGCGGACATTCCGGCCGGCACTGGCAAAACTGTCATGTGGCAAGGCAAGCCCGTATTTGTGCGCCACCGCACGCCAGAGGAAATTAAGGAAGCGCAAGATGCGGATAGCGCAGCCATGGTGGATCCGGAAAAAGATTCTGCACGCGTACAAAAACCGGAATGGCTGATTGTGGTAGGCGTTTGCACCCATTTGGGCTGCGTGCCGATAGGGGAAAAGCCCACGGAAAACCGCGGTGAATTTGGGGGCTGGTTTTGCCCTTGCCACGGCTCGCAATACGATACTTCAGGCCGCATCCGCAAAGGTCCCGCGCCGCGCAACCTGGATGTGCCGAAATACACGTTTTTATCTGACACTTCGGTGCGGATCGGATAGGATAGATAAACATGGTCGGCCTGCATCACAGCGAATTTAAAAATCCCATCATCCGCTGGATTGACACGCGCCTGCCGATTTTCACGATCATGCAGGCGGAGTACGGCAAATTCCCGACGCCGAAAAATTTTAATGCCCTGTGGAATTTTGGTGCCTTTGCGACCTTTATGCTGGTGGCCATGATCGTGACCGGGATTTTCCTTGCCATGAGCTATGACCCCAATACCACGCACGCTTTCGATTCCGTTGAACGTATTATGCGCGATGTGAATTACGGCTGGCTACTGCGTTATTTGCATGCCAATGGCGCGTCGATGTTTTTTGCCGTGGTATATATCCATACCTTCCGCGGCATGTATTACGGCTCGTTCAAGGCGCCGCGGGAACTGCTGTGGATCCTGGGCATGGTGATTTTTCTGCTGCTGATGGCGACCGCGTTTTTGGGCTACACACTGCCGTGGGGCCAAATGAGTTTTTGGGGCGCGACAGTGATTACGAATTTATTCTCTGCTATTCCCTTTGTAGGCAAGGGGATTGTTACCTGGCTCTGGGGCGGCTTCTCGGTGGATAACCCCACGCTGAACCGCTTTTTTGCCTTTCACTTTTTGCTGCCGTTCGTGATTTGCGCTGTCGTGTTCCTGCATGTCTGGGCGCTGCACATGACGGGCTCCAACAACCCCACCGGCGTTGAGCCGAAAACGGCGGCCGATACCGTTCCCTTCCATCCTTATTATACCACCAAGGATATTTTCGGCCTGGTGATTTTTCTGATCATCTATGCCGTGATCACCTTTTATTTCCCCAACATGCTCGGCCACGCGGATAATTATGTGGAGGCCAACCCGATGGTCACGCCCGCGCATATTGTGCCGGAATGGTATTTCCTGCCGTTTTACGCAATTTTGCGCGCAGTGACCTGGTCCATCACCATACCTTTCACACATATCGTGGTGATTGAGGCGAAGCTCGGCGGCGTCATCGCCATGTTTGGCTCGATCGCTGTGCTGTTTGCTTTGCCGTGGCTCGATACCCATCCGGTGCGCTCGGCAGATTACCGCCCGGTTTTGAAAAAGTTTATTTGGGCCCTGGTGGTGGTGTGGGTGTTGCTCGGCATGGCGGGCGGCCATTCGCCGGATGATCATGTGACGATCTTTGGCTTGGACTTGCATTTCACCTGGGTCGTGGTGGCGCAATTAGGCATGCTTTATTATTTCGTGCATTTCGTGGTGGTTCTGCCCTGGCTCTCGCGCCATGAAAAAGCCCTGCCGCTACCGGAAAGCATTGATGCCGCCGTGCAAGCCAAAGGAGCCAAGGCATGAAATACTGGCTCGCGCTTCTTTTTGCCGTGATTTTTGCCTGGCCTGCGCTCGCGCATGAAGACATTGAATATCCGCACGTGAATTGGCCGCAGGACGGGATGTTCGGCACCTATGACCGGGCCTCGCTGCAGCGCGGCTATCAGGTGTACAAACAGGTTTGCTCGGCCTGTCACGCGATGAAACAATTGTCTTACCGTAATCTCTCCGACCTGGGGTATAACGAAGATCAAATCAAAGCGCTTGCCGCCGAAGCAACGGTGCAGGACGGCCCGGATGATAGCGGCAATATGTTTGACCGCCCCGGCAAACCCAGCGATCATTTCAAATCGCCTTTTCCGAATGAGAAAGCAGCGCGCGCTGCCAATGGCGGTGCTTATCCCAAGGATCTCTCGCTGATGATTAAGGCGCGCGAAGGCCATGCGGATTATGTTCATG
>Ga0206826_1073_pt1 | contig 15847 bp, 17 predicted proteins | sample Alteio_BWOrgCont_80_FD_152636 | JGI IMG/M metagenome (GOLD analysis project Ga0206826, IMG submission 152636) | Enriched cells from forest soil in Barre Woods Harvard Forest LTER site, Petersham, Massachusetts, United States -... | ecosystem: Environmental > Terrestrial > Soil > Temperate forest >... | reverse complement strand
AAGACACCCACCCATTCGTGAACGTAACTTGCAGTTGAACTTAGCGCTTTACGCGGACACGTACTTCTTGGTAAACCATACGGCGACCAATTACAGCACGGGCTACAACCACACCAGCTACGACGCTCGACAAGAAAATTGTAAGGAATATTACATTACCCATACTTCCACTGTAGCACTACATGTAGCGTTATGGCAAGATTCCGCCAACGGCCACCATAAGGCAAAAAATGAGCAGTGCCTGTAAGGAGAAAATAAACATTTTTCGGGCCCAGACTGTGTCAGAGGGTATCGTACCAACGGACTTCTTTAGTTCACCTGCAGTACGCGCAAGACGTACTCATGAGCTTTCATCTGCCGTAATGGGGATAACTGTTGAGCCAAAGCTAGACGACAGACTACAGGAGCTGGATCAAGGCGATTGGACTAACCAACCTCGCAGCCTCTACGATGAACCTGCTAACAAAAGAGAAATGCTTAGACTAGGCAGCGATTTTGCTCCACCAGGTGGTGAATCCATGAATACTGTTTATGCACACATAAACTCCTTCTTAGGGTCACTGGCAGCTTCTGCGGAAACAGAAGAACCAAGACACGTATGGGTACACACTCATGGAGTAGTAATAAAGACGTACGTTGGGAAGCTTTTGGGTTGGACACATGAACAAACGTATCTAACCCCGATAGATAATGCATCAATTACCCGTATTGTGCGAGAAATTGATACTTGGCAGGTTGCATTCATTAATCGTTCTACAAGCCAGAAACATTAGCCTACGATTCGGCTGCGGCAACGAATGACGGTAGTATCGGTAAACTTGGTATTTGTTATAGTTGTGGCATGGGAAAATACTTTATTACCGGTCGCCCAGGGAGTGGTAAGTCTACTATTATTCGTGAGTTACAGCGACAAGGCTTCACGGCATATGACACCGATGCATTAGACGGTGTTACTAAACTTCAAGATAAAGTCACCGGCGAAATTGTCGATTGGCCGGACGGCCCCGTCGATTGGGGTCACTTTGCGTGGAATTGGCAAGAGGAGCAAATACAAAGGCTCCTGGCTAGCGCTGATACCGTTTTTCTCGGTGCCATTGTGGGTAATCAACACAGTTTTTATCCTCTATTTGATAAAGTCTTCGTGGTGACGATAGATGAAAAGACATTGTCACGACAACTTGAAGCCCATGAACACAAAAGAACCCCAGAAGAAAAGGAACGACTTGCCGCAAACCACATGGCCAAACAAAAAATATTAATCGAGGTGGGAGGTATTCCGATAGTAAACTCAGGTCCCATCGATAAAGTTGCCGATAAAATCCTGCGGCTAATAAACCAGTAGTTATGTGCTTATAGCAATCGATCGACTAAAAGTTGCGAAGTACGTTAACTAAGGACACTCAGTTTTACGCTGTTATTTTGGGTTCGAATCCCTTATCCCTCTAACTCAGCAACGGCTCGCGGGCAGCAGTCTTTTGAAGCGTAATGCCTTTCTTGATGTTATGGTCGAAGGTAACGTTGCTTCCTTCGCTTACATTGCCACGCAAGATTTCTTTGGCCAATTTGTTTTCAATTTCATTCTTTACTTGACGTCTTAGTTCGCGGGCGCCAAACTCGGGCTGGTATCCGATTTTCGCTAAGTACCGAATGACAGTACCGGTGAACTTCAGCTCTATACCCTGGCCACGCGCCGTGCGCTTGACTCGTTCGAGTTGGAGTTCCACAATCTTCTCGATTTGCTCCTCGTCAAGTGCCTCAAACACAATCACCTCGTCCAGTCGATTCAGGAACTCCGGTCGGAAGAAATTACGCAGCATGCCCATCAGTTCATCTTTGAGTTCTGTGTACGTTTTGCGCTCGGTTTTTTTAAGCTCTAGATTTTCGTGAATTAATGAGGCACCAATATTCGAGGTAGCGATAATGATGGTATTCGAGAAGTCCACTACACGCCCTTGACCGTCCGTCAGGCGACCATCATCAAACACCTGTAGCAACACGTTATGAACGTCTGTATGTGCCTTCTCTAACTCGTCAAGCAATATAACACTATACGGTTTGCGGCGTACGCGCTCGGTGAGTTGGCCACCTTCCTCGTAGCCCACATAGCCGGGAGGTGCACCTATGAGCCGCGAGACACTGTGACGCTCCATATATTCGCTCATATCAATCCGAATAAGAGCATCTTCGTCGCCAAATACCGTGTAGGCCAGCGCCTTTGCCAGCTCTGTCTTACCTACGCCAGTTGGCCCCAAGAACATGAACGTGGCAATAGGGCGGCTGCCCTCACTCAGTCCTGACCGACTTAGGCGAATCGCATCAGCAACCGCTTCGACTGCCTCGTCCTGGCCGATGACCCGCTCGTGCAACCTATCTTCTAGTTTTAGCAGCTTGTCTCGTTCTTCTTCGGTAAGCTCGGCGACAGGTATGCCAGTAATGTTTGACACCACTTTTGCTACGTGCTCTACTAAGACCTCTTCGGATGTTACGCCACGGCTACTTTGCCAAGTGTCGACTAGCGTGTCTCGCTTAGTTGACAACCTTTTTACTTCTCCTTCTAGTCGTTTGGCTTCATCCATGCGTTTGTGATTGACGGCATATTCCAACTCGCGCTTTTGCCGAGCCAGATCGCGTTCCAGCTTATCCATATCCTGAGTAAAGCTGTCTGTGCCGATACGCACCCGGGCTGCAGCTTGATCTATAAGGTCAATGGCTTTGTCGGGCAAAAAGCGATTGGCGATGTATCGATCGCTCAGCTCAGCAGCTGCCACGATGGCTTCGTCAGTAATCTTTACCAGATGATGAGCCTCGTACTTGTCGCGCAAGCCACGTAGAATCTCTATTGTCTGCTCAATCGTCGGCTCAGGTACGAGTATAGGCTGGAAGCGCCGCTCCAATGCCGCATCCTTTTCGATGTACTTCTGGTATTCATTGAGCGTAGTGGCGCCAATCAGGTGCAGTTCACCACGTGCTAAGGCGGGCTTCATCACGTTCGCCACGTCGATCCCGCCTTCGCCCCCGCCCTGACCAGCACCCACGACGGTGTGCAGTTCATCTACAAAAATAATGAGTTCGGTCTGGTGGGCAGTTATTTCGTCCAGCACAGCCTTAATACGCTCCTCGAACTCACCGCGATATTTGCTACCGGCGACCATGGCGTTGAGACTGAGTTCTACTACTCGCTTTCCTTGCAGCACTTGCGGCACACTGCCGTGATAAATTCGCTGCGCCAGGCCCTCTACAATCGCGGTTTTACCAACACCCGGCTCGCCGATAAGTACCGGATTGTTTTTTGTACGCCTTGCCAACACTTCAATGGTCGTCTCAATTTCCTGAGTACGGCCCACCACCGGGTCGAGCTTGCCTTGCTGGGCCAGCTCGCTCAGATCACGTGAATACTTATCGAGTTGCGGTGTGTCGGTCTGGCCTTCCACCCTTCCCTCTTCGGCGCCCTTGCCGACGACTTTCACAATTTTCTGGCGCAAGCCCTCGGGTGTCAGGCCGTAGCGGCGCAGTAGTTCTCCGGCCATACCTTCTTCTTCCTGGAGCAAACCAAGGAGCAGATGTTCCGGACCGACATAGCTATGACCGAGTTCGCGCGAATCGTGAAATGCATTTTCCAGCACTTGCTTCACACGCGGCGATACGGTAACTTCTATTGTTTGATTCTCTTGCGGCGCATACTTGCCCTTCGGTGCGTTGGCATCGATGAAAGTTTTTATGTCATCTCCCTTTAGTTTGTATTGTTTCAATATTTCTTGTATGACCTCACTATCTGTAAGAGCGTAGAGTAAGTGCTCGGTATCCACTTCTCTCCGACCGAATTTTACGGCAGTCTCGGCAGCCTGCTGGATAAGTTCTTTGGTATGCTCGGAGATGTATTCTTCGATATTGGTAGACTCTCGGTCTCGCGGTAACGGAATACCGAGTTCGGATGCGAAACCAGGAAAATCCTCTCCGAAATTTCCACTGGAGCCAGAAAACAGACTGTCGAAAGGTGATGTCTGTAACTGACTGCGCATTAGCTGCTGATAATGCTCATCACATAAGTGCAGCGTTGTCTCGCGACCGTTACGCCTTACCTGTACGGTATGCGAAGCGGGCCTATCATCATTCAAATCGCAGTGCTCGTTTGCCATGGCTTAGTCCTCGTTATATCCCTAACATAGTCCGATATTGATGCGCGGTCAGTTAGGTTTCATGCTAGATCGCCCGCCACAACATCGCTAACATGAGTGCGTTGAGTAAAAGGGTGTCAAAGCTACACAGCAGGGCGTGCATGTATTGCGCACAAATATAAAAGACCCGGCGCAAGCCGGGCCCTTAGGGGTATCTCTGCTATTAGTTTGGCAACGTGCAATCACCAGAGACTGCTGAGTTGTCGTACCCAGCAGCACCAGGCCCTGCAGGCACACCCCCTCCGATACTAGATGCTGCCCCAGTCTTGCCAAGATAACCAAAGTTTCCATTTACATCAGCAAATGCACCGTGACAGGCTCCGCTTGATGATGCATTTGAACCGTCACCAGCTCCGGCCGCAAACGCTGGCGCTCCCGCACTGGCTGCTATTACTAACGTAGCGCCTAGACCAAAAACAAACCTTTTACCTATTGATATTGGACGCACTGCACTGTGATAGATACTGTATTTCATGGCTGTCCCCCCTTAATGTGACAACCTCATTATAACTCCGGAATATAGTCATAAAGTGTATGGTTAATTATAGTTTTGCGTGTTTAACAAACTATTTGTGGTATGACAAAATTAAAAGTTCAAAGCTCGTCCACTAGGAGGCCAAGTACTATAAGTTTACAAATAACAACTATTATGGTATTCTATTTTATAATTTCTTATTTACGGATATACTCATGAAACGACCTTGGCTTGCCGCCACCCTTAACCTCATACCTGGGATAGGCTATCTTTATCTAGATTTCAAACGATTGTTTGGGTGGCTACTGTTAGGTATGTCAGTCTCTTTTGTCATATCTTTGTTTGACCCATCGTTAAATAATCCTGGTCAACCATCTCAAGGTATATGGAACTTATGGACAGCACTTTTTATTCTGTTACCCTACTTAGCTTTTATTATCGATGGTTACTTTGAAGCTAAAAATGTTAATGAACTAAAAGCGGGGTTGCGGGATGAAAAGCCTAGATCAGATAATGCAGATTTGCCAAAAGGTGCGATCATCTCACCAATCAACTTTGTCATATTGTCTATAATTACTTTTAACCTGTACGAAACATACTGGTCGTGGAAAATGTGGAAAACTGTACAACAAAGCGGTGAAAGTAAAAGTAATAACGCATGGCTGCTAGCTATCTTTAATAGGTTCAGTAACTTCTCACTTTTTACGCATCTTCAAAAGCTTGCCGAGGAGCAAGGTCACAAAACAAGGTACCCCGTATGGCCTTTAGCACTCATCTTTCTGATTGTCAGTATCATAGCAAATGACCGTTATGCGTCATTTATTATCATTTTAATTTGTATTATTATCCTTGCTATTACGCCGCTTCCGCTAGTTAAGATGCAAAATGAGTATATGTTAAAAACAAAGGGTAAGTTTGCGCCCACAAAAGCCAACTGGTGGCTAATCATGTTCCTGGTAGTAAGTTTTATTATTGGTGCTTTGGTATTCAGCAATTTTTCTAGTTAATAGATATAACTGATGCGGTCGTATGTTGCTGGAATGTTGGTAGTTGCGGAGTACATCAATTAAGGCCAGTTAGACTTAAGCAATATACAGGTGACTTGAGTAGAGCTGTTATGCAGTTTTGGTGGATAATCCTTTGTGTAGCTACCGTAGCATCACGGTCGACACAGATTCAAATAGTAGACAATGCTATTTTATTCGTAGACTTTAGCACTTATTACCTTGCCCAAGTAGGTGTGCGTGAAGCGTCGGTCCCTCAGGGCCACCGGGCGTGCCGGTCCAGTTGTTGACTAGGTTAAAGGGGCTACCGCCAATTTGCCATGCCCAAATAAGATATGAGAACTTTGGTGACTGTTGGTCGGCCCAGTCCATGTACGACTGTTCGTAGTTACAGCCACCGTTGTCTTGACCGATCTCACCGGCTACGACCGGGAGTTTGGCTGTCTTCATCTTTGCCGCGAGGTTATTCCAACAAGTGACGTTAGTGCAGGCGATGGTATCCTGCTGGTAGCCGTGCACGCTGACAACCAGTTGAGCAGGCTTTAGACTATCGGTGGGCATGTAGGAAAGCTGGGGGCACGTCTGGCGGCTGTTGCCGTCGCTCTGGCACGGGTTACCCGCCCAGTTAAGGCCACCGACCATCACGGGCTGGTCTGCGCCGGCCGCACGAACGGCATTGAGCATTCGCTGCATGCCGGCAGTATTGTAGTCTGAGGCTGAAGCGGGAGCCTCCTTCGAGTCGCTACAGCCATTCAGCCAGCAGCTCCAGCTGCTTGCGGATGGGTATGACCCACCGACATACGGTTCATTGAACAGGTCGAATACGACCGCCGGGCTAGACTTGAATGTCGACGCAACCTGGGACCAGAAGGTCACCGAGTGGTCAGCGTCAGCCATCGGCCATTGCTGGGTTGCCTTCGTTGAGCCGGGAGCGGTCCAATGCAGGTCAAGGATAGTGTAAATACCGGCATTGTTGAGGGCTTTGACCCAGGCCTCGATGTTATTTTTATAGTTATTACCTGAATAGGCAGCAGGTGCACCGTTGATATCCAGCCAGCAATCTTCATTCAGCGGGATACGCACAGCGTTTATATGCCAGCTCTTCAAAGCAGTAGCTGACGTCGCATCTTCCGCAGCGTTGCTACTCGCGCCCCAGCTGAAACCTTGATTCAGGATACAGGCATCTTCGGTGCCGGTGACATCGACACCTTTGAGCTGTACTGCAGCGTTCTGGCCATTAACTAGTTGGCCATTACAGACGTGGATTGTCAGAGCGGCAGTGGTCGATGCACACGAGGAACCTGTTCCTGATCCGTTGCCACTTCCTGTGGGAGGGACAGGTGCAGGTGTTCCTGATTTAGAGGCGACAGTAACCGCCGTCCATTCCTGGTTCTTGTTACCAAGACATGTGTAAAGTTGCAATTGGGTACCGTTAGTTGTTGAGGCATTCGGATCATCAATGCACTTATTAGTCATAGGGTTCTTCAGGATAGTACCAGTCACACGCCACTGCTGAGCTCCGTCAGTTGCTGAGCACTTATACATACGTATAGGGTTACCATTATTGTTTAGAGCATGCCAGTTATCAAGACATTTGCCATTAGCGTTTTCAATCGTGCCGTTGCTATTGATTGTCCATTCTTGAGCTGCCGTTTTATTGCAGTCGTACACATCAACCTTGGTGCCTTCGGTAGTACCGTCATGCCAGTCATCAAGACATTTGCCAGCGATGCCTGATTGGAAGTAGGTAGGGTCGACTATAGCGGCCGCCCTGGTAATGCGTGAATATGTATAGCCACCTAGGACTGCAACGGCTGCTACTACTATGATCGGTAGGAGATAGTGTGCAAATCCATCTTCTAAAAGAGGTATCAGTTTGCGGTTTACTTGCATGAATATTGCCTTATTTATTTTAAAAAGCTTATGGCTCTGACTGTACGATAGTCTGTGAACTTTAGCAATATCGCTAATAAAATGAAAGCCAGAGATGCATAGAGCCGATCTCTTTTAGCCTTCGCCGCTAACTATATATATTGTGTGTTAGGACTTCTATAGCTCGTAAGGTACCAGGATTAGCTCAAAATAAAAGAGTGCCGCATAATATTACTCAATGCATAGTGCTTTACTGGTTCTGAGCGTATTCCTAGCCTCCATAGTTGAGGGGGTTGAGGCTTTAACGATTGTGTTGGCAATAGGTACGACGCGTGGATGGCGTTCAACTTGGTACGGCACCGCAACGGCAATTGCAGTTCTGGCAATCTTTATAGCCGTACTTGGCCCCACGCTGACACTCATCCCTATCAACGTTTTACGAGTTATCGTCGGTGGCCTGCTACTTACATTCGGGCTGCAATGGCTAAGAAAAGCTATTTTACGTGCTAGTGGATTCAAGCCGTTGCACGATGAAGCGGCTATCTTTGAAAAGGCAACTGCTGCTTCACGAAAAGTAAAACACACCGAACAGAAAGCTGTTATTGACGACTGGTACGCCTTTACAATCGCGTTCAAAGGAGTTTTGCTCGAGGGGCTTGAAGTAGCATTCATAGTCGTGACTTTTGGCGCAAATCAAGGCTCAATACCGCTGGCCGTCGTCGCCGCATTGGCAGCAGTTCTTGTGGTGGTGGCGTTAGGGTTGAAAGTTCACAAACCTCTGTCAAGTGTTCCAGAAAACAGCTTAAAGTTTGCAGTAGGTATCATGCTAACGAGTTTTGGTATTTTTTGGGGTTCGGAGGGTGTAGGAGTGCACTGGCCCGGTAGCGACGCTGCCCTGTTCGGCGTGATATTCCTGATTGCTGTAACTGCTCTCACTCAAGTGACTTGGCTGAAGCGTCGATACAATCGTCTAAACGCCAAGGAACGACTCGCATGAATATCCTTAAACGATTCGGCTCATTCTGGTATCACTTTATTGTCGGTGACGATTGGAAAGTTGCCGTAGGGGTAGTCATTGGGCTAGCCGCAACAGGATACCTTGCACATAATTCTCACCTACGAGTGTGGTGGCTATTGCCAGCTCTAGTCGTAACAATGCTGAGCTTTTCACTCTGGACAGCAATCCGGAAGAAATAGTTCGTAAACATCCAATAGAAAAGCCCTAACACTAACTTTCGACTACAATGCTACTAAACTAGCTTATTATCTCAAAGTAGCGAAGTACGATATCTAATGGCAATCATGCATAAGCAGTATGAATAATGTCTATTTTGTGGCATTATTTTTTTATGAGCGTTATCGATGACTACATAAAGCAGTTTGAGCCTGCCGTACGCAACGATCTTGAACGTATTCGTTCAATAGCAGAAAGACTTTTACCAGGCTGTGAAGAAACGATTTCGTACGGTATGCCGACAATAAAATATAAAGGCAAATCTATAATCGGTTTTTATGTCCATACAAATCATATTGGTATATACCCGTTCAGTGGCAGTATAGTGTCGAAAATCAAAGGGTTAGAAAACTACAGTACAACTAAAAGCGCTATACACGAAACACTCGACCGGCCCCTACCTGACGCTCTTATTGAACAGATAGTTCATGAACGTATGAAGCAAGCAGGTGTTTAAATAAGAACTTTGGCATAGGCCCGATTACGCAGTTTAGCTGCGTTTACTCGTTTTCCTTAAGTGGCGTCTTAATAGTAAAGGTAGAGCCTTTGTTAATTACAGAAGTCACCTCAATGGTACCGTCATGCAAATCAAGTATTTTCTTTGCCCAATATAGCCCCAATCCAGTGCCTTTAACCGAAGCGGTTAGAGGGTTGTTTATGCGGCTAAACTTTCCAAATAATTTCTTAATGTCTGCTTTGCGGATTCCTACGCCGTTATCCTGTATGGACACAGCGGTATAAATACTATTTTGTTCGATATTGACAACGACATGCGATCCAACTTTTGAGTATTTACCCGCATTGTCTAAAATATTTTCAATTACCATAAGCATAAGTCTTGAATCGCCGATTACATACACGCGGTCTTCAGGTGGGCTATACGTGATGGTTTGGCCTCGACTTTTGAATAACTCCGACTGTTGCTCCACGGCACTTTCTATTTGCTCCCCTATGTCGTAAGAGCTCATCCTCAGATAAACTACCCCGGCATCCACTTTGGCCACTCTAATGAGATCTTCAATAATCTCAAGTTGTCGCTCGTTACTTTTATAGGCAAGGTCGAGCATTTTAACTTGTTCTTCGGTCACTTCTCCGGCATAACCTTGCGTTAACATGCCAACATATTGTTTAACAACTGTGGCAGGGGTGCGTAATTGATGTGAAGCAAGTAATATAAACTCATCTTTGGCGTCATTCAGCTTTTGTAGCTGGTCCCGCTGTTTAATCAAATTTATTGTTATATTGTCTGAATTTAACTTCAGTAATTTCTGGGCAGTAATGTCCTCTACTGCAAGTAGAATAAGCTCCATACTGTCGACTTGACGAGCGTTAAGCAGCATAGTTTTACGCCCCAAAAGTGGGAAGTCGAGTGTGATTTCGTGGTCCTTTAACATTCGTTTCTTCGGTAGAATATGCTCCAGTAATTCTCTTAATTCGGGCGAGTCCCACTGATTTTCACCGAGCTCATACATCCGACGTCCTTCAGTTTCACTTTTGGTAACCTTGAATTTCTTATAAAATGCCCGATTAGCCGACACTACGAATAGATCCTTGCTAAGAATAATGAACGGCTCTCTCACTGTTTCAGTAATTTCTTTGTAGAAGATCAGCTGTTTTTTAAGTGACGTTATCCGTTTATCTTGATATGCAAGCGCCTTAAGGTTATCTCGCTTCATGATGTCTTTCATAATAAGCCCAACTTCCTAATGGAAAGGTTACGGTTTTAGGCAATAGTGGACTAAGACAACCGCAAAATACTCGATTCAGCTTACAAACTCTATAACCCCTGTAACTCTTTATAGTTTGCGCTCTTACCGTAAAGATGTCTGTACGATAATCGTGCAAAAGATAAAATCAAGGGTACCGTAAACCGAAATGTAACGTAGGATCTTGCGGTGCTGGGAGAGAAAAGATTCCGCTCCCGAATACTTTAAGTCAGCAGATGCTCAAACGTAAGTCACATAAGCATTTAGGTTTAGCAATTACTGATTTTTTGCCGCCCCATCGATTGGGCCAGCTTCCGTATTTGGGTTTTTTGTACCTTTCACAGACACGAACACAACCTGTTTGGCCTTTGATTTGACCTGCTTAGGTTTTTTAACTGCCTTTCGGCCTCTATCTTTTGACATAAACTTCTCCCTTAAGTTCCTGTAGGAGTTGTTGGAGCCCCTCCGAAGGACAGACCCCAGCCGACCTATTTAGCTTCGGGTTGCGTCGGATTTACCGGTTTAGTCTCCGGCGTAGTATCTTCTTTTGCTGGCTCATTCTCGGTTTTAATGTACTGAGAATTAGGAACCTTAGATTGCTCTTTACTTTTAAGGGTAGCAAATAGTGACATGGTGATGCCCTTTCATTAAAAATCGTCTTTAACCATCAGGCCAACGACAATCTTTACGTTTGCTCCCTACGAGTCATTTAGTGTTGTAGTGGTCTATCTAATCATAAGTATACGCGGTCACTTGACAACTGCCTAATCCCATACCATGACATATATATTTTGGTCATCACTTGCTGTCTAGCTTTTTCCTATAAAAACTATAAATAAGAACGAGCGATGCGCTCGTTCTATTATATTTTTTGCAAACGCATACTGAGTCCGATGCCGCCGAACTCCTTACATACGAATGCGGGTTCCAGGGGCGTACTCAGCGCAGGATCGTAACTGTAGTTAAGGTCATTAAATTGCACCATTCCACTGAGCGAGGTAATGCGACTCATCATAAGCCAACGAGCAAAAGCACCCCGGGCAATTTTGGTATGTACAATCACCTGACTAGGTTTGCCGGTCTTAGGATTTATGGTTAGGAACCGCGGCGACACCACACGGTTGTTATCAATATACGGCAGAACAGTTTTGGTATATTCCACTGCAGACAAGTTTACGACCAGTCCTTCTTTCGGCAGCGTTTCAGCTATAACTGAACCCCAATATTTATACAAATTACCAAAGGATTGGGTCGGTAGTTTATAGCCCATCTCTAGACGATACGGACAGACGCCATCATATGGGCGAAGTATGCCGTAGAGTCCTGATAGTATTCGCAAGGTCTGCTGAGTGTAGTCACGGTCACCTTTAGATAATGCACCTGCACGTAGTCCGCTATATATGTCTCCTACAAAGCTATCTACGGCTAAAGATTGCCGATTCGGTTCGGTGTTCCATGCGGCCGACGTACTGTGCACTTTACGCGACAATGGTTTGGAGATATTCATTGCCGTTTGCAGCTGGTCTGCAGTGAGTGTTTTGAGGTATGACGCTAGTGGCGTTGCTTTGTCTATGAGTAACGGCGTAGTAGCCGGTGCCGTTACCTTCGGCGAACGCATCGTTTTTGATGAATGAATGAGAACTACAAAGCCCATTAGTTCGTTCCAAAGCGCTGAGCAGCCCGTTCATGGGCTTTAGCAGCTTCAATCTCTCGATTATGCGGCTCTGCTTGCGTGACTAGTGAGTTAAGTAATCTTTGAGCAACGACTGCAATTTCATCGATCGCATCGTTAAAGGCAGTCTCGTTGGCTTTTGAAGGCTCATGAAAACCGGAGAGTTTACGGACAAACTGCAACGAAGCAGCCCTAATCTCCTCTTCTGTTGCGGGTGGGTCAAAATTAAAAAGTGTTTTGATATTGCGACACATAACAGCTCCTCATTGTATAGGTATTATACTGCCGCCCGAGCTGGGCAAGTATGCATGTACTTTTTGAATATTGCGAAGTAAGCCTACTAATGGTGACTAAAGTGTTAAGATACTACGAGCTATGATCGCTGATATTACTATTACTGAAAAATCGTACGGCCCAAAGTCACTCATGTCTGGAGTGCGCTTTTCTGTTTCCGACCGCGAAAAAATCGGAATCATTGGTCGCAACGGCGTTGGTAAGTCTACCCTTTTTGGAATATTGTCTGGTAAAGACGCCGATTATACGGGACACGTACTATATAAAAAAGGAACCGTTGTCGCTGCCACTTTACAGGAGCACCATGATGTCGGTGATGTTTCGGTACTGCAATATGTTTTAGCCGGGTTGCCAGAATATTCGGACTTAAGCAATATCATCGAGACCTATCCCGAAACGATGGGCAACGATATGAGAAAGATCAGTGCCTATACTGATGCCTTGCAGCGCTTTGATGACAAGGGATTTTACCAGATTGAAGAACAGATCGTGCGCGAGCTGGATAACTTTCAGCTCTCCGGTATTGCTCATCAGCAGTTTGCTACCCTGTCCGGTGGCCAGAAACGGCTCGTGGAAGTGGTTAAGATTATGCATTCAGACTCGCATCTTGCGCTACTCGACGAACCTACCAATCATATGGATTATATTGCTAAAGCGCAGTTTATCGACTGGGTACGGGATGCTCGAGAAGCAATGCTCATTATCACCCATGATCGCGACGTACTTCGTGAGGTTGACCGTATTATAGAGATTAAAGACGGTGGCTCTGCCAGTTTTAAAGGCAACTACGACACGTACCTTAAGCAGAATGCTGTCAGCACCGGCAGCCAAATGAACGACTTTGAGATGGTCGAAAAACGTATCGCTAATCTGAAAGTAAAAGTTCTCGACTACCAACGGCTGAAGGAAAAGTCCCGTAATCCTGCAACCATTCAAAAGTTTAAACGTCTTGAAGGCTCCTCACGAAGTGAACTAGCAGAGCTGCAAGCCATAGAAAAACCGACGTTCTGGATTGATAAAACATCAGCAGAGAATCTTAATTACAAGGTTGCCGCGCAATACCAAAAATTCAAAGCTAAAAATGTTCGGATTACCCTGAAGAGCGACGAGTCTCGCAGTAAGCACGTTCTCGTGAACGCGCATAATCTCAGCCTCGGCTACGATAAACCATTATTTGAAGACGTGTCTATTGACCTTCGCGAAGGTGAAGCTACTGAATTACGCGGCCGCAACGGTGCCGGAAAGACTACCCTCATTAAGGCTATCCTCGGCGACACATCGATAGCTCACTATGGCGGCGATATTACACTTGATCCTCAAGTACGAATCGGTATTTACCAGCAGGAGGTCTCCAAAAATTACTTCGACTTAACACTGGAAGACGCCATAGAGCGAGTATACCTGGATCAGGGTATTTCCATTCCCAACACAAAAGTCCGAAGTCTCATGAGTGACTATCTTTTCACTGGAGAAGACGGCAAGGTACCTGTTCGTCACTTGAGTGGCGGCCAGAAAGCTCGCATTCAGCTCATAGCAATGCTCGCCAATAACCCAGGGCTCCTGATCTTGGACGAGCCAACAAATCACCTCGACTTACCGAGCATAGAAGAACTGGAGACTGCCCTAACACGATATTCCGGGGCGATACTATATGTCAGCCATGACGGGTACTTCAGGGATACTATCGGTGGCGATGTGGTGCAAGTTGGATCTGAAACATAAACTTGCATGAGTACTCATAAATTTCGTTGGTCAAAAGTATACGAGAGCTCCGAAGAAGAACTCGTAACGTTTCTACAGAATCGTAATATTGTAGACGTTTCGCGAATTGCATCGAGTGAGCCTGGCGAACAGATGCAGCAAACGGCACAGCTGGATTCCACAGTCTGGTGTGTGGAAGGATCACTCGTTATCCGTATCAAATCTGCCAGCATATCACTGCAGCCGGGTGATGCCATACGCATACCCGCACAAACCGCCTACGATTTACATGCCGGAATATCTGGCTTTGTCTACTACCTATCGAGCTAGAGTTTGCGCGCTTTGACGCCAGCAATGAGTACTGAAACGTTTGTTACGCCAAGATATTCAATAGCTAAGAAACTGAGGTTCCGGCCAGCTTGCCAATCCCGTAGGTCACGGCCATCGCTACGGCTCCGCCGATTACTACTCGTACTATAGCCTTAACCTTATTTGCACCACCAGCTTTAGCGCTGAGAAATCCTGTGATACATAGGGCTACCGCCACCGCCACAAACGTTACTATCAGACGCCAGTGAGACGGTGTAGCCAAAATCGCAAGCAGTGGCACCCAGCCCCCACCCACAAATGATACCGCAGAGGCTAACGCGGCCTGCCAAGGATTTGTCCGCTTGCGAATCTTATCCGGATCGATATCGAGTTCTATTTCTGCGTGAGCAGCCAGGGCATTATGACTTGTGAGTTCTCTTGCAACTTGCTTGGCGGTCTTCTGACTCAGCCCTTTTTCTTGATACATCTCAGCAAGTTCCTCTAGCTCCTCAGCGGGATAGTCGCGTAGCTCTGCCCTTTCCTGCCTGATAAGAGCTTCCTCCGTGTCTTTCTGACTGCTCACCGACACGTACTCACCGGCTGCCATTGACATTGTCCCAGCCACAAGGCCAGCGAGGCCGGCAATAAAAATTGAGCTTCGGCTGCTTGTCGCTCCCGCGACACCAACTACGATTGCTGCGACAGAGACAATGCCATCGTTCGCTCCCAGCACCGCCGCCCGCAAGGCATTCAACTTGTCCGTGGAACTAGCGCTGTGCGGTTCAGGATGTGTTTGCATCATACCTCATTGCCTCTCTTGATTTACCTATGCCTAAACTTAGCATAAGAAACATCAGGGAGCCTGTAAGTAAGTTAACTGGCAATCAGCGAACGGTTACGGCATAAATGAAGCTGGAGCCCAACCTTGGAACTAGATTTCTGTGTTTCTGGGCTAGGACCAATCTTGTATGAAGGTGATGGTAAGATTAACAAAATGGATATGAATCGATTATAAGTGCTATGATAAGACTAAACTCACGGGAAGGTAAGTCAAAATAATCGCACAAAAACAACTATCCAGACATTCGGAGAATAAGTGGGTAATACTAGCTATTCTTGCAGCTGCCCAATTTATGGTAGTGCTAGATATTTCTATTGTTAATGTCGCCCTACCTACGATAGCTAAACAATTGCACTTCATCCCAAGTAATCTACAATGGGTCATCACTGCCTATACGCTTACCTTTGGAGGCTTTTTGCTCTTGGGTGGACGTGCAGCAGATCTTTACGGCCGAAAGAAAATATTTCTGACAGCCGTGGTGGCTTTTTCATTAGCCTCTTTACTATGTGGGTTAGCCCATACTGATACACAGCTAATTATAGCCAGAGCGATTCAGGGGCTAAC
>Ga0206826_1072_pt1 | contig 16349 bp, 21 predicted proteins | sample Alteio_BWOrgCont_80_FD_152636 | JGI IMG/M metagenome (GOLD analysis project Ga0206826, IMG submission 152636) | Enriched cells from forest soil in Barre Woods Harvard Forest LTER site, Petersham, Massachusetts, United States -... | ecosystem: Environmental > Terrestrial > Soil > Temperate forest >... | reverse complement strand
GATGAATTGATGAAGCTGAGTATCGGGCGCGGCGACGCCGGGCAACATGCAAGGCGCGAAATAACCAGTATCGAGGCCAACCAGTTGCGCCTCGGGATAGGCGGCGCGAATAAAGGGAATAGCTGCACTGGCAACGTACCCTTGCGCGCCGGTGATCAGGATTCTCAAATCAATCCTCCCATATTTTCCAAGGTGCTTCACCCGCATCCCACATTTTTTCCAGCTGCACTTTATCACGCAGCGTATCCATGGGCTTCCAGAAACCTTCGTGCTTATAGGCCATCAGTTCGTTGCGCCGCGCGAGCTCCGCCAAAGGGCGGTGTTCAAAGGCGGTATTATCGTCGCGCACTAGATCAATCACCTTGGGCGAGAGTACAAAATAACCACCATTGATTTTCCCGTCAGCAAAAGCTGGTTTTTCTTTGAACGACAGTACCTGATCGCCCTCTATCTCAAGCGCACCGAAACGCGAATCGGGATAGACCGCTGTCACGGTGGCAAGTTTGCCGTGTTTTTCATGAAAGCGGATCAGCGCTTTGATATCTATGTTGCCCACGCCATCGCCGTAGGTCATGCAAAAAGCCTTTTCATTTTCCAGATAGGCGCGCACGCGCTTCAGGCGCCCACCGGTTTGCGTATTCAGGCCCGTATCGACCAAGGTAATCCGCCAAGGCTCCGCGCGGCTATTGTGATAGGTGACGTCGCGTGCGGCTAGGTCCACTGTAATATCCGCTGTATGGGAATAATAGTTCATAAAATATTCTTTAATGATTTCGTGCTTGTAACCACAGCAGATCAAAAAATCATTGATGCCGTATTCAGAATAGGTCTTCATGATATGCCATAAAATCGGCTTGCCGCCGATCTCGACCATGGGTTTGGGGCGGATTGAGGTCTCTTCGCTCAGCCGCGTGCCCAGGCCGCCCGCCATAATGACTGCTTTCATCTTTTTCTCCGCCTGCAAATCAATCTATTATAGTAGAGAAAACCATTGCCTGCACAAGATAATAGTCTCGTTCTCTCGTCATCCGGCATAATTTATTGGCCCATAATTTAGAAATGGGTTCTTGGGTTAGAAATAGCATGGGTCTTTCTTACCATGCACCTCCTTCCCGGCGCTGTTTTCAGCTCTCATCAGGCTGCCACCTAGCAGTTAATCTTTTCTGCGGCGCAAAACGATTAAAGCCTGATAGTAATAATAGCTATCGAGGATATCCACGACCTCAAAATAAGGCGACCAGGTATTTAGGATATAATCATAGTTCTGAAAGACGTCCGTATAAAAATCACCTGCGACGTCAAGCACATCAGGATTGGCAACGCCCGTGGTCTTAAAGCCGCGCATGACGACATCCACCAACTCATCTGTATTATGCGTGCCGTTGATGGCCCAGGTAACGCGTGAATGGACTGTTACCGCTACAATCCCACCAGGCTTGGTGATGCGCATCAGTTCAGCAAGCCATGCGAATTGATCCGGTTCATCCAAATGGCTGAAGACCGAGCCACCGTAGATCAAATCGAAAGTGGCATCCGGAAAAGGCGTGGGCGGCTGAAGCTCCAGACACTGAAAAGTAAATTGGGGCTGATGTTTTTGCGCCCAGGCGATATTGACGGGGTCAATATCCGCGCCCGTGACTTTATGGCGATGCTCGGGCGGAAAAAAACGGATCAGGCGGCCATAGCCGCAACCCCAATCGAGAATCCGCTCTAGCTCCAGCATCGGTCTATTCATATAGAGTTCAGTCAGGCGGCGAAGCTTGTGGTGAAAACTTGCGCCGTCCATCAGCGAGAGCACAACATCCGCATCATGAATCCCGACGCGATTCATATTGACTGGATCCGGCAGCGGCCCCCACGATGGCGCCAGCCAAGAGCGCATGTACCAGGGAAATTCGTGTACGCCATCCGCCGAAATTGCGCTGATTTCCATCGGCGCTTCGATCGCATGAATATCCACATCGTCGAGCAGCGCTTCAAAGCCGAAATCCATCGGTTGCGGCGGCATCAAAATCTGCGTCCTGCGGTCAGGGATGCTAGAGCTTTGAAACGTCAGCGGCTTGCCGTTAAGGCAGATTTTATACTCGCGCGGAATGAAATGCGGCGGCACAATAAAGCCAGATAATTTGATTTGCTTATTGCCTTGGTCTTCGGGCCGAAGGCAAATCACACCGTGCGGCAGATAAGCGTGGCGAAGCTTGCGGTCAAAATTTGCAAAAAGATGATCGAGTTCGGCAACTTTGCTCAACATTTCTATCCTCCGCGTTCTGTGGATTCGCCTTCATTCTTTAGGCTAATCCACTGGGGCGGACAACCATATTTCTCTTATTAGCGACAAGTGGGAGACTGTGCTGGATGGATTGCTAGCTGACGATGACTGATAGAAGCTCTACCTGTATGATTTTCGCCAATCACCTTAGGCGGCGCGTTGAGGCGCGGCTAAAACTTCAGCGATCTTTTGGTGCATTTCATCCAGGCTGAAGGGCTTATTCAGCACGCCGTGGATAACGTTTTCCAGGTTTACGGTGCGGCGCCATTCACTCGCATAGCCGGACATCAGCACGACTTTCAATTTCGGGAATTGCGCCGTCGCCATGAGAGCGAGTTCCAGCCCGTCCATTTCCGGCATCACGATATCACTCAGCAGCAGATCAAATTCTGCCTCACTGGAAAGACGTCCCAGCGCTTCCACGCCGTTTTCAGCGGTTTCAACTTCATAACCGCGCCCCGACAGGGAACGCGAAATTACGATCATTAGGGCCGGATCATCCTCCACCACTAAAATACGCTGGCTCATTTTTGCTCCCCAGTCTCGGATACGGCGGACTGCAAAGGCTTGCCTGTGTCATCGCCCTCGGTGCCGTCGCCGAAAGTCAGTCTAACATTCCATCCCTCTTGCGCAAAGCCTGTGCGTTCAAGCGTAAAGGGCACCATAGCCCCGGCCGCGATGCTTTCCACCGGGCTGCGGGCCATAAAGGTTTTAGTTTGGCCTGCGGGATTGGTAAATTCCATTTTGAAAAGCGGCACCTTCAGCGTTGCGGGGGTGTGATTCACCAGCTGGCCCGTGAGCACCAGGGCGTTATTTACGCTGCCGAAACGGCTCTCATCGTGCACATTGACGATGGTGATGCCGCCGCCCGGCGGCAAGGGCGAAATGCCGAGCAAGTTATAGACGCCCAGCATCCAGGGGGCTTTTTGCGTGATCGGACCGCGTGCCATGACAAGAGTGGCCAGCAACAGCGCCAAAAATACCAATGAGGTGAAGGCGAAAAATTTATGGAAAAAGACCTGGGCGGGGGTTTCGTGCTCCTCATGCTCAATGGTGGTGAGGTGCAGGGTTCTTTCGCGCGGGCGATCTTCTTCTTGGGAGGGACGTTCGGTGGCGGGCTTGTTACCGGCGGGCGGGATCACGCGCAGCTGAGGTGTTTCGGCTTCTATCTTAGGCGGCTCTGGTGCCTTGGGCGGCGGCGCTGCCCGCTCAACAACAGGGGCGGGTTTTTCCGCTCCGGTCTCAAGGGCCGGCATCGCGTGCCAAGTATTACCGCACTTGGCGCAGCGCACCTTGCGCCCCTGCGGGCCTAAAACCGCGGCGTCAATCTGATAGCTGGCACTGCAGGCTGGACAAATCAGGCTCACAGCCCATACTCTGCACCAAAGCGCTTCGCGCGGCAACTCTGGTTTAGGCGGATCATGATCGTTTTACAAAATGTCGGCTACCGGTATCACAGCGGCCCTGAGGTTTTGCATGACCTCTCGCTGGAGCTGGCGGAGGGAAGTTTTCATTTTCTTACGGGAGCATCAGGCGCGGGCAAATCCTCATTACTGCGGCTTTTGTATCTGGCGCAGCGGCCCACGCGCGGGAAATTATATTTATTCGGCCGCGAGGTCGGCGGCCTCAAGCGCCATCAATTACCGGACTTGCGCCAGCGCATGGGTGTGGTGTTTCAGGAACACCGCCTGTTGCCGCATTTGACGGCCTATGAAAACGTCGCGCTGCCGCTGCGCATCGCGGGCATTAAACCGAAACAGATTAAAAAACACGTCACCGAAATTCTGGAATGGGTAGGGCTGGCCAATGAAATGCATGCCCTGCCGATCACGCTGTCGGGCGGCGAACAGCAGCGCGTCGCAATCGCGCGCGCTGTCATCAACCAGCCGGATATGCTGCTGGCCGATGAACCAACGGGGAACGTGGACGATGAATTGGCCGAGCGGCTATTGTATTTATTCGAACAGCTCAACCGCCAGGGGACAACGATTGTGATCGCCACTCACGCCGAGCATATGATCAACCGTTTCGCCTATCCGCGCCTGCATTTGCGCCATGGCAATCTGCGCGTGATGCCGCCACTGCAGTTGCCCGAAACGCTGCGCCGGGGGACTTTGTAATGCGGGAACGCCGGCGCATCAAACGTCCAACGCTGTCACTGCCGCTCGCGCAGGCGGAGGGCAATGTCATGCTTGTTGTCATTATTGCTGTGTTAATATTTTTGGCGGGGCTGGTGTGGATCACGGGCGGCGCCGCGCAAAAAATGACAGGCCGCTGGAACCGGACACTGTCGAATGAGCTCACGATTGAAATCGCGCCAAAACTGGATGACGCTACCGATGCTACGACCCCCGAACAGCGCATCCAAAAGGTCAAAGAAATCCTCGCGCAATACAGCGCTGTGACGCGCATCGAAACCGTACCACGCGAGCAATTACAAAATATCCTTAAACCCTGGCTGGGCGATGTGTCTTCTTTTCCCGATCTGCCGCTGCCAACGCTGCTGGCGGTTTCGCTGCGTCCGGGGCATGATCTGGATTTTGATGATCTGGCAAAGCAAGTCTCCGCCGCCGTACCGGGCGTGCAGGTGATCGCGCACTATGCTTGGGCCGGTGAGGTGCAGCGTATCGCCAATACCATTACTTTTATCGCCTGGGCGGCGATGGGATTTATCGCGGCGGTACTATTGCTCGTGATGATTTTTGCTGCGCGCGCGCGATTGGCGATGTATGCACCCGAAATCGAAATTCTGCACACGCTTGGCGCCAGCGATAGTTTCGTTGCGCGTGAATTCGCACGCCAATCCTTTGGCCTATCGGCGGGCGGCGCAGCGGCCGGGTTTTTCGCGCTGCTGATCGTGCTCGCCATCGCCCTCATGGCCGCCGTGCCGGATGCAAACCTGCCTCAGCTGATCTCTGCAAACGATTTCCAGCTTTTGCAAGACTGGCGGCGTGAAATCTTAGGGCTTTTGCTCCTGCCGCCGATTGTACTAGTATGCAACACCTTTGCATCGCATATGGCGGTGCTATCCGCGCTCAGGAGGCTAACATGATCCGGTTATTTATGGGTTTGATTCGTTTTGGGCTATTTGTGCTGTCATTTTTGGCGGTCGGGTTTTTGGTCTACTGGATCGCCATGCCGGAAAGCGTGTCAGCGCAGGAGGTCACAGGCCAAGCCATTGTGGTCGTCACAGGGGGGCAGGGGCGCGTGGCGACGGGCATTGCGCTACTCGACAGCGCGCGCGCGCCGCAACTGTTTATTTCAGGCGTTGGGCGCGGCGTGACGGTGCGCGATGTGGTGCGCGAAGCGGGCGGCATTCAAAATGAAGAATTAATGCATTGCTGCATCACACTTGGCTACCAGGCGACCAATACCTATGAAAACGCGGAAGAGGTTGCCTCCTGGCTCAAGATAAATCATATGAATGAGATTATCCTGGTCAGTTCCAATTATCACCTGCCGCGCGCTGAGCTGGAATTGCTCATGGCCGCGCCGGACCTAAAAATCACGCTTTTCCCCACCGATACGCAAACCCTGAGCCACTGGTGGCAACAGCGCTCGACCACGGAAGTGATGGTATCGGAATATCTGAAAACCGCTTTGGCTTTTGGGCGTTATTTGGTCGCGCGGATCCACGCCGCCATAGGAGCGTAAGTTTAAGCGGTGGGGACGTAGCCGCTTGGCGCTTGGCGGTTTGCACTGGATGAAATTGCTCCACCTGCGTTCCTGAAAAATTGGCTGCTGGATCTGGCAAGCTTCTGCAAAAGTAAAATACTCCCCATCCACCAGGCACCAGAGAAGCCTTCGTTAGTTTCTAGAATGTTACCGGCAATTTCGCCATTTAATCGCGCTTCGCGCCCGTCAGATGCCATAGGGGCATTGAGCGCATTCTCGCGGGTGCCTTTGCCGCCAATTCTTCTGGTTAAGTCCATAGAATCACCTTTTACCACTCTTCTAGTATAACTCGGTCTATATGAAAGTTTTATGACAGTGCGCCGTAATATTCATCAAATTTTAAGAAATTGCGCCAGGAGTTGGCACGCGGCCAATTGGTCTTCGGCATTTGCGGCATCGCCGCGGCCCGCCAGGATATCCCGCGCGGCATGGCTGGTGAGACGCTCATCCACAAAAATATATGCAATTTCAATGCCTTGTGAAGATAGTTTGATGTCTAGGTTGCGCCCGAAAGTTAAGCGGCTTTGCGCTGGAGGGCCTATAGAGCTGTCCATATTGAGCGGCAGGCCAATAAGGAGACCGCCCACGCGCTTTTCCTGAATAATATTGGCCAGGGCCGCTGCATCAGCTTCCCATTTGCCACGCCGAATCGTCCCGGCGGGCAGGGCCATGGTGCGCTCGGGGTCCGTCACGGCCAGGCCGATGCGCCGCGCGCTGACGTCTAGCGCCATCAGGCAGGTGCGAGGCGCTACAGCGGTGAGGAAGGTTTCAGCGGAGTGTCTTGGCATAAGGGAATAGAAACGTTACTAATTTCCGCTTGATTAGCAATTGGAAATTGAATGTCTCTATCCGAAACCGAAGTTGCCAAGGTTGCGCGGCTCGCGCGCATTGCCATTCCCGCCGCCGACCTACCCGGCATGACCGCTGAGGTGAACGGCATCCTGGGGTGGATTGCTAAGCTCCAAGCCGTGAATACCGACGGCGTTGAACCCTTGGTATCGGTGAGCGGGATGAAGCTGCCGTTGCGCGAAGACGTGGTGACGGCGGGCGGCGAGGCAGCGGCCCTCACGCAAAATGCGCCCGAACGCATGGAAAATTATTTTGTCGTGCCAAAGGTGGTGGAATAGGAAATTAGGAAATAGGAATGACATCTCTTACTCATCTAACGATCGCGCGCGCGCTTAAGGGCTTGCGTGCGAAAGAGTTCTCTGCAACGGAGCTGGTTTCCGCGCACGTGGCCGCGACGGAAAAACTGCGCGGCTTGAATTGCTATATCACGGAAATGTCCGAGCAAGCGCTGGCGGCGGCTCGAGATTCGGATGCGCGTTATGCAGCGGGCAATGCGCTGCCGCTCGATGGGATCCCGCTCGCGAATAAGGATTTGTTTTGCTCGAAAGGCGTTCGCACCACGGCGGCGAGCAAAATTCTGGAAAATTTCGTGCCGACCTACGAAAGCACCGTTGGGAAAAATTTACTTGATGCGGGCGTGGCGATGCTTGGCAAGGTGAATTTGGATGAATTCGCGATGGGCTCGGCCAATATTACGTCGGCTTACGGCTACGTCGAAAATCCTTGGAAGCGCGCGGGCGAACCTAATGTAAAACTGGTGCCCGGCGGATCATCCGGCGGCTCAGCGGCGGTTGTCGCGGCCCGCGGCGCGATGGGCGCCACGGGAACGGACACGGGCGGTTCGATCCGTCAGCCAGCATCCTTTTGTGGCATCGTCGGCATCAAGCCCACTTATGGCCGCTGTTCGCGCTGGGGCGTCGTAGCATTCGCCTCGTCACTTGACCAGCCAGGGCCATTTGCGCGCACCGTTGAAGATTGCGCGCTGCTGCTGAACCACATGGCGGGTGAAGACGCCAAGGACAGCACCTCGGCGCGTATCCCTACGCCCGATTTCACTCAATATTTGGGCCAGGATTTGAAAGGTCTGCGCGTGGGTATTCCACGCGAATACCGCCCCGCTGGTTTGAATGCAGAAATTTCAGCGCTGTGGGATCAGGGCGCGACGTGGTTGCGCGCGGCGGGCGCGGAGGTGATGGAGGTTTCGCTGCCGCACACCGAATATGCGCTGCCGACCTATTATATCATCGCGCCGGCGGAATGCTCATCAAACCTTGCGCGCTATGACGGCATGCGTTACGGCCTGCGTGTGCCTGGCAAAGACTTGACGGAGACCTATGAACTGACGCGCGCGCAAGGTTTCGGCCATGAAGTTAAACGCCGCATCATGATCGGGACCTATGTGCTGTCGGCCGGATATTACGATGCCTATTACCGCAAGGCGCAGCGCGTACGCGCGCTGATCGCTGAGGATTTCACGCGTGCATTTAAAATGTGCGATGTGTTGCTCGCACCCACAGCGCCGTCGCCTGCCTTTGGCTGGGAAGAAAAGCCGACCGACCCGGTGGAAATGTATTTGAATGATGCCTTTACCATTCCGGCCTCAATGGCTGGCTTGCCTGCGATGTCGGTGCCTGCGGGCCTGGCGAAAAACGGCTTGCCGCTCGGCCTACAACTCATTGGTAAACCCTTTGACGAAGTCACGCTACTGCGCGCAGCGCAGGCGCTGGAAACTTCTGCGGCCTTCACCGCAACCCCAACCATCATGGCGGCCTAGGTCGTGCCCGAGGTTTATATGATTGCAGGGCCAAATGGCGCGGGGAAAACCACAGCGGCAAAAGTCTTGCTGCGTGAGTTCCTCCAAACCAATGAGTTCGTCAATGCTGATGAAATTGCGCGTGGCATTAGCCCTTTTAACGCCGAGGAAGCGGGTGTAGCGGCGGGTGAGATTATGCTATCCCGCATCAGCTCTCTCCTTTCCGCGCGCAAGAATTTCGCATTTGAAAGCACCGCTGCTGGCAAGGGCCAGGCGCAATCCATTCAAAGAGCGCAAAAAGTCGGATATAGAGGCAACGCTGATTTTTCTGTGGCTGCCATCAGCAGATATGGCAGTTGAGCGGGTGGCAGTGCGCGTTTCTCAGGGTGGACATAATATTCCTGAACCGGACATCCGCCGCCGTTACGGGCGTGGCTTGCTGAATTTGGCGGAAATTTATTTACCCCTCGTGGATCGTGTCCTGGTAATTGATGCCCGTTATCCGCTTTCAGCATTGCAGGGTGAGGATATCAGCGTGATCAAGGTTCTTGCCCGAAAAGATGAGAACGGCTTATACTTTGATATGGGGGAATGGCCAGTCGTTCTCGACTTTATCCGCAAACGGAAGGAGACAGAAAATGCAGGCACCGTGTGATCCGCAAAAGCCATGGCATGAAGTTATTTTGCTTGGTATGGCCCGGGCGGGGCAGGCGGCTGTTGCAGCCGCGCGTGCGACCAACACGAAGCTGGCTATATGGCTGGATGGAAAGGTGGTGAAAATGACCGCTGATGAATGGGAAGCCCACGAGAAATCTCAGAAATCCAAACAGGAAACGACAGAGCATGTATCGCGTTAAAGGCCAAACGGGTGAATGGGAAGTGGTGATGGGTCTTGAGATTCACGCCCAGGTGATTTCCAATTCCAAATTGTTTTCAGGCGCGCCGACCAGTTTTGGTGCGGCACCGAATGACAACGTCGCGCTGGTGGATGCCGCAATGCCGGGCATGCTACCCGTGTTGAACGAGGCCTGCGTGCGTCAGGCAGTTCGGACGGGCCTCGGTCTGAACGCAGAAATCAATTTAACCTCAATATTTGAGCGCAAAAATTATTTTTATCCCGATTTGCCGCAAGGCTATCAAATCTCACAGTTTCAATTTCCCATTGTCGGCAAAGGTAAGATCAGCATTGATCTGCTGGATGGGGGCACCAAGGACATTGGCATCACGCGATTGCACCTCGAACAGGACGCAGGAAAATCACTGCATGATCAGCATCCGCAAAAAACATTTGTGGATCTGAACCGGGCGGGCGTCGCCCTCATGGAAATTGTGTCGGAGCCTGATATCTCCAGCCCCGAAGAAGCCTCGGCCTATGTGAAAAAGGTGCGCTCGATTTTACGCTACCTCGGCACCTGTGATGGGAATATGGAGGAAGGCAATCTGCGTGCTGATGTGAATATTTCAGTGAGGAAACCCAGCGGGCCGCTTGGCACGCGCTGTGAGGTCAAGAACGTCAATTCGCTGCGTTTTATCATGCAGGCGATTGAATACGAAGCCGCGCGGCAGGTGGAGATTTTGGAGAGTGGCGGGCAGATCACTCAGGAAACGCGCCTATGGGATGCGGCCAAGGGCGAAACCCGGGCGCTGCGCAGCAAGGAGGAAGCGCATGATTACCGCTACTTCCCGGACCCGGATTTGTTACCGCTGGTTTTGACAGAAGCTTATGTCGATAATCTGCGCAAGGATTTGATTGAATTGCCGGATCATAAAAAAGCGCGTTATCAAGATGTGCTTGGCCTCTCGGCCTATGATGCGGCGGTCCTGACGGCGGAAAAAGCGCGTGCGGACTACTTCGAGGCGGCCTGTTATGACCGTGATCCGAAATTGACGGCGTCATGGGTGATCAATGAACTGCTCGGCGCGCTGAATAAATCTGGTCTGGATTTAGATCAATCGCCCGTCGCCCCCGCCGCGCTGGGCGAGTTGATTGATTTGATTTCCGATCAAACCATCTCGGGTAAAATCGCGAAGGATGTTTTTGCAGAAATGCTGGAAAGCGGCCCAGGCTCAAAAAGGGGCGCACGCGATATTGTCGCGGCCAAAGGCCTTCAGCAAATCACCGATCCGGCGGCCATCGACAAAATCGTGGCCGAAGTCATGACAGCCAACGCGGATAAGGTAGCGGAATACCGGTCCGGAAAAGATAAGCTATTCGGCTTTTTCGTCGGCCAGGTGCTTAAGGCCTCGGCCGGCAAGGCGAACCCAGATTTAGTAAACAGTATTCTGAAAAAACAACTCCAAAACGGTTAATTCAATTCGCGCCGCTTTAGGCGACAAGAGATGCCTGAGATGAAGTTGGTGAATTCAGAGGTTTGCGCACGGTGCCTTGTTTGCCTTTGAAATGATTATGACTATCTGCGGGAGCTGGCGGTAGGCCAAGAGAACTCCGTATGGTTTTATCTACATCGGGGATTAATTGGGGTTTTCTGAGGATGGCGTCTAGTTGCTCAAGCGAAAGAGAAGAAATTTTGCCTATAGGCATAGTGTAGAGAGTGCCAAATTTGTTTTCTTTCCCAGGCTCATAAATACTTTCTTGCTTTATTATCGTAATCGCTGCTTCGGCTCTTTCTTCTATTTCAGCCATTTGCTTGAAGGTTGTAATTTGATCTTTGTGGGCGGTAGTAGCGGCGGCTTTCGCCATAATAGGATCCTCTGTTAGGAGGCTTGTGGTAATGACATATTTTTGACCGGTTGTTTCGATTACATCGGTTTTCAGCCATAAAAAGGGACCGCTCCTGAATAAATAGGTACTATCTTTGGTGAGATCGCTCGGTAAGGCATTCGCCGGAGTTTCTTCCTCTATGTGAAGGCTTAACCCATTTATTTTCTTTAAAGCTTCCAGGGTAGGATCAACTTTTGATGTGGCTGGAGAGTCGTGCTGGCAACCACCGCTAACCACTACCGCTGCAAAGGCGAAAGGGAAATAAAATTGTGATCTAAGCTTGCGCATTAATATTGTACTCCTGTTGTGCCCGGCGGTTGTAGCCTTTATCCTTTTCCCAAAGCAAGTTCTTTTGTGCCCGTTTAGATTTATTCGGTTTTAGCTTTATACTCAAATATTTCCAGGTTAATCGCGCTTCTGCCGTAATGACCGAACATGTCTACCACATCGAATTTGAGGAGAACGCCTCTAGGGCTGCGTGTGGGTGCCACTCGCCAGGGGGGCCTCAGGCGGTCGGGCGGGCTCCGATCTGCTGAATAGCATTTTAAAAGAACAGCTGGCCTGAATACGGGCTACAAAGTTGTTGGGCCATTATACCTTTGGCCATCAGGCCTTCGAGGGGCTGGAGATTCGGGTGCCCGAAATTGTGGTGCCGGAAATCGCGCCTTGAGACCGAGCGCTTCTTCTACTTTTTTGGCTATCGCTTCTGTTAATTGTGTTTGTGCCTCCGTAGGCGTAAATCCAAGCATAGGAGACGTTGCGAGTGGAGGAATGTACTCTACACTATTACGGAAGTCGTCTCTTTGCTCAAGATTAGAGAAGCTGTTTTTTTGCTCAAGGCGGATATTATGTTGCCTATAGCCCCAACAAATTTTGTCAAATGATGAATAGAACCAGGGTTCCTTAAAGACCGATGGTAAATTTGCTACTGGCATATGATGATCTCGAGCTACCTCCTCGCGGGCTCTCTGTAGGTCATTATTAGGATCCCAAGCTAGTAGCGTTATCATAACATTTAGCTCCCGCTTGTCGATTGGTGCTTCTAATGTGACTTCTGCCCACAATGCGCCAGTGTTAGTGCCAGTTTGGAATATGTATCGCGTTTCTATGCTGTTGCCATCGGGTGAAAAGTGCAGGACAGTGGGGTCTTTCCGAACAAAGGCCATTTCATCAATACTTTTTAATGCTTTCTGTATAGCAAGCTCTTGATCTTGCTTCAGCACTGAAGGGTTGGTGGCTGAAGTCGATGCTGATCCAGGGCTTAACCCGGATGTTTGTGGTTTGTTATTCGCGACTGTTGGATTTGGTACTATTGAAGGCTTAGGCACCGGGGCAGAATTTGTGATGGCTGCTGGGTGTTCATTGTTTGAAGCGGTCGAGGGTGACAGCGCAGGTTCCGCGGTTGCAAAGGTTGGCGGGGCCGCAAAATTTGAGATGTCTGTTAAAGGTGCATCGCTGCGGCCGCAACCCAAAAGGCTGACGCCCAAGGTAGCTGTTAAATAAAGTCCTGATCTACGCATACTATGGCTCCTTTAAAGATAAAATGCCTTATCTGTCCCTATGTTTAAATGCAAGATATATTCTGGATCAGGGCTCTGAGTTGGAGAGCTGACGTATAAATTAGCCAGATTTATCTATACTGGATGATCCGAACATGAGAAATTTTTATCTCTGCCGCTCCTTTTGGCTGACTTTACACTCAGGGGTTTCTAGGTTAATCGGCACTAAGCTGTCATGATCGAACATATTTACCACATCGAACTCGAAGAAGAGCGCCATCAGGGCGGGGTGCGGGCGCTGCTGGCGAAAGCTTTTGGGCCGGGCCGTATGGGGCGCGCGATTTACCGCCTGCGCGAGGGCGTGCCGCCGGATCCTTCGCTCTGTTTTGTGATGGTGAATTCACACGGCCAGGTACTCGGCGTCGTGCGCAATTACCGCGTGCGTGTGGGGGAGAGTGAGATGCCTGCGCTGCTGCTGGGGCCCATTGCGGTGGCGCAGAGCCATGAAAAAATCGGATTGGCGGCACGTTTGATTCGTCATACCGCCGCTACCGCACGCGAGCGAAATTTTGCCGTGATCTATCTCGTTGGCGATCCAAATTATTATGGTGAGTTCGGTTTTGCCGCTACTACGGCCGCACAGGTGAGTATCGAAAACCTGGAACCTGGAAAAATAATTTTGGGATTAGAGCTTACACCCGGCGCGGCGCTAAATATGAAAGGTGATATCAAAACAGATATGAGCATCCTGCTCGAACAACTAAATCAATGGGGTTAAATCATCCGGGACTGCCGGGCATATCCTCAGTTGCGTTCCATTGAATGCCTGTGCGCGGGTCAAGATCAGGCGCATAAATAAAGCCGTAGGCTGGGTTCGCGCGGCCGAAATCATTCACCGGCGCATACCAGACGCGCACATCCGTCCAGTCATTCTTCGTGGAAACGTCAATCACGCGGTCGCCCGACGTAACTTTGCCGCGGCCACCATCGCTCCGCGTGCCCCAATTCGCCTGCTCGACCAGCACTTCACGCGGGCTGATGACGCGGCGCACCACCGCCACATGACCTTGCGGCATTGTTGCCGTGCGTTTGAAGACTAGTACAGCGCCGATTTTGGGCTCGCTGCCGCGGTCATAACGGCCATCCGCCTGCTGCCACCAAGTCCACGCATTGCCGCGCAGTTCCACCGGCGAGATCTCACGCGCATAGGTAGCGCATTGCCAGCCAGGGTTGGCCTGGGCGCAAGCGCTAGCCGTGACGGAAAGCAGGGCCGCCAGCGCGGCGAGAGCATAATTCCTAAAAGGGCGTTGCATTATGACTTTTTAGTAATCTTGAGTCGTTTTGGCAAGTCGGAAAAGGAGGTAAATTATTATATGAATATAGTCATATATTAGAGTCATTGAAGGAAACACCTTACACTCTTTGCTTGCGCAACCATCTCACTCGCGCGTCAGAAAAATTGGAGGTGGTTTACGATTATAAAAACTGGAGCGGGTGAAGGGAATCGAACCCTCGCTATCAGCATGGGAAGCTGAAGTTCTGCCATTGAACTACACCCGCGGGCTGCTGCATTTCTATCGAGCCAGCGCCAGAATGGCAAGGCTGTCAGCTGCCTAAGCCACAGCTTCAGGCTGGGCGGTTTTAATCTCGCTCGGCAGGGCCTGGATTTTTTCATGCATCACATGGACGCGCGATGAAATCTGATCGTTGAATTTATATTGTACGAGGTCATAGGCGACGCCAATGGCATTGGCGAAGCCGATTCCGTCCGTGCCGCCATGGCTTTTTACGCAAACGCCCCTCAGGCCCACAAACAATGCGCCATTGTAGGTGCGTGGATCGATGCGTTTCCGCAATTTCTGAAAGGCTGAACGAGCAAAGATATACCCCATCTGCGCCAGCCAGGAAGATTTAAAGGTGCGCTTTAAAAACTCCGTATACATCTTCGCCGTGCCTTCGGCGGTCTTCAGCGCGACATTACCGGTGAAGCCATCCGTCACGATCACGTCTACCGTGCCCTTCGTGATATCGTCGCCTTCCACGTAGCCGATGAACTCACCGGGCAGCTCCAGCGCACGCAGTTCCTGCGCGGCGATTCGTACATCTTCGCGGCCCTTGGTTTCTTCGGCTCCAACGTTCAGCAGGCCGATTCGTGGCTGATGCACCCCCAAAACAGTATTAGCGAAAATCGCACCCATCACAGCAAAGTCCACTAGGTTTTCCGGTGTGCATTCGATATTTGCGCCGAGGTCGAGCATGACGGCCTCGCCTTTCATGGTGGGGAAAAAGGCAATAATGGCGGGGCGGTCAATATCCGGCAGGGTTTTGAGGACGAATTTCGCCATGCCCATCAGCGCGCCGGTATTCCCGGCGGAAACCACCGCGTCGGCCTTGCCCTCAGACACGGCATTAATCGCCAAGCGCATAGAGCTATTGCGACCACTGCGCAGGGCGATGGCAGGTTTATCATCTGCACTAATACGGTCGGGAGTGTGAACGATGGCGACGCGGCCGCGCAGGTTTTTTTGCTTAGCGACTAGCGGCGCAATTTCCGCTTCATTGCCATAAAAGGTAAATTCAGCCTTTGGGTAGCGTATCTGCGCGATGCCTGCGCCCTGCACGACAATCTTCGGCGCACGATCACCCCCCATCGCGTCTAGGGCGATGCGGATTGATCCGGTGGGATTAGTGTTCATGGCGGTATCTTAAATCCATAAAGAAAATTTTCTAGTGATGGGATCAATGGCCTCTTTGGGCCCAAAAACAGCCAGCCCCCAGTATTCCAAAGCCTCTTCGGTCAGGGTCTTCGTCCGGGCCATTTGCTCGACGTAGCTATCTTGGGTCATCGATTCTAAAAAGTCGGTGAAGGGGAGGTGCGCCTCAATCACTGCAGCGCGGGCCGTGCGGATCTTATTGGAATTGTCCGCTTTCAAGACTACCAAGGAGAGACCCGAAGTGGGATGCAGGCCTCCATTTGCATCCTCATAGTTCAAGAAGAGCATTTGGTTGCGCATATCCGGCGATGCATTTGCAACGAGGGCAGCAATCATATGCGAAGCCGCGTTCAGTGCACGGCCGGGTTCAATTTTTTTGCTTAGAATGACCGCAAATTTATGGGTGGTGTTTTCCGGCACAGGCCCCTCCGGCGGTTGGGCAGAAATTACCGGACTACAGAGCCTTTGACAACTTCCCGGCCATCATAATGGCTGCAATGCGAGCAGACATGGTGGGGGCGCTTCAATTCGCCGCAGTTCTTGCATTCTGCTGACCCGTCGCTTTTTAGGGCATGGTGGGAACGGCGCTGATTCCGTTTCATCGGGGAGGTTTTACGTTTGGGTACTGCCATTGGTTTGCTCAGGTTGGATTAGAGCGGGCTTTATAGGCATTTTGACTCCCGGATGCAAGAAAATCTTTGACAGGGGAGGGGCTGGGATATAAGCCTTTTGAGGTTCGGGAGGTGGCCCTGTCAGCGCAAGCTGGCCAGTAAAGGCTGCGCTCCATAATGTTATTGTTTTTTGGTCGCGGGACGTGGCGCAGTCTGGCTAGCGCGCTTGTTTTGGGTACAAGAGGTCGGAGGTTCGA
>Ga0206826_1071_pt1 | contig 16443 bp, 12 predicted proteins | sample Alteio_BWOrgCont_80_FD_152636 | JGI IMG/M metagenome (GOLD analysis project Ga0206826, IMG submission 152636) | Enriched cells from forest soil in Barre Woods Harvard Forest LTER site, Petersham, Massachusetts, United States -... | ecosystem: Environmental > Terrestrial > Soil > Temperate forest >... | reverse complement strand
ACGCATTGAAGAAGGTAATTTTGGTTTGTGCATTACTTGCAAAAAACCTATTCCAGCGACCCGTTTAAAAGCGATCCCTCATGCAAAGACCTGTTTGAAATGCCAGGAATTGCTGGAATCAAAGCGGCGCTAATCTAAATACCATGTCACAAGCCCGCCGTTCCCAATGGGACATCATTATTTTTTTATCGGGCGTTTTAGCCGTGGTCCTGCTTGACCGGTTGACCAAGAATTTCTTTTCGGGTTTTCTTGACCTCAACGAATCCATCGCGATTATCCCGCACATCTTGCATTTTACCCTTGTGCATAACACCGGTGTGGCTTTTGGCTTCTTCAAGGATTGCGGGGCGGTGTTCATCATTGTTCCGGTGATCCTGACCGGCCTTTTGATCTACAATATTTATTTTTACCGGCACAGCCCGCATTTGAGCCGCATCTATGTGGTGGCATTTTCTCTGATCCTGGGTGGTGCCATCGGCAATTTGATCGACCGCATCACTTTGGGGTTTGTGGTCGACTTCATCGATTTTCGTATCTGGCCGGTCTTTAACGTAGCGGATAGCGCAATTACTATCGGGGCCGCCATCATTCTGCTAAGATGTATCCCTGAGTCAAAATAAAACTATGCATCCCATATTATTCTCCATCGGTCCAATTACCATTTACAGCTACGGCGTGATGCTGGCCGCATCAGTCTTGATCTGTACGTATTTATTATCGCTCGATGCCAAGCGTTATAATATTTCCCAGGAAACTGCCTATGATCTGGTGTTCTGGTGCATGCTCGGGGGTATCATCGGGGCGCGGATCTTTTATGTATACATCGAATGGCCGTATTTTAGCGACAATCTCATGGAGATCCCCATGCTGCAAAAAGGCGGTTTGGCCTGGCAGGGTGGTTTTTTAGGCGGTGTATTATCAGGCGTATGGTTTGCCCGCAGCAAGAAATTATCATTAAGGCCTTTGCTGGATCTGTCAGCGCCGTATATCGCACTTGGCCAATCCATCGGACGCATCGGTTGTTTTTTGAATGGCTGCTGTTTCGGCAAGCCGGTTGCCTGGGGGATTTATTTTCCGGCACAGCATGCGAGGCTATACCCGACCCAGCTTTTTGAATGCGCTGGACTTTTTATTATTTTCTTAATTCTTAAAAAAGCGCAAATAAAGCCTCATCAGGATGGTTACATTTTTGTTTACTATCTTATACTGGCAGCCCTTGAGCGTTTTATCGTCGAATTTTATCGCGGTGACCATGATCTATTACCCATTGGTCTGAGCTTAACCCAATGTGTTGCTTTAGGTGTTCTTGCCTCGGGCCTGATCTTAATGAAAGTGTTCAAGAAAAAATGAAACAATCGTTTACCGTTCAAGAAGAATATAAAGACCTGCGTTTGGATGTTTATCTGGCCAATGCCATGCCCGAGGTGCCTTCGCGCGTATTCATCAAGAAAATGATCGACGCGGGACAGGTGACGGTCAATGGTAAGCAGGAAAAAGTTAAATATAAGGTAGATGCCGGAGATCTTATCGAGGCTGATGTCAATGAAGAAGCTTTTGCCCCCAAGGATATCCTTGCCGAAAAAATGGAGCTGAATATTTTTTATGAGGATGATGACCTGGTGGTGATCAACAAGCCGGAAGGTTTGACCGTGCATCCGGCCAGCGGTTCACAAAGCGGCACCCTGGTCAATGGTTTGATGTACCGTTATCAGGAACTTTCAGATGTCAATGGACCTGTGAGACCGGGTATCGTTCACCGCCTTGATCGAGACACTTCAGGCTTGATCCTAATCGCCAAAACCAATGTGGCTCATGCGCGTCTGGGACGGCAGTTTGAGAAACACACGATCATCAAGCGTTATATTGCACGTGTGCAGGGCAAGGTGCAGTTTGACCAGGGCGTGATTGATGTGCCGTTAGAGCGTCATAAGAAATATCATGATCAACGTCAGGTCGCCCGGGAGGGGACAGGTAAATCCGCGACCACCTTGTATCAGGTGCTCAAGCGATTCCCCAAAACAACCCTGATGGCGCTTTTCCCCCAAACCGGCCGCACCCATCAATTGCGTGTGCATATGAAACATTTGGGTCATCCGATTATGGGGGATGAAAAATACGGCCAAAAGATCAGCTTCCCGCGCCTGGCCCTTCATGCTCAAAGCATTGCTTTTACACACCCCATCACCAAAGCGTATATCGAATTTTCTTGCCCAACACCCCAAGAATTCCTGCGGGATGATCTCTAAAATACAGCTGTAAGATCAATTTGCTTTCTTATATAGATATATGGCATACTTGCCCTATATGAGAAAGTATTTAAAATTAAGAGCTAATATAGCCTTTGGGCTTATTTTTGCCTTTTTGCTTAATTCATTTGGCCCTTTGCCAACTGCCCAAGCCCAGGATTTCGTCTTGCCCGCACCCGGCCTTATGGTGCCTTTAAGCCTTGAATATAATCCGCCGATTCTAAAAGGCATCAAGGTTCATCCTGATAATCCTTTCCGATTCGATTTCATCTTAGATCAAGGAGATGAATATGCTCGTCATCCTGAGCGAAGCGAAGGATCTCAACAAGAACAATTTAAGACTGAATCCACCCGACTCATCAAATACTTCCTTGCCTCCTTAACCATCCCCGAAAAAGACCTCTGGGTAAACTTAAGCCCCTACGAAAAAGACCGCATCATCCCTCAAAGTTTTGGCCTCACTGAGATGGGCCGCGACCTATTAGCCGAAGATTACATGCTTAAACAAATCACTGCCAGTTTGGTTTATCCCGAAGGAGAAGCAGGCAGAAGATTCTGGAAGCGCATTTATCAAGAAGCAGCGAATAAATTCGGCACAACCAATATCCCTGTGAACACATTCAACAAAGTCTGGATAGTCCCCGAGAAAGCAGTTGTCTATGAAAATGCCAAAGCAGGGACAGCTTACATAGTTGAAAGTAAATTGAAAGTTATGCTTGAGCAGGATTATCTTTCACTTGAGAAACATCAAAACACTGTCATCCTGAGCGAAGCGAAGGATCTAAACGCCCTCGGCTCCAAAATCGTCCGCGAAATCGTCATCCCCGAACTCACCAAAGAAGTCAACACAGGCAAGAACTTTTTTCAACTGCGCCAAGTTTACAACAGTTTGATCTTAGCCTTCTGGTACAAAAAGAAAATCAAGGAGAGTGTTTTATCTCATGTATACGCCGACCAAGGCAAGGTTGCAGGAGTCAATATTGATGATGAGCAAGAGAAGGAGAGGATTTACCAGCGATACCTTCAAGCATTTAAGAAAGGTGTTTTTAACTATATCAAAGACTCAGACACGCCTGATAGCATGTCAGTTCCCAGGAAATATTTTTCAGGAGGGGCCACGTTCGATGCCGCAGCTTTATCGACAGCCTGGAAACCAATGGACCATTTTAATCCCACTAAAACAGGTAATTATGCGCAAGTTACAACAGATCTTGCAATGACTTTAGTGGGGAATGATTCAAAACCAGATATATGGGATGGTTTTGCTGATGATGCTCCTGTTGCAGGCGATGCTCTTTGGAAAATTGTAGGGGAATGGATCATCGAAGATCAGATCGAGAGAAGAAGCAGGGAGTATCAAGTTTTCCCGATCTTGATTATTGGAGGCAGTTCTATGTTGGAAGCCAGCAAGATCAGATCCGCTTTGCCGGACATTATAAAATTTCCGATCGTGATCGTTGATCCTGCCAACCCCAGATTATTGCCGCAACAGCAAACTGCAGGTATCACCTATATAAAAAGTAAGGCTGAATCGTTCGAATTGCCTTTAGGTATGCCCAAGCCAAGATTTGTGCTCGCCATGCGTAGTTTGGAATATACCCACCTTTCTCAAGCATTGAAACATGTCAGAGAGATCGCGGAGCCGGATGCTTCCTATGTCTTGATCATGAACCATCCTCTTTCTCCAATCGTTCTAAAGACTCAAATGGACTTATATTATTGGGAACTTTATATTGCTGCAATGAGGATGGGTGTTCAATACCTTAAGAATAAAATCTCGTATGAAAAACTGGATGGGAGTATTCGTATTAGAAGGCAAAAGATTGAAGATGTCTTTAAAGAAAAATCAGAGCTGGCAGGATTTATATTTAAAGGGATTTTTGAAAGGACTTCCGATGGTTTCAGGTATAGATTTGAGCGGATGATCGATGATTTTATTTCAGCCAAGGATGCAGGGATTGAGGTCAGGGAATCTAAAATATCTGATTTACAAAGAAAGATTCTTAAGGCCCTAAGGTTATTTGAATTTTATTACACCAGGTATGCCGCTTTACTATCAATAGAGGATGTCTATCATTTAAATCATCCCATGAGCGATGAGGAAGCTCTAGCCAGGCTTTCTGCCTGGGGACCAATGCCCACCGCCTATTATGCCCAGAATAATGTTGAGCATGAGATTAGGGAGGCGGGCTTTGGTTATTTCACTCAGAATCATACTTTTGGCAGTGAAGCAAAATACATGCTTTTTGCCTTTCAATTAACCAAGCCAGTGAATGCTGCGATGACGGGGGAGCAGTTGGTCGCTGAGATCAAGGGTGGTTCGGGGATGCATAATTATTTGGCACGGTATTTTGCTGACAGGGGTGGTAAGGATGAGCATCTTGATTATTTTATGCAATTTCCAGAAGTGCAAGAAGCGCTGGTCAAGAGGTTGGCAGTCCTTGAGGGGGATGAATTTCTGACTAATCCAGCGTATCTTCGACAGATATTCAATGATACACCCTGGAATCATCAAGGGAACAGTTTAAGAGATTTGTTTTTATCTTCAACAGGGGGGAGATTTGACCTTGTTCAGGAATTGGGGGCTGGGCTTCGGGCTGTTGCTGCCAGACTTCCAGGAGAATTGGAGAAGGTTATTGATTTGATCCTGATTTTGTATTTCATGTCCCGTAAAGACGATATTTTTATTGCCTCAGATCTTGATGATGATAGCCCCATGATGAAAAACTGGTTTGGCGACCAGGATGGATGGATCCACTTTTTGAATTTAGAGAACTTAAGGGCAGAGCCTTCTCTTAAAGACCTTCCTTCCTATAATTTCAATCGATTCCTGACCTTCGGAGACTTGTTGATCGAGCGGTTAACCGGCAAGGATCCCAATCAGCCGGGTGTGGAGATCAGCAGCGAAGAGATCGTTGACGCCATGCAGCGGAATAAAAAGCTGGGAGACTCAGTCAAATATTTCCTGGCATTAGTGGATAAAATCCAGCAGCGTTACAATCAATGGAGGCAAGATCATCGCATGGGAATATATTGGCCTAATCCTATTTTAAAAAGCGGACTGCATAGAAAAAGCCTGGATCTCTTGGAAGCAGCGGTAACTCCTACTGAGATTGTAGAGGGTTTAGAGCTGACAAAACAAATGGGGCGTTTGCAAGATGAGTTGATAGAGAAAATTGCTCCTTGGAGCAAGGATACAGAATATGTCCGTCTTTTTGAACATATATGGCGAAATCATTGGGTGGCGACAATGGGTTTTTTTATGTACACGCTTAAGGATAATCAATATTCTTTCCTTTCTGGGAAGTATGAAGTATTGATCAACGACATGGAGCAATCGCAATTATTGCTCCAAAGATTCTTGATCCCTAATAACGCGCAAGATTTGAAAGATTGGAGTGCTCGGATATTAGAACAAGAAGAATCATTGAAGGAATCCGGCAACGGTCTAAATTATATAAGAATGGCCAGATTATTGAGCCAAAAGCAGTTCAATGATGAAGATTTTAAGGAGTTTAAAGAAAAAGCAGAGGAGTTAAACAAGATCTATGAAAGGATCAAGGCGATCGCGGCTACATTTGCACGAAGTCCTCTGCCGGGAAATCTTCAAAAGAAACAAGAGCAGCTTAATGCTGTATTACCATTTCCTTATGGGATCGTATTAAGCCTAACAAATCAGGGGACCCTTTTTAAAGATCCTTATAGCCTGTCAGAAAATACTACTTCATGGCAGCCGGCCGCGTTTCAAGCAAATGATCCGCCGTGGAATCAGTTGTTTTTTACTGTTGATCCCGACGCGCAGATTTCATGGCATGCGCTAATGGAAGAGGCTGAAGGTAAGTTGCCGGCGTTAAAACAACATCAGCCGTGGCAGGATTTGAAAGCAAGGATCGACTCTGCTATGAACAATGCCATAGATCAATCGATGAGTGCGGCTGAATGGGGAGACATTAAATCTCGTCTGATCAATAATTTTGCGATAAGAAATGCCTTTGAGAGATATCCTGATCTTAAAGAAAGGATACGGAATTTCTTAGATTCTGATGACCCCATTCTTAAAGGCATTATTCAAGGTAAGACAATTAATGAAATGGACGATCCGGAGACCCTTAAGGAGATGGAAAGGGTCTTGAGAATGAAACCTCAATATAGAGGAATTGGATTTGGAGAATACTTTTCTTTACGTGAGATATTCCTGCATCCCAGCCGTGGTATGGGTCCAGATCTTGCAGAGATATTGATATCAAGTTTAGATTACATTTCTTGGAAAATAAAATCTCACAAAGTAAACCAAGAAACAAAACGTAATATCCGTCATGTGTATTTATTTTTGAAGGCTTTGGAGGCGATTTCTAATTCCCCTGCAATCTTTATTGCAAAAGACGTGGATATAAACAGCCGAATTTTTAAGAGATTGATATCAGCTGGTGTTATTAATGTATTTCCCAAGGATAGGAGAGAAGCTAGTTTTCATTTTGCACAGTTAGCCAACCAATCGCCGGTAAGATTCTTGTCATTGAGTAATTTCTTGATCAAGCAGCTTTTAGGAAAAACTAGGCGGAAAGTAACTGTTGAACAGTTGGTTTCAGCATTGGTCAAACCAGAAAATAAGGAAAACAGGGAATCTATTAAGAATTACCTCGATTTACTGGATTTGTTAAAAGCAAATAACGCTCTTTGGGCCCAAGCCCTGGACAATAGTCCCAATGATTTTAACAAGTTGGTGTGGGACTCTAAATATACGCGTCAGCTTTATGATATCGATGGGTATTTTCAAAATATCCAGAAATTACAATCAGCTATAGCGATGACAGCAAGTGGATCAAAAAAATCAGAACTACCAGCAATGCTTGAAAAATTAAGTAATATGGTGGATCCTGAAGCTGAAGAAGCCTATGTCGCAGCTGAACCTGCAGTGAGTAAAATGAATAGCATAGGCCCTGTGTACGCGCGAAGAAGCGCATGTTACCCGGTTTCCCATGAGATGCTTGTCCGTTTGGAGAAGAATATTTCTTTATGGGTAACGAGTTTGACATATTTTAATTCAAGACAATACCTGGCGAATTTTCCACAAGATTTGATACCTGATTCCAATAACAATCCAGGTAATCATACATTCCTGCTTGTCAGGTACAAAGGCAGATTCTGGATCGTAGACCCGACCTGGCAGCAGTTCCTGCCAAGCTCAAAGCGAGGGCATAAAAAACATGTTTTGATCGCAGAATTAAGAGATCTCCCCAGGGTCTTAAAGGCTTTGGGAGTACCGTTGTATCAATCGCATATATGGCGTAATGCTTTTTCTGAAGATAGGTTTATATTGGATGAAATCAGGAAATTTCCGGGTTATGAAAGATTCAAGTTACAAGACCTTTGGCCTGATGATGCGATGATTACGGTTGATCAGGTTAAGAAAGGGCTGACACTGCTGGGGCTTGTCGTCAGTTTAGAATTAGGAATTCAACTATATAACCATCATCAACCATGGGCGGAAATTAATTTTATAACCTCGAGCCACCCTGATGCCGGGCGTTTTAAACAAGTATCAGATTTTTTCTTTTCAGATAAAGAGAGTTGGAAAAGTCTTGGGGCCAAAGAACAGATCTGGGAATGGTATGGCCGTTTTAAAGGTCCCGAAATGGAACTTTATCGAGGCGCATTGGAACGGGCGGCTGAATTAGCAAAGCGTCAACCAGCGGAAAGTACAATAGGTTTAGATGGCGAAATTGTTCCATCAAATCCTAACATACTTTATTTTAATTTTTATGCATCTGATCAAGAAAGAATTACAAAAAAGAGGGAGTTGGTTAGGAAGATAATACGAGATCTATTTCGATCAAAAGGTGAGGATGAAGTAAATAAAATTATTTTTGTCATCGAGTCTTATGCGCTTACGGCTGATGAATTGATTCGACTCGATCATCCGGGGTTAAAAGATTCCAGACATGTGGTCCTTGAAGATTTACAGCTTGTCCGTAATGCCCATTTATTGATAGAAAAAGAACATACCCTTTGGGATTATTTTGCTGGTTTAAAAGGAGGTATTTTTTCACTCGAAGATATTAAATTTCTTGAGCAAATGAAATATAGAAAAGAAGCGGCAACGTATGCCCAGCGTATTGAAGAAATGAAGGCAAGGATTTCATTATTGAATATCAAACCGGATTTTAGGATTAAGATCCTTTCAGATATTGATTATTTTGTTCAATTATCTGAAGAAATAGGGGAGAATACTAAAGCTAGAAATGCGGCCTGGCTTAATAGAATAGTTTTGGATGCAAAAATACGTCAAATGCGGCATTTTAAGTTTCTATTACCCAGAATCCAGCCGCCTCAATATATTATTTGGGGTGGTGAAGGGCATTATCAAGATGTATTGGAAAAGATAAAATCAAATTCTAGATTGAAACAAGGGGTTGTAGAGAATCATACCGTTAATAAAGCAATGGCCCATCAAGGCGGTATCGATTTGACTTCTGGCAAATTTTTGCAGACTAAGAATTCCGGAGAAGAAATTCTATTCCATCCTGATCCCGCCATGCTGGCCCGTTACCAGAATGCCCAGGGCTTTGTGCCGGTGATTATTGATTATAAGTCCTTGCCGACAGGGCAGGCGGGCCTGGCTGATCTTAGGGCATTTTTGGGAATAGCCGATAATTAATGATTTAAACCTTTACGGCTGTTTTTCTTCTTCCTATAATACTTAAAATACAATCAAAGATGTAAAATAAAGGGATTTCATGCTCAATAAATCAGGAAAAACACTCACTATTTTTGTCGTGCTGATCATTATCTTGTTGGTCTGCTCAACGAGTATTGGGTTTTATTTATATCATCTGGAAGAGCGTTTGCATAAGAATGTTGAGACGGAGCTCGATAATAGCCGTGCTGACGGGCTTAAATTGCAGGCCCAGTTAAAAGATACCCAGGGTCAGTTGGCCCTGGCCCAGGACAAGAATAAAGAGGCTGACCAGAAGATCAATAATCTTTTGGATGAGCAGGATCTTAATGAAGGCCTGCGCACCGCGTTGAAAAAAGAAAATGTTGATCTTAAAGCGCAGATCGCGAATATCGAGGAGTCCAGGCAGCGGATTAAATCTGATCTCGATGATGCCGGCACCAAATTGACCCAATACCAGCAGTTGTTAAATGATTCGGAAAACAAGAACAAGGAATTAGAGGCTCATCTTGCAGGAATGGTCGAAACGAACAAGAACCTGCAGGACAAGATCGCCCAGCTGCAAACGACAAATGTGAAGTCTGATGATAAAGTGGAGTTGGGAAAGATCGTGGTCAATCCCCATGACAGCTCCAAGGGACATATTCTGAATGTCGATACAGAAGCTGAATTCGTTATTTTTAATTTAGGTCTAGACCAGGGGGTCAAACCCAATGACCTGCTTTCGGTTTACCGCGGGAAAACATATTTAGGGGATATAAAATCCACCCGCGTGCAGAGTGATATGTCTGCCGCGGATGTCATCCCGCCGCTTTCCTGTAAGGATATCCGTAAAAACGATACTGTGGTTTTAAAGCCGTGATCTTAAATTGTACGCCAGTCAAACGCCTGCAAGGCCGTATTCATCTTCCGGCTTCCAAGTCGTATTCGATACGCGCCTTTATCATTGCCGCCCGAGGGGGAGTTTCCCGGATCCTGCATGCCTCTGACTGCGAGGATGCCATTGTTGCTGCCAAGACTGCTCAAGCCCTGGGGGCTTCTGTCAGCTTGAAGAAAGACGTTCACACTGTCAAAGCCTCATTGCCGAAGGTCAAATCAAAAACATTTTCCGTCGGAGAATCCGGGACGACATTAAGATTTTTGCTTCCTCTATTGGCATTGCATGCACTCAAGGCCAAGGTGGCGGGCAAAGGCACCTTGGTGGGCCGTCCTAATAAACATTTGTGCGAAGCCCTGCGCCGGCAGGGCATGGCAATTCACGGGGCAGGTGAGAAAGAATCGGTACCTATTGTTTTTAAAGGCGGAGAACTTTCAGGAGGGCGTGTCGAGATCGACGGTTCTTTAAGTTCCCAATTCATCTCAGCACTCTTGATCGCCCTGCCGTCTCTCAAGAATGATTCTCAGATCATCTTGACAGGCCGTGAAATGGTTTCCAGCGATTATATCCAGATGACCCGTGAGATCTTATTCAAGGCCGGTGTAGATGTGAAACAGATCTCTCAAAGGGAATACAAGATCAAGGGCGGACAAGAATTCAAGGGGCTTAAGAATTTTTATGTACCATCAGATTATGGCCTGGCCGCGTTTCCTATGGCAGCGGCGGCATTATTACCTTCGGACGTTTTGCTGCAGGGAAATCTCGATGAAGGATTGATCCAGTCCGACGGGCATATTTTAGGTTTCATGAAGCGCATGGGCGTGACATTTGAAAAAAGTGATCGTTCAATCAAGATCAAAGGTCCTTTTAATCTTAAGGGTGATGTTTTTTCACTGAAAGATTGCCCTGACCTTGTGCCCATCATGAGCATCCTGGCGCTTTTTGCTAAAGGGACGACGAAACTCATCGGTATTCATCACGCGCGCGCTAAAGAATCTGACCGCATCAGTGATCTGAGAAACGAATTGCTTAAGGTGGGGGCGAAGGTCAGTGAAACCAACGATGCCTTAACTATAGAACCCCGAGCAAGTTATAAAAGCGGTCAGCTGCTTGACGCTCATCACGATCACCGTCTGGCCATGTCCTTTGCCGTCCTCGGCTGCAAGATCGGATGCCGTGTCCAGGGCATCGAATCCTCCCATAAGTCCTACCCTGCTTTTGTCAGCGACATGAAAACCCTCGGCGCATTAATATAAACCTTTGCCTAGCAAGGAATAGGGAATATATAGCTTTAGGGCTTTATAAATTGTTTGACAGTCTTGGGGCTTTTAGTTAAGATGATCCCCATGATAAATCAAATAAAGAAATTTTTTAGGTTTTTATACGACCAAGTACTTGGCGTATTTTCTAAAGATATAGGTATCGATTTAGGTACAGCCACAACCCTGGTCTATGTTAAAGGAGAAGGGGTCGTTCTTTGTGAGCCTTCGGTCGTTGCTATCGAAAAAGCCACCAACAGGGTTTTAGCTGTCGGAGAAGAAGCCAAGCGTATGTTGGGCCGTACTCCTGGCAGTATTGTGGCCATCCGTCCTATGAAGGATGGTGTTATCTCGGATTTCGAAGTCACCGAGGCCATGCTTAAGTATTTTATCAAGAAGGTCCAGCCCAACCGTTTTTCTTTCCGTCCAACTATAGTTATTGCGATTCCTTCAGGCATCACCCAGGTTGAAAAACGCGCGGTCATTGATTCTGCCGAGCACGCCGGGGCGCGTAATGTTATTTTGATCGAAGAACCAAAAGCCGCGGCCATCGGGGTGGGTTTACCCGTGCATGAACCAGCCGGCAACATGATCATCGATATCGGTGGTGGTACCACAGAGTTCGCAGTTATTTCTTTGGGCGGTCTGGTGTATGCTAAATCGATCCGTATCGCCGGTGATGAGATGGACATGGCGATCATTGAATATTTACGCAAGACCTATAATTTGATGATCGGTGAGCGCACCGCGGAAGAGATCAAGATCCGGTTGGGCTCTGCTTATCCGCTGGAAGAAGAATTGAACATGGACGTGCGCGGCCGTGACCTGATCGCGGGTTTGCCTAAAACGATCAATGTGACTTCCGTCGAGATCCGCGAAGCCTTGCAGGATTCGGTACAGGCGATCGTGGATGCTTCAAAGTCAACGCTTGAGAATACACCTCCTGAATTAGCAGCAGATTTAATCGACCGCGGCATCGTCATGGCCGGCGGCGGTTCCTTGCTTCGTGGTATTGATAAACGCATCGCCGAAGAAACTGGTTTGCCGGTACATGTGGCTGATGATCCTCTGACCGCGGTGGTCAATGGGACAGGAGCAACGTTGAATATGCCTCCAGCCTTGCGCCGGCGTTTTACAGCCCAGGCTAAATTAGATTTTTAAATAAACCGTGTGGCGCAAATACTCCAAAACAGCTGCTTATGCCAGCATCCTTATTATTCCTTTCCTGATCTTATTTTTTCATCCCAAGAATTATAGGGCCGCTGGGCTTTTAGACGCAGTGGTCAGGCCGGTGGGGTTGTTGAGGGGCACAGCTTTTGAAATTAAGAAATTGTTCTTTTATCGTGAGACGTACGATTATTATGTGCGTTACAAGAAGCTTAGCGAAATACTCAAAGCACGTCTGATCATGATCAGGGAGAACGCCCTGGCTGAAGATCGATATGAGAATATCCAGAGTTTTCGTGAACATCAAAATTACGCTTCCATTGTGGCCAATGTCATAGGCCGTGACCCTTCAAACTGGAATGCATCTTTAATTATTGACCGCGGTCATGCAGAAGGTGTTGAAGTTGGTCAGCCGGTGGTGAGCCCTTTGGGGGTCGTGGGAAGGGTCTTTGAGGTTGGTCATAGCACAGCCAAGGTGATGCTTCTTTCTGACCCGGCTTTTGCTGTTGCTGCCGTGGATGAGCGATCACGTGAGAACGGGTTGTTGACCGGGACCTTGCAAGGCGTCCTGCGGTTGCAGTATTTGACGGATAATGCTGATGTCAAGGTGGGGGATACCTTGGTCACCTCCAGGCTCAGTACGGCTTTTCCTGAAGGATTGTTGATCGGACAGATCACGGATGTGCAGGCCTCAGTAAACGCGCATACCGTGGAATGCCTGGTTGATGGAGCAGTAGACCTTTCGCAATTGGAAGAAGTGATTGTTATCAAAAAATGAACGCCATTGAAGTAAAAAATTTAGTCAAGACGTACCGCACCGGAACAAAGGCCCTTAAAGGGGTTGACCTTGCTGTGCCTGACGGCGATTTCTTTGCGCTCCTTGGTGCCAATGGTGCAGGCAAAACAACCATTATCGGGATCTTGACCGGTCTGGTCACGAAAAGCGAGGGAACGGTTGAGATTTTTGGGCACAGCATTGATAATGATTTTGAAGCAGCCAAGAAATGCATCGGCGTTGTTCCTCAGGAATTTAATTTTAATATGTTTGAGCAGGTGCAGGATATTGTGGTCAACCAGGCAGGATATTTCGGCATTGACCATCACATTGCTTTCAAAGATTCAGAAGAGATCCTCAAGCGCGTGGGGCTTTGGGAAAAGCGCAAGTCCATGGCGCGTAATCTTTCCGGTGGCATGAAACGCCGCCTGATGATCGCCCGCGGGCTGATCCATCATCCGCGCATGCTGATCCTCGATGAGCCCACCGCAGGTGTAGATGTCGAGCTTCGCCACGGCATGTGGAAATATTTAAGCGAGATTAACGCATCAGGGACCACCATCCTTTTGACTACCCATTATCTGGAAGAAGTAGAGCAAATGTGCCGCAACTGCGCCATTATCAAGGAAGGCGAGATCGTACGCCGCGACAGTGTCCGTAATCTGCTTATGACGATCCCGCAGGATACCTATCGTGTGACGGTTAAAGAAATGCTTTCATTGGATAATGTCCGTTCCTTTAATCCCGTGAAAATTGATGATCATACGCTGGATATTGAAATTCAAAAGCGGGAACAGCTCAATGAATTGATCCTCAAGCTCGCCCAGAGCGGTTTTGTGATCGAGGATTTTCATCCTAAAGGTAATCGATTAGAAAAATTGTTCCTGGAGATCTTAAGAAAGTGATCAAGCGAGATCATTACATAGCCTTAAAGACCATTGTCCGCAAAGAGACCAACAGGATCATGCGGATTTGGAGCCAGACCTTGCTGCCGCCCTTGATCACGCAGACTTTGTACTTCGTGATTTTCGGGAAATTCATCGGCTCCCAGGTCAGGGCCATCAACGGGATCAGTTATATGGAATTTATTGTTCCGGGACTGGTCATGATGGCGGTGATCAGCAACGCCTACGGCAATGTGGTGGCGTCTTTTTACGGGGCCAAATTTCAGCGCAATGTCGAGGAGATCCTGGTATCGCCGACACCCAATTGGGTCATCATTGCCGGATATGTTTTGGGCGGTGTGGTGCGCGGGATCGTAGTGGGTTTTCTGGTCTTTTTGGTGTCATTGTTTTTCGCGCATCCGATCGTGACGCATTGGTGGGCTGTCATATTATTTACCCTAATGAGCTCCATGGTTTTTTCACTCGCCGCCTTGATCAATGGCCTCTTTGCCCGCAATTTTGACGAGGTGGCTTTTTTCCAGAATTTCATCCTGACACCATTCATCTATCTTGGCGGCGTATTTTATTCAATCCACAGCCTGCCAATTGTTTGTCAGAAACTATCTTTGTTTAATCCGCTGGTGTATATGGTCAACGGTTTCAGGTATGGATTTTTTGGATTTTCAGATGTTGACCCCGGAATATGTGTAATTATTTTAGTAGTCTTGACAATCATCTTGGGGTTAGTTAATCTATTTTTATTCAAAAAAGGCATCGGTTTAAAAAATTAACAAGGAGAGAAGAATATGCGTCAAAAAGTTCAGGCTTTATTTATGTTCGCAGCTTTACTGATCACATCAACGGCTTTTGCAGCTCCAACCTATACCATAGATCCTGCTCATACGAGCTTTGCTTTTTCAGTCAAGCATATGATGATCAGCAATGTGCCAGGCGAATTTGATAAGTTCAGCGGCACCATTGCTTATGATGCTGCTGATCTGGCTAATTCTTCAGCAAATATCAGCATTGATGTGGGCAGTATCAATACCCGCATTGACAAGCGTGATGCTCATTTGAAGAGTCCGGATTTTTTTGATGCGGCTAAATTCCCTAATATCACCTTTGTCAGTACTAAATTCACAGCAAACACGATCACGGGGAATTTGACCATGAAGGGGGTTACCAAGGAAGTCACCATTCCTGTGGAGATCTCCGGACCGGTCAAAACCATGATGGGCGGCCAGGCGATAGGTATTACAGGCTCTGTGACCATTAATCGCCAGGATTATGGTATTAATTGGAATAAAGTTTTGGATCAGGGGGGTGTGGCTGTCTCAGATAATGTGCTTATCACCATCAGCATTGAAGCAGACCAGAAATAAGCTTTTGCCCCAAGCTCTTTAGAGACAATTATTTAGGCTTCTAATGAAATAAAAAACCTCGTTGGATATCTCCGACGGGGTTTTTTATTGCAAGCGTTTCCCCGAAAACAGCCGCAAGGCCTTGTTTTGGCTTGAGCCGGGTGCTATCCTTGAAGTAACAGCTGAGGAGTCACGTCTCCTCTGGCTGTGAGACACCCCGAAGTTCAAAGGTGTCGGAAAGGATGGTTCGTATGAGTTACATTACATTCATACTGGATCCCTTAAAGTCAGTGTTTAGTATCATCTACAGCTTTATCCCAACAGTGTTGGGGGTGTTGGCTGCATTGGTTGTCGGTGGATTGGTGGCCCGGGAGGCGGGCAAACTGGTTGCTGCTATTCTTAAGGGCATCCATGTTGATAAAATAAGCCATGAAATCGGTCTGACACACACCCTGGAAGCTGGTGGGGTCAAACGTCCGGTGAGTGACCTGTTTGGGATGGTCATTACCTGGGGAATTACGATAACGTCGCTCGTGATCGCGTTGACATACGCGGGCGTTACCATCATCGGCCCTATAACGGGCCCGGTCATGGCTTATGTGCCTAATGTACTGACCGGTGTCATCACATTGATGGTAGGCATGTTCATGGCCCATATCGTAGCCATCTTCGTCCGCGTTATCGCGGCGAATACTGGCATGCCCAGACCGGACATGTTGTCTACTTTTACCAGATGGGCGGTTGTACTGATGGCAGTAGGTGTCTTTGTTAACAAGATCGGTTTTGGGTTCTTGTTAACCGGTACTCCGTTAGCCATGCTGGTAGGGGGCTTGAGCCTGGGATTAGGCTTGGCCTTCGGTCTTGGCGGTAAAGATCACGCGGCCCATTATTTGACCAAGTTGTTGAAGAAATAAGTGATCTCCCTCGCTGTTCCGAAATGGGGCGGGACAGCATCCACAAAGGGCGGCGGCCAATAGGCCGTCGCCCGACCTTTTATGGGGGAACTCCGAAAACTTGTTTTTATGACTTTTATATGGCATACTTTCTAAGAGTGGAGAAAACGAGGGAAATATGACCCCATATATCCTAAATTTTAATAGAACTATGTTTAGAAAAATACGAAAAGCTGTAGCTATCGTTATTTTGGTAGCTTTTGCCATCACCTCAGTTAAATCTCCAGCCTACGCCCAAATGGCGC
>Ga0206826_1070_pt1 | contig 16470 bp, 15 predicted proteins | sample Alteio_BWOrgCont_80_FD_152636 | JGI IMG/M metagenome (GOLD analysis project Ga0206826, IMG submission 152636) | Enriched cells from forest soil in Barre Woods Harvard Forest LTER site, Petersham, Massachusetts, United States -... | ecosystem: Environmental > Terrestrial > Soil > Temperate forest >... | reverse complement strand
GCGAGAGTCTCGAATATGCACTATCGGGCCATGCCTGGTCCGCCGGGAGGTGGAGTATACTGCGGGAAAGTTTGAAATCTTTTTGGGGAAAGTGCAATCATGGCGTTGAATGCTGTGGAGCGGATGGAACCGGCTCCGGTGGACGATTTTCAGGCACTGGAAGATAAGATTTACCGCATCATCGAGATGTATAAGGCGGCGCGGCAGGCACAGGCGGTGGCGGAACGCGACGCGCAACGGGTGCGGCAGCAGATGGAAGAACGCGAGGAGCAGTTGGTAGTGTTGCGGCGCGAGGCGGTTCAGTTGCGCAAAGAGCGGGAAGAGATTCGCGGGCGGGTGGAGAAGATGCTGGAGCAGATTGAATCGATTGCGGAGGAGCGGGCGAGTTAGGGCTCCGGCTGACGGGCTTCGCCGGATGCTGGCATGTGGGATGGATGGGGAGTGTGGAAGAGATGGACGCTGACAGCAGATTCCTCGCTGCGCTCGGAATGACAAGGTAGCTGCGCTCGGAATGACAAGGTAAAGGATAATGGCTTCCGCTACTAAGGATTCGACGTTGAAAGACGCGCAGGGTGGTGGCGTGCGGGTGGAAATTTTTGATCAGGCGTATAACCTGCGGGGGTCGGATCCGGAATACATTTTGAAGCTGGCGGAGTACGTCGACTCGAAGATGCGGGCGGTCGCTGAGGCCACGAATACCATCGATACGGTGCGGCTGGCCGTGCTGGCGGCTTTGAATATTGCCGATGAGTATCATTTATTGAAGCGGAACCAGGATAGCGGGGCAACCGACTACCAGAAGCGCGCGCATCTACTGGCAGATGCGCTGGATGAAGTGCTGGACGAGAAGCGTAAGGCGGGTTAGTTTGCGGCGGGTTCTTCTACTCGCGCTGCTGGCGGCCGTCAGCGCTCCGGCTCAAGAGACGTCTCAGGACACATCTCAGGACATATCTCAGGACACAATCCGTAGTCAATCGAATGTGGTGACAATTCCCTCGCTGGTGAAAAACGCGAAGGGCGAAGCTGTGTATGGGCTCGGGGCGAAGGATTTTGTGGTCGAAGACGATGGAGTAGAGCAGTCCGTTCGTCTGGATGAAGCGGCAGAAGGTTCGGCGATGTCGCTGGTGATTGCCATTCAGCGCGGGCGCCGGGCGAATTATGAGTTTCCGAGAATTCGCGGGCTGGGCGCGATGGTGGACCCGATGCTGGAAGCCGGGCTGGGGAGTGTGGCTATAGTGGAGTTCGACAGCCAGGCGGAATTGATGCAGGATTTCAGCAGCAATTCAGAGAAGACCGCTAGAACCTTGAAGGACTTGCAACCGGGAGATGGTGGAGCGGCGATCCTGGATGCGGTGGACTATTCGGTGAAGCTGCTGGAGAAGACTCCCAGAGAACGGCAGCGAGTGTTGTTGCTGATCAGCGAGACGCGCGACCACGGCAGCCACGAGGTTAAGGTCGACGATGTGGTAGCTGAGATCGGGCAGAGCAGCACGGCAGTCTATGCGCTGGCGTTTTCACCATCGCGGTCCAATGTGCTGGATACGATGCGGGGAAATAACATGGCGGAGATGCATCCGTCGCCCGATTTGCTGGCGCCGTTGATCATGGCTGCGGAAGCGATGAAGAAGAATACCCCGCGGACGGTGGCCTCCATGACAGGCGGCGAATATGAGCTGTTCGCGACCAGAACAAACTTCGAGGCGCGGATGATCGACTTCACCAATCATCTGCACAGCCGTTATCTGCTGAGCATCGAGCCGAAGAATCCCCGTGCGGGGTTGCATCAGATTCAGGTGCGGTTGCGGGATCCGGGAGACAGGACGGTGCTCGCGAGGACCAGGTATTGGGTGGCGGCTGAGCGGTAAGCTATGCGCGGCGCTCGCGATCGGGCGCGTCAGAGCCATCGAGAACTTCCCTTACCTTGGCAACCAGTGCGGCCAATGAAAAGGGCTTGGGCAGGAAGCGCAGTCCCGGGTCGAGCACTCCGTAGTGAACGATGGCATTGCTGGTGTAGCCCGAGACGTAGAGGATTTTGGTACTCGGGGAAATCTGTTTGACCTGTTCGGCAAGCTGCCGTCCGTTCATTCCGGGCATGATCACGTCCGTAACGAGCAGGTGAATGTCGCGGTGATTTTCCCGGCACAGCGCAAGGCCTTCCTCAGTGCCGGCAGCGGACAATACCTTATAGCCGCAGTGAATCAGCACCGATGATGTGAGTGCACGGAGCTGCGCATCGTCCTCAACCAACAGGATGGTTTCAGTTCCACGCCGGACACTGGCCGGCCGCTTCTCCAACGCGATTGCTTCTGCAAGCTGGTCGACTCGGGGAAGATAGATCTTGAAACTCGTTCCGCGACCGGGCTCGCTGTACACCCAGATGTAGCCTCCACTCTGCTTGACGATTCCGTAGACCATGGAGAGGCCAAGGCCCGTGCCCTTGCCGACCTCTTTGGTGGTGAAGAAAGGCTCGAAGATATGGGCTTGGGTGTCGGGACTCATGCCGGTGCCGGTGTCGCTCACGGCGAGCATGACATAACGTCCAGGCTGCAGAGGCTCGTGCTCGCTGGCGTAGGAGGCGTCCAGTTCCATGTTCTCGGTTTCGAGAGTGAGCTTTCCGCCATTGGGCATGGCATCGCGCGCGTTCAACGCCAGGTTCATGATGACCTGCTCGATTTGCCCGGGATCGGCTCTGACCGCGCCCAGGTCGCGGCCGGGCACGGTGAGGACTTCGACATCTTCGCCGATGAGCCGCCGCAGCATGGTGTCGAGGTTCAGCATGACGTCGTTCAGATCGATCACGCGGGGCGAAAGCACTTGCTTTCGACTGAAGGCCAGCAACTGGCGGGTGATTCCGGCAGCGCGGTCGGCAGCGGACCGGATCTGGGTAGTAGCGTCCTTGAGGCGGCTGGCGCCGGGGAGTCCGTCAGTAAGGATTTGGCTGTAGCCCATGATGACGGTCAAAAGGTTGTTGAAGTCGTGGGCGACGCCGCCGGCGAGACGACCGACGGCCTCCATCTTCTGGGATTGACGGAGTCGTTCCTCGAGCGCCACCCGCTCGGTTACATCCTGAACCAACGTAGCCACGCCGAGCACCTGCCCGGATTCGTCGACCAGCGGAGTGTTGTACCACTCACAGGAGATGGTTCGGCCGTCCTTGGTAAGGTTGTCGTTCGTACTGCGTGTTCCACCTTTTTGCGTAAGAAGCTGGCGCCCGATCCCGTCTACATGTTCCCGCAGTGCAGGCGGCACCAGCAAACTCGAATCCCGTCCGATCGCTTCCTGGCGTGAATATCCGAAGACCCGTTCCGCAGAAGGACTCCATTCTGTTATTCGAAGCTGGGTATCCCATTCGATCACGGCAAGCGGAGTGTGCTCGAAGTGAATCCGCAGCTTTTGCTGGGATTGGCGAAACTCCTGTTCCGCACGCTTGCGGTCGGTGATATCGCGGCAAATACCGAGCAAGCCTATGATCCCGCCGTTGGAATCACGATGCGGACCCTTGGTCGACAAATAAGTCCGCGCCACACCGGCAGAGACTCCGATCTCCTCGTAGGTTTGAGCCCTGCCAGATTCGACGACCTTCCGGTCCGCTGCCATGATCTCGCGGCCGGTTTCTGGAGTGAAGAGCTCGCTGTCATCCTTGCCGATGACTTCCTCCACTCTGCGTCCCAGCAGATTCGCCCCGGCGGAATTGATCAATAGATAGCGGCCTTGCAAATCCTTGACGAAGACGGAATCCGTGGTTCCCTCGGTGATGCCTTGCAGAAGCGACAGATTTTTCTGCAACTCGCGCGAACTCTCGAGCAACTGGTTCTGCACCACGAACAAGCGTCCGCTGGCGGCGACGAAGGAGACCGTGACCAGGACGACCGCCCAGAGAAATTGCTCCTGCGCGATGCCCAGGACGAGCGGGAAGACAATGGCCGGGATCAGCAACGGGGAGAATTGCATGAGCAACTGAAATCCGGGGCGAATGGGTTCGCCTGGCTCGGGACTTCCCTCCGCCCCGTCCCAGGTGGCGGCAATCACGATGAGAAAGCAATCGGTAATCGTCCACAGCAGATCGGGCCAGGTGCCGGCGCGAAAATTTTCGTTGGCAAACGCGAACAGGGTGGTGTTGGAAGTGATGGCAAAGGCGAAAAAGAACGCCGCCATGCGGAGGAAGAATGCTCGCGCGGTGTGGAATCGAGTGAGCAGTCCGCGCAACAGAAAACTGAGGGCCAGCAGTCCGAAGAAGGCGACACCGGCGTAAAAGATGCGCGCCGCCATGGCTCTTTCCGAGATTTGCCACCGCGAGGGCACGAAGAGAGTGGAAAGCTCGAGGGCGAGAACCAGGGCGCAGACTTGCGCAAAATCGCACAGGCGCAGCCAGCGGAATCCACTGTGGGGGTCCCGCGGACTCAGAAACAGAGTCATCATCACCGGTACGGCCCAGAAGAACACAAGAATGTCGCTAGGCCAGAACGCTCCGGTGGGACCGTGGTGATAGTCGAAATAGTAGGTGTAGGCGAGCTGTCCGAGAGAAACGAGGACAACCGAGAAGGAAACCAGGCGCCACACGCGTCTGCCGAAAGGACCCGACCGGCGTGAAGCGGACCAACTGGCCAGGGCACCCACAAAGCCGGCGATGGAACCAATCCAATCGCCCCAGAGCGAGGCGACGGGAGTGCCATACCTCGCTACTAACAGAACCACGTGTACGACAATTAGAACTGCCGCCGCAACGATCGCGGACTTGCGAAACGTGGGCATGTCTGTACCTCTGCCCGAATCTGGCCTTGGCGCGACAGGAAAAAATCCAGACCCGAAGTGTTGCGGAGAGAGTATACATCGACCCGCAAATTCCACCCGAATCAACTGCTTCGCCGACAACCTGCAGGCTCGCCTTTCACATTGCGGGCTGCGAATCCGGTTCCTGCGAAATTGCAGTCTTGAGTATGGAGGATTGCTTCCCGAAACGAAATTGCAAGCCCGGAGTATTGCGGCACTGTTACTTTGGTTGCAAGTGCCCTGCCAACTATTTGCGGTTCCCCTATTGCCAATCCACTGGCAGTTCTCCTAGCATCCAGAGTGAAAGCCGGCCTGCGGGGTTGGTGATGACGGTAACCGATTTTTGAACCAATGCTGAATGAACGGGGACTCGACTCGAACTAGGATCCGGTGTGCGACGCTCCGTCATGCGGAGATGCCTAAAGGGTCTCGGCGGGTTCCCAACGTCTACCGACGGGTTCATTCTCGGCCCGTCACACGGCACAGTGGGTCGGCTTGATTTATTTGAGAGTGTCATGTGGGGACGGCAGCCTCGGTCGTCCAGCCGAGAGCGCGGCGAGACGCTCCGCTCCTGCTACACTGATTCAAGTACAGATCCCCGCACTTCTGCATCTAACTAAACTGTGTATCCACAACTAGTGCATTTCGGACGGTTCTTTCTGCCGACTTATGGCTTCCTGGTTTCTCTGGGAGTGCTGGTTGGCCTATGGGTCAGCGTGCGCAATTCCGAGCGCCTGGGAATTGACGGCGAAAAGGCCTGGAACCTGGGAATTCTCACAGTGCTGTGCGGCATTTTAGGCGCGAAGGTGCTCTACATCATCAATGACTGGAGTGTGTATGCGGGGCATCCGCGAGACATTTTCAGCATCGCCACGCTGCAGGCCGGAGGAGTTTTTTCCGGCGGCCTGATTGCCGCGTTTCTGGCTGCATGGTGGTACGTGCGCAAGCATCACCTGCCCGCGCTCGCAACCTGCGATGCGTTCGCGCCAGGATTGGCTTTGGGACACGCGATTGGCCGCATCGGTTGCTTTGCCGCCGGGTGCTGCTACGGAAAAGAGACGCATCATTTCTGGGGCGTGGTGTTTCGCAATCCGCTGGCGAATCAGATTACCGGCACTCCGCTGAACGTGCCGCTGGAGCCGACGCAGTTATTCGAATCAGCGGTTGAGCTGGCGAATTTCTTCTTCCTGATGTGGCTGCTAAAGCGGAGGAAGTTTGATGGCCAGATATTCGGCGCGTTCATGTTTATCTATGGAGTGGCGCGGTTCTTTCTGGAGTTCATTCGAGACGATCCGGGCCGCGGGTCGGTGTTTGGCGGGGCGATGACCGGGACGCAGTTGGTCGCGATTGGGCTGGTTCTGGCTGGTGGGGTGATTTGGTGGCTGCGGCCGGGGGCTAAGAATCTGACGGCGCAGGCTGTGGGGGCCGCGCGATAAGCGAGCGGGTGTTGGCGCGTCGGTCCTAGTTTCACGCACTATAGGGGTAGAATCGTCCGTATGGTTCGGCCGAAAGGTTTGGCTTCGACGGCTTGGCTGATGGTCGCTCTGAGTACGCTGGGTTGGAGCGTAGTTGATTGGAACCACTTCCGCAGTCTTCCTCATGCTGGTGTCAGCTTCCCAGTCTTCGTCGCGGTTGTGGTTATGATCAAGACCTGTGCCTTCATCTGCATCTGGTACTACTACCACTGTCGCAATTGGGCAAGGGTCGCCGTTCTCCTTACTTCAGTTTGGACTCTCTATAATCTGCGCCTCCTTGCTCACGGTAACTTGGCGTGTCGCGTCGTTGTTGGAAGTGAAGGACTGCTCGGACTCTTCCTCCTACATTGGCTGAACACACCCGAGATTCGCAGGTTCTTCACTGGCGGCAAACCCGAATCAATTCAATCTGCTCTAATCCCCTGAGTCCAGCCAATCCATTCGCCGGCGCCAACCTTGTAGTATCCTCCAGCGAATGCCGGAAGCGTTTCCCATTCTTATCTCCGTCGCATCTGACGACGCCGGCAAGCGTCTCGATCAGTTCCTCGCGACTCGCCTTGAAACCGTCAGCCGGGCCCGCGTGCAGGAGATGATCGCCGAAGGCAAGGTGCTGGTGAACGATGCTCCGGCGAAGGCCTCGCTGAAGCTGCGCGGCGGGGAGCGTATCAGCGTGCTGGGCGAGGCGCAGCGAGCGCCGCTCAAGGCCGTCGCCGAGGAGATCCCGCTCGACGTTGTTTATGAAGACGACGATCTTGCCGTAATCAACAAGCCTGCGGGAATGAAGGTGCATGCCGGTGCCGGTGCCAGCGACGATGCACGCAACCGCGGGACGCTGGTGAATGCACTGTTGCATCATCTGGCCAGTTTGTCGGGCGTGGGCGGGGCATTGCGGCCGGGGATTGTGCATCGTCTGGATAAAGAAACCAGCGGACTGATTGTGGTAGCGAAAAACGACGACGCGCACCGCAAGCTGAGCGCGCAGTTTGCGGCGCGGCAAGTGAAGAAGAAATATGTGGCGCTGGTGCATGGCTGGGTGAAAAAAGATTCGGGGACGCTGGCGCAGAGCATCAGCCGCGACCGGGTGCGCCGCACGCGGATGACCACGCGTCTCGAAGGCGGGCGGACAGCGGTTACACATTATCGCGTGGTGCGGCGGTTGGATACTAAGTTTGGGAAGTTCACGCTGCTCGATGTGAAGATCGATACTGGACGAACTCACCAGGTTCGGGTTCATGTGGCGGCGATGGCACATCCGGTGGTGGGAGACACGATGTATGGAGCGCCGCGGCAGGCGCGGGGAAAGAACGCGGTGATTGGGTTGCCGCGAAATTTTCTGCACTCGGCGGAGCTGGAATTTAAGCATCCGCGAACCGGGGCTGTGATCGCGCTCAAGAGTGAGTTGCCCCAGGAGTTGCAGGGGTTCCTGAAACGGCTGGCGGAGTAGGGGTTCCGCTCTGGACGGCTGCAGTCCCCCTTCCTAACCCGGTATGGATATAATGGCAGCTAAATGAGGGGCATTCTTACGAGAGACGTTTTAACGACTTCAATCATGCGATGGGCAATGGTTGTGTTGTTGGTGGCGGGTGTGTGCGCGTTCGGAGTAACACAGACTTCATCTCAGCCGTCCACGGCGCAAGCCGCGCAAACTCCTGCCGCGCAAGCTCCCGGAGAACAAGCCCCTGACAACGGAGAAATCCCTCGTATCCGCGTGGGCATCAACGAAGTGAACGTGGTGTTCACGGTGACTGACAAGCACGGGAAGCGCGTGACCGACCTGAAGCAGTCGGACTTCCAGTTCGTGGATGACAACAAGCCGGCGACCGAGATTCGAAGCTTCCACGCGGAGACGAAATTACCGCTGCAGGTGGCCTTGCTGATTGATGCCAGCAACTCAGTGCGCGACCGCTTCAAGTTCGAGCAGGAATCGGCGATTGAATTCCTTAACCAGACCGTGCGCCGGGGCTATGACCGGGCCATGGTGGTGGGCTTCGATGTGACGCCGGAAGTGGCTCAGGATTTTACCGATGACACGGAAAAACTGGACAAGGGCGTGCGCGAATTGCGGCCGGGTGGCGGAACTGCAATGTACGATGCGCTTTATTACTCGTGCCGGGAGAAGCTGATGAAGGAAACGCAGAACGCGCCGGCCCGGCGCGCGATCATCCTGCTCAGCGATGGCGAGGACAACCAAAGCCACGTGACGCGCGAGGAAGCGATTGAGATGGCGCAGCGTGCCGACGCGATCGTGTACACGATCAGTACCAACGTGAGCGGCACCAAGGGCGCGGGAGACAAGGTGCTGGAGCGGATTGCCGATGCGACGGGCGGCAAGGCATTTTTTCCTTTTCAGATCCGCGATGTGGCCAACGATTTTGCCGAGATTCAGGACGAATTGCGAAGCCAATATGATGTCTCTTATAAACCGGCGGACTTCAAGGCGGACGGCCACTTTCGCACGATTGAGATCGTAGCGGTCGACCGGAAGAATTTCCGCGTGAGATCACGGCGGGGATGGTACGCGCCGGCGCAGTAAATCAGCTTCCAGCTTCTGGTTTCCAGCTTGAATTAAATACGTTCTTTTCTCGCGAGCCATAAGAATGCCGGGATATTCGGGGACACCTCTTCCGAAAAAATTGGGGATCAAGCCTGGTTTTCGCGTGCGCCTGGCGAATGCTCCGGCGGACGTGCGCGCGGAATTGCGCGAGGCGCTGGCGGAGTGCGAGATGAAGACGAGACCGGGCGACATGCTGGACTTTGCCATGCTCTTCACCAAATCTCGTGCCGAATTGGCCGAGGAGTTCTCGCGGTTAACAAAGCTGCTGGCGCCTGCGGGCATGTTGTGGGTGAGTTGGCCGAAGAAGAGTTCTGGCGTGGCTTCGGATCTGGATGAGAATCTGGTGCGCGGAGTCGGACTGGACGCGGGGTTGGTGGATGTGAAGGTGTGCGCGGTGACAGAAGTGTGGTCGGGGCTGAAGTTTGTGCGGCGGGTAGGATCGCAAAGGGTAATCGCTGCCGCCGTCGCCGGTTAGCGCAGAGTCAGGTGGTGCTCCCATCCCGTACCAGGTATCCCACATAGAAGAGGACGGCCACGACCAACAGCATGTGAACCAGAACGCTGGCGACGTGAAACACAAGAAAGCTGCAGGCCCAGAGGATCACCAGCGCCAGGGAAATCTTGCGGAAAGGGTCGAGGTTCATTTTCTGCCTCCGTCTTCTGCGTCAGCTTCGTGCGGCACAGAAAATACCTTTCCTTTATAAGTCCGGGGAAGAGCAGTACCGTATCGGCAAAAAGCTGTAAATCTCTGACTGCTGAGTAGTAGAGCGCAGAAGGAACCAGGGGAGCTGGCATGGTGCGCGTTGGATTGATTGGGTTTGGCTTGGCGGGGCAGGCGTTTCACGCGCCGGTGATCCGGGGTGTGCCGGGGATGGAACTGGCTTGCATTCTGGAGCGCCGGGGAACGCGCGCGCGGGAGAAATATCCCGAAGTGCGGGTCGCGCGGACTTTGGATGAGCTTTTAGCAGACAAGGAAATCGAATTATGCGTGATCGCCACTCCGAATGATTCGCATTTTGAATACGCTCAGGCCTGTCTGATGGCGGGGCGGGATGTGGTGGTGGACAAGCCGTTCGCGCCGACACTGCGGGAATCCGAGGCGTTGGTGGGGCTGGCGGCGGAGCGCGGGCGGCTGATCACGGTGTATCAAGACCGCCGCTGGGATGGGGATTTCGCGACGATAAAAAAGATTGTGGCGTCGGGCAAACTGGGAACGGTTGTCGAGTATGAGTGCCGCTTTGACCGGTTTCGCCTGGAGCCGAAGCTGAATGCCTGGCGCGAGCGCGCGGATCAGCCCGGTGCCGGCGTCCTGTTCGATCTGGGCCCGCATGTAATCGATCAGGCGCTGGTTTTGTTCGGCGAGCCGCGGGCGATTACGGCCTCAGCGTTCTGCCAGCGGGAAACTTCGCAGGTAGATGATGCATTCGATGTTTGCATGGAGTACACAAAGTCGAGATCTGGGCTGCGAGTGATGGGGCGGGCGCGCATCATCGCGTATGCACCGGGACCGCATTTTCTAATTCACGGAACAAAGGGATCATTCGTGAAGTATGGAATGGATCCGCAGGAGGCGCGGCTGCGCGCAGAAGATTGCCCTGACGGGTTGGATTGGGGAACGGATTGGGGAGTAGAAGGGGAAGAGTTGTGGGGAACGCTGAGCCTGGTGGGCGAGCCGAGCGTGAGGGTGAAGACCGAGCGCGGAGATTATCGCGGATTCTACGCGAACGTGCGAGACGCCATCGAGAAGAAAGCAGCGCTGGATGTAACTCCGGAGCAGGCGCTGCGCACGATGCGCGCAGTGATGCTGGCGCACAAGAGCAGCCGCGAGCGGCGAACGGTGGAGTGGGGAGAAACAGTAGAGTAGAGGAACTCGATTTCAAGATAGATGGCTCTATTACGCCGGCTTGCCGCGTCGAGCTGCGCTAGAATTGACGAAGGTGGTTGGAGTCGTGTCTATGCCCAGTCCATTGAATCCGACGGACCCTCAGCGAGAAAAGCCGCCTTCGTTCGGACCTAGAGAATTCCTGTTTGTGGTTTTCCTGGCCGTCATCTTGTTCCTGCTCGGCCACAGCATGGTGCGTCACCGCTTCTTTCAAGGCGGCCGGTTTCACAGGAACGGTTCCCTCGGGCAATAGCAGGTCTGAAGTGAGCCAGGGCGCGGAAATGCAAGAGCGGCGGAGTTGTTATGCTCCGCCGCTGTTTTGTTTCATACAGCCAGATACGTCCGATGCGCTTAGTGATGTTCGCCACCGCCATGCGCCGCCGCAGCGTGGGGCGCACTGTGTGCGGCTCCACTGTGCCCAGCCGGAGCGTGCGCCCCGCTGTTCTGTCTGGCACGTGCTGGCGCCGGACCGCGTCGATTCGCCGCATACCCGCGCCCACCGTTTCCGCGAGCGCCGACGTAGTGTCCTCCGTTGTACCTGCCTCCTCCGCCTCCGCTGAAGCGATGCTCACCCCAACCGTGGCCGTAGCCCCAGTTTGCCCATGGGCCCACGCCGAGGAAGATGCCGTTGTAGAAATATCCCGGCCCGTAAAAACCGCTGGGCGCGCAGCCGTACGGCGCATAGTTGTAGTAGCCGTAGGAACAGACGGGCTGTATGCCTATGCCTACACCCACTCTGACCTGCGCGCCTGCCATTGGCGCCAAGGCCCAGGGCACGAGCAAGGTTGTTGTACCCGCCAGAAACAGACTGCGAATTGCGAGCTTGTGGGCCCAAAGGGCCACGCTCTTGAATTGCCACATTTTGTTGTCCTCCAGAATTTTCGCTTGCGATGGAAAGGTATGTTTCCAGTATCAGGTTCTGGCGCAGGGATAGCTGGTCAATACAGACCGTTCTCTGCAGTAGGAGTCTGGAAGTGGAGGAAGTTAGAAGAAAATAATGATGATCTTTGGCGGCCTTACGTCGGCAGGACTGCGGCCCGGCGCGGATTCTGCATCAGCCTCGCCGGCCGCACCGAGAATGCCGTCGCGCCCCGCATCACTTTCTGCAGCGCGGTCTGGAATCTCTCCATCTCTTCCTGCGTGCCGACCGTGATGCGGGTGCATGTGGGCATGACGGGCCAGATGCGTCCGATGAAAACATTTTGCTGGGCCATGGCGTCGATCACCTGCTTGGCCGGGCGTTTGGTGTCGAGCAGGAAGCAGTTCGACACCGAGGGAATGTAAGAATAGCCGTTGCGGTCGAGCCACTGAAAAGTTTCCTGCCGAACCCTGGCGTTGATGCGCTTGCGTTCGGGGACAAGGCCCGGATCTTTAAGGCTCGCCGAAGCGGCGACCAAGGCGGTGACGGGCATGAAGTTCCAGCCGGAGCGGTCCATGATCTTGTCGAGCAGTTCGGGACGCGCGACGGCGAATCCGCATCGCAGCCCGGCCATGCCGTAGGCTTTCGAGAAAGTGCGAAGCACCACCACATCCTTGCCAGCTTTTACGAAGTCGAGTGTCGATGGAGCATCGCACAGATGGATGTAGGCTTCGTCAACCACCACAACGGAACCCTGGGGCTTGTTTTCGACAAGGTACTCGATATCGGAGTGCGGTGTCAGCGTGCCGGTGGGATTATTGGGATTGCAGATGTAGAACACTCCGGCATCGGGAGCGGCTGCGATCATCGCCTTGACGTCGTGCGCGTAGGTCTTGGTAAGCGGAACTTTCACAACCCGGGCCCCCAGCGCCTCGGCCGTCATCGGGCCAGCTTCATAACCGGGATCGGCTCCGACGTAGCTCCTCTGCGGCGACGTGAAGGCCACGACCGTGAAGCGAAGCGCCGGAGTCGATCCGGCGAAGGGGTGGACGCAGTCGGGATTGAGCCCTTCTTGCCGCGCAAAGGTGTGGACGAGTTCGTCGGTGAGATTATCCATATAACGTCCGCCGAGAGGGATGATGGCAGACATCGCGTCGCGCGCGGGTTGGCTGGGGCCCAGCGGATTCTCGTTGGAATCGATCATGACTGCGTCCGTGGAGAATGGCCGGTGACGCGCCGCGGCGGCGAGCATTGGCTCGGTGACGATGTTGAAAGCCGCGGCAGCGGAAGCAGCCGCTGAGAGTTGGAGAAATGCGCGGCGGGAAGAAGATGAAGAATTTTCAGATGGCATGGCGAACCTCCGGTTCATCCAGCGTTCTACAGGCTAAATGGTTTTGGGCTCGGGCGATAGAGATAAGTTTCGCGAGACAAGAGTCCCCGAAAAAGCTAAGGTCAAAGGCAGCGGGCGGGGGCGCCCGCTCTACACCTACTGCGGCAACGGTTCCCGTGGAGTGGCATAATAGCCGGCGCGGCATTGGACTTTATAGTTCTGTTTGGACTTCACTTCCAGCTTGCGGTAGGTGCCATCGAGCAAGGTATTGGTAGAGGTATAACCGAGGTTGTACTGGCTGCGCAGTTCGGCGGCGATCTGGTCGAAGGCTTCTTTCAGCTTGTCGAACTTGTTGCCGACGTTGATGACGCGGCCTCCGGTCGCCTCGGTGAGTTTTCGCATTTCGCCCTCGCCGGTGTAGCCGCCCATTCCAAAGGATCCATAGAAGCCGCGATCGGCGCACAGCAGCACGTACACAATGGCGTCGGCTCTCTGGGCGGCTTCGATCGCGTCCTGGATTTTGAGCTGGCTGCCTTCGTCCTCGCCGTCCGTCAGCAGAATCATCGCCTTGCGTCCAACTTCCTTGGCCAGCATGTCGTGCGCGGAAAGATAAACCGCATCGTAGAGCACCGTCCCGCGCTGCGAACCGGGCGCGGTGGGCACGGGACCGCCTCCAGCGCCGGGGATTGGCCCGGTGGTGAAGCCCGTATTGATCTTCACCTTGTTGAGCGCGGCTTGCAGCCGGTGAACGTCGCGGGTGTAATCCTGGATCAGCGAAGCATCGATGTTGAAGTCGATGACGTAGGCTTCGTCCTTATCGGTAAGAATCTGCCGGAGGAATGCCCCGCCAACCTCTTTCTCCATATCGAGGACTCTCAGCTGGCTGCCCGAGGAGTCGATGAGAATGCCGAGGGTCAGGGGCAGGTTCGATTCGGCGGCGAAGTATTTGATAGTCTGGGGCTTGCCGTCTTCGAGAACGTCGAAGTCAGTCTTGGTCAGGTTCGGCATGAGCGCGCCGTGTTTGTCCTTGACGTTGAAGAAAAGTCCAACCACGTTGACGTTGACTTTTACCGTTCCCGCCGGTCCTTGGTCGTCCTCTGGCGTTTGTGCATCGCCAGGCTTCTGGGCCGGGGTCGGAGCCCCGGACTGGGAGCCGTCAGCAGTGGAGGACGCCGGATTCTGGGCTACGGCAGGCGGAGTAACCGACGGGGCTGCCAGTAAGACTGCCAGTAAGAATAGAATGGAAGCAGCGGCCCCGGCCGGCGAGTACCTTCGGTAAGCGGAAAATTTTTGCATGCTAGCAATCCCTCTAGGGGTATTTGTTAGTCTAACCCTTGGAGTTAGATGCACCAAATCGCAAGGTATGGGCATCCCCGAGAAACTAGCGTTATTTTAGAGGCAGCAAGTGAGTGTAGTCGCGCCGAGGCTGCCGTGAGATAAACCCCCAAGGCCAGGGTCGAGGTCAGGGAACGAACGGATGGTGTTTGTGAGCCTAGAAACCGCAGCGCGTACCGAGCAACGGCTGAGAAGCACGAACTGGCTGACCGCAGCGCTGGTTTTCGCATGCGTTGCGGGATGGCTGTGTCTAAGCGTTCTTCGAATGCAGGGGCAGTCGTCTCCAAGCCAGACGCCCAGCCAGGCGCCGCAGACCCAGCCTGCCCAGAACCCGGCGCCGAATCAGAACAACGACATTCCAGATGCACCGACCGTGCAACCGTCTTCGGAGACGCCAGCTCCACCGCCGGTTCCGAGGCCAGAAGAAAAGAAGCCGGTGGAAAGGGATCCGTGGACGAATCAGCCGATTGAAAAGCCGGCAGCCCCTGACTCCGGCACCGCGCCCGATGATGCAACCTCTGCCTCGCCCTCGATGCCGCCAGTAAAGACCGTGCCTCCGGGAAGTTCGGCGAAAACAGGGCCCAGCGCGCAGGAGCAGCTTTATACCCTGGTAGTGACCCCAACCTTTGTACAGATTCCGGTCCGCGTAAAGGACCACGACGGGCGCCTTGTGGATGGACTGCTCTCGACGGATTTCACCGTCAAGGAAAACGGGACGCCGCAGAAGCTGAAATTTTTCACCGCCGATCCCTTCGCGCTTTCCGTAGCCATCGTGCTCGACCTGGGTATGTCAGATGCAGAGGTGCAGAAGGTCGAGCAGACCTACCCGGCGCTGGTGGGGTCATTTGCCCCCTACGACGAAGTAGCGATTTATACCTACAGCAGCACCGTAAGTCAGGTCAGCGACTTTGGCGGTGTAACGCGTAAGTTAGGCGCAATCCTGAATCAGATCAAGACCGAAACCGGACGCAACAATGGAGCGGCGGTGCTCAATGGCCCGCTGGCGAACGGGCCGATGATTAATGGAGTTCCAGTGGGACAGGGGACGGAGAACGTAAATACGCCGCCACGAGAGTCGCATGTGCTGAACGATGCCATTTTGCAAGCGGCGCTCGACCTGCGCAAGCGCGAACGCACCCGGCGCAAAATCATTTTCGTGATCAGCGATGGACGGGAATTCGGTAGCCGGGCCGCCTACCGCGATGTCCTCAGAGTGCTGTTGTCGAATGAGATCCAGGTGGAGGCGGTGTCGGTGGGCAGTTCGGCGCTTCCGGTCTACGACAAGATCGAGCACTTGCACGTCCCGCTTCAAGGTTATGGCGACATTCTTCCGCGCTACGCTTCGGCTACCGGCGGATCGGAATACCGCGAGCTGACCCGAAGCTCAATTGAGAGTATGTACGCCCAGGTCATGAGCGAGGCGCGCAACCAGTACACCCTTGGCTACTCACCGGTTCGGCCAAAAGTTCCCACCCCGAAGCCTTACCGCAGTATCGAAGTTATCGTGGACCGGCCGGGACTCAAGGTCTATGCCAGGGATGGATACTACCCGGCACCAGCCCCTCCCCCTACCGCCGTAGCGAAGTAATAATTGCTGATTGTTGATTGAAAACTCCGGAAGTTGCGGTCTTTTTAATCAACACCCAGCACTCAACAGTCGTCAATTTCCCGGCCGCCCCCACCTCTGTGCAAGAGGGGGTCACCTGAGTAACCTGCGTCGAACCGACCGCGTGTGATATAAAAGCCCGAAGCCCCCATAGGGATATTTTTGCGCGCGGAAGCTTGTGCGGCCCCGCGCTTTTGAGGAAAGCCTTGAGTTTCATCAACTTCGCAGCCCGCGAAATCAATTGCAAGATCGTGTACTACGGCGCCGGGTTAGGCGGCAAGACCACGAACCTGCAGGTGATCTACCAGAAGACCGCGGAGCAGCAGAAGGGCAAGATGATCTCCCTCGCCACCGAAACCGAACGAACCTTGTTTTTCGATTTCCTGCCGCTCGACCTTGGCAATGTGCGCGGCTTCAAGACCCGAATCCATCTTTATACCGTGCCTGGCCAGGTGTTCTACGACGCCAGCCGCAAGCTGATACTGCGCGGCGTGGATGGTATCGTCTTCGTGGCCGACTCGCAGGAACAGCGCATGGACGCCAACGTCGAAGCGCTCGAGAACCTGATGTCGAACCTGCAGGAGCACGGCTATGACTTCAACAAGATTCCCTACGTCCTGCAACTCAACAAGCGCGACCTACCTAATATTCTGTCCCCG
>Ga0206826_1068_pt1 | contig 16488 bp, 22 predicted proteins | sample Alteio_BWOrgCont_80_FD_152636 | JGI IMG/M metagenome (GOLD analysis project Ga0206826, IMG submission 152636) | Enriched cells from forest soil in Barre Woods Harvard Forest LTER site, Petersham, Massachusetts, United States -... | ecosystem: Environmental > Terrestrial > Soil > Temperate forest >... | reverse complement strand
GGCTCATACTCCCCAATTAGTATTTATTAACTGGAGGACGTGCAATGAAGCGGTGAGCCAACGGGGAGGGCACATTCTATTTACGTAAAGACGGTCGCTGGGAAGCCGCAGCCTGGACTTCTGTTGGAATGGGGAAGCGGAAGCGTATCCATGTGTACGCCACGTCCAGGCTGGAGGCACGTGCAAAACTCATGGACGCACTCGAACGTGTTCGGCAACAGCTCCTTGTTCCGAATGCGCAGTTGCTGTTCGGAACATACCTTGACTACTGGCTCAAAACGGTCCAGGTCTCGAAGCGGCCGAGCACCTACGCTCAGTACTCCTGGGTGGTGGATTCGTTCCTGAAGCCTGAACTTGGACAGTACACCTTCAGCGAGTTAACCCTCCGACTTGTCCAGAGCTGGTTCAACCGATTGCATGCTGAATGTTACTCACCGCATCGGCTACGGCTCATCCGCATGGTCCTGAGTGCAGTACTCACTCGGGCACAACGCGAAGAGGCTGTCATCCGCAACGTCGCACAGCTGGTAGAGCTACCGCACTACGAACCCAAGGAACGCATCCCCTGGACGGTGGATGAAGCGAAACAGTTCCTCGACCGGACTGCCGATCACCCGTACCACCCTGCGTTTGTGCTGTTGGTTACCTACGGCCTCCGCCGTGGTGAAGTACTTGGCTTACGCTGGCAAGACGTAGACATGGATCACGAGGTCATCCGTATTCGCAACACACTCCAGCGTTTCGGTGGTGCGTTTCAGCAGGGCACCGTCAAGACTAAAGCGGGAAGACGAGATCTGCCCCTACTGCCGGTGACGCGACAGAGTCTACTGCAGCTTCGCACTGAACTACCCGGAGAGCGTCAAGTTGACGGCTTGATCTTTGCAGATGGTCAGGGAAAACCACCTGATCCAGACAGTTTCAGCAAAACCTTCCAGCGACTCGCTCGGCGAAACAATCTACCCGTGATACGGGTACACGATCTGCGACATACGACAGCCACGCTACTCAAAGATCTTGGTGTGCCGGCACGGGATGCACAAAGCATCTTAGGTCACGCTGACATTACAACGACACTGCGAATCTACCAGCACGTAACTATTGCTAATCGACGTGATGCACTGGCACGAGTCGGTATGGCACTGTACGGGATGTCGTAATGCACCGTTACCAAAGGTCGGGTGAGAAACTTGAGCTTGATGTGGTGCGTTACAGGGGTGGGAAAGGCCGTCAAAATGGTCGTCAAACAAAAATACTGTTGTATATTTAGCTATAAAATACTGTTCGTGAGAGGTGTTAGGAGTTTGTGGATGGTGCTGGGTGTGCGTGGGTACCGGAAACCAACGCTCTATCCAGCTGAGCTACGGGCGCATACTCTAAGCATCTATTAGAGTACCAGATGAGTGAAGTTTCAGCTATCTCTTGATGGGCTGCTTATCGTAGTGGTGACGAGCGATTAAGTATGCGATTGCCACGAATGGGTGGATGAGGAACATACCAACGATCCACCAGAGTTTGTAGTTCGCAGGTATGTGCTTGTTTTTAATACAGTCTACGAGCATCCAAACTTCGAATGCGAGTATGACGAATGCTCCAAGTAAAATGATGAAGATAGCAAAATCACCGTATGTGTACCAAAAACTATTTGGGGACGAAGCAAATATATCCATACCAACAGTATAGTGCTCTTCTTAATATTTCATCAGTTAGAGCAATAAAAAAGCTACCGATTTTCAGTAGCCAAACCATTGGTGCGCCCGGACGGATTCGAACCGCCGACCCCTTGTTCCGAAGACAAGTGCTCTAATCCGCTGAGCTACGGGCGCACACGTGATAGCACCAGTATACCATCTTAACAGCTTGTTGTAAGATGTTACGGTATGATTCGAAACTTTGCTGATGTGCAGATCGCACTGCGTGCCTACTACAACCAACCTGGATCAAACACGTATACGCTCGACCGTATGCGCGAATTAATGGCATATTTGGGCAATCCGCAGAATACGCTTCGGATCGTACATGTGGCCGGGACGTCTGGAAAGACATCAACCGCATACTACGTATCCGCCTTGCTAGAGCAGTCTGGAGCAACCGTCGGCCTAACGGTCGGACCGCATGTGAATGAGGTAAACGAACGCGTGCAAATAAATCACGCTCCACTGCCTGAGTCGGAATTTTGTAGAGCGCTCGACGAGTTTTTGAACATCGTAAAAGCGAGCGCTGTTAAGCCGTCATACTTCGAGCTTTTAGTGGCATTCGCATTTTGGCAATTTGCACGTTACAAAGTGGACTATGCGGTAGTTGAAGTTGGACTTGGTGGCTTGCTAGATGGTACGAATGTCATGTCACGAGAAGACAAAGTCTGTGTCATCACTGATATTGGGTTAGATCACACGAACGTACTTGGTAAAACCATTCCTGAAATTGCCAGCCAAAAAGCGGGTATTATCTACGACCACAACCAGGTATTTATGCACCAACAAGCCGCGGAAGTGATGGAAGTTATGCAAGTTACATGTCAGCAAGAGTCAGCTGATTTGCATGTTATAGATACCTGGGATGCAGCGGTACCAGATATGTTACCACTGTTTCAAAAACGTAACTTCTCGTTGGCACTCAAGACCGTGCAATATGTATTTGAAAGAGATGGATACGCCGCACTTTCGCCTCAGCAGTTACACACAGCTGCAACGGTACATATCCCAGGACGAATGGAAATACATCATGTACATGGCAAAGTCATCATTTTCGATGGTGCACATAACCACCAAAAGATGTCAGCGTTAGTAGCGAGTATTCGAGATGCATTTCCGGATAGGGAAGTCGCTGCGTTGGTGACATTCGTTAAGGCGACACCAGATCGTTGGCAGCAGACACTTGATGCGCTCACCACACTGAGCCATCATATTGTTGTGTCGTCATTTGCTCTAGAACCGGAACAAAATGTAAAAGAATCAGTCCAAGTTACAGAAATCGCTGCGTATTTACGGGATAAACAATCGGTGACGCTGATCGTTCATCCAAAACTACAACAGGCATGCGATTCTTTGCTTATGCAGCCTGAATCAATCTTATTAGTGACCGGCTCACTCTACGCGCTTAGTAGCGCTCGGCGGCTGATGGGAATTTCGTATAAAAAAGGTTAAATCGAAATAAAAATACCGCCGATCTATAGGGTGTAGAAGATGATTGGCGGTATTTTGAACTTGCTTAGCTGAAGCGGTGGAATAACAAATGGTAATTTCAGGTGGTGGACGGATGTGAAGGAAAAATCTAGCTAGATATCCACTTAAGACTGTGCCGTTTCCGCTTTGTACGTTGCTCGACGAGCGGTAGTTTTGTAGGCCAACGACGTGCCATACGTCGCTCAGCTTCCTGATATTCGCCGGTGATGTCGTATTGCAAGTCTTCGAGTACGATTTCGCTTACGCTCGCAGACTTTTTTAACAACTGTGTCTTTCTCATTTTAAATCATCCCCTTTCCGTTTGAATTTAAGATGATTCCTTAAGCATAAGCCACTGGAGTCAATGGCAGCTGTGATTTTTTTAACAAGAGGCTTACAATAGGTTATTGGGGTGACTTGTTGGTAAAATAGGATAGTAGGTAAAACGACACATGAATCAAACCGCACTCACAGCACTCGGAAAGCTTCTGGAAAATTATCCATGGCGTCAGTTTAAAAAGGGACAAACTATTTTATTCCAAGGTGAAGTCCCGCGTCATGTCTATGCCGTTAAGTCGGGTGTCGTGCGAACGTACAACATTTCTGCAAACGGTGATGAACAGATAATTTCCTTAAGCGCACCATTTGAAATACTGCCAGAGGCATGGTTCTTGCATGATGCTTCCACCGCTTATTACTTTTACGGCGCATACACCGATTGTCAGGTATATTTAATCCCGCGCGAAGAACTGATTGAGAAAGCGGCTAAAAGTCCAGAATTATCTCAAATACTGCTGCGCCAGGCAATGCGGCTGCACGTTGGCTCTAAGGTGCATATTAATGCGCTGGAGCAGCCAAAGTCCCGGGATAAGCTTGTACATTTGTTGCACTATTTACTACTTCGTTTTGGCGAGGATGTCGGTAATGGCCAGGAGCGCATTAATTTGCGCTTAACGCACCAAACGCTCGCTGACATGCTGGGCACGACTCGTGAAACGATTGCGCTTGAATTATCGCGCCTTCGAAGAGAGAAAGTAATAGATTATCGTCAACAGCTGTACACCATAGATAAGCGCAAGCTACTAGCACTCCGGAACGATGAAGATCTCATCGCTGGCTTACAGAGTTAATATACTTAAAAAGCTAATACCTAGCTTTTCTCAAGTGTCTCGTCGATTACTTTGACGAGGTTTCGTGGTGAAGCCCAGGCTTTTAAGATGTATTTCTTTGCACCAAGCTGGAATGCTTCGGTGATTTCCGGCTCGTCTTCCTGGTTGCTAAAGATTATGACGTTCGATTTCATAGCGCCAGGTACTTCTTTCGGGAGCCGACGGAGGAATTCGATACCAGTTACTCGGGGTAGTTTCATGTCGAGCAAAATAACTGCCGGTACCTTACTTTTGTCATCAGCAAGAAGTTTGAGGGCTGCTTCACCGTCAGCTGCGGTTTCTACGTTGTGCCCATGTGTCGATAAAATTGTTTCATATGCTTCGCGCAATGGAGCTTCATCTTCTACGATTAAAATTAATGCCATACTGCTTCTCCTTGCTGTATCGTTAACCAACTAATTTCTTAACGGTGGCTGCCAATTCTGACGGTGACAGATCTGCCTTCATGGCCACGCCTGCGACATGAAAATCCCGAATGTCGTCGCGAGTCATCGGGTCTGAAAGGTTGCTTAAAACAAGCGTTTTGAAATGAACGCTAGTATTACGTTGCTTTGATAATGCCTTTAAAAATTCAATTCCGTTCATAACAGGCATTAGCAAGTCGAGCAAAATGATATCGGGAGAAAACAATTTCAGTTTTTCCAGGCCAACCTTGCCATTTTCGGCAACTTCAACCTCGTAGCCCTCACTTTGCAAGAGGAACGCAAATGCTTCACGTAGTGGCAGTTCATCCTCGATGATCAGTATCTTTTTCATAGACCAGCTACCCCCCCTTAGTGTAGGCCTCTTATGGCATTTAGTCTATGCTGTTTCATCTGTAGTTGGGTTAGTGGTGGTAAATGGCAAGTAAACGGTAAATGTTGATCCTTTGCCTGGAGTGGACTTAACCACGATATGGCCGCCATGCAGATTGATAATTTGGTCAGTGAGATACAAACCGATACCACTGCCGCTGACATCAGCGGCCATTTCATTTTCCAGGCGGGTGAACTTATCGAAGATAATTTTTTGCCGTTCTGCGTCGATACCAATACCGTTGTCTTCTATGGATACCAGCACTGCTTCGTCAGTCTTTTTGGTCGAAAGGGTTATTGAGCCCTTCTCCGGGGTGTACTTGATGGCGTTACTGACTAAGTTGTCGATGGCCATATGGAAGTATTGCGGGTCTACATCTGCGATCACAGCTTTCTTTGGTTGTCGATAGAACAATTTCTGGTGTCGCTGTCTTGATTCAACCATTTGCTCGTGGAAGACCTGGTCCAGCAGCTCTCGGATATCGGTTCGTTCTTTGTGTAATGTAATACGGCCAGCATCGAGGCGTGCAACGTACAGGAGCTGGTTAATTATTTGCAATTGCCGTTCATTACTGTCGTAAGCATGCTTGAGCATACCCATTTGTTTTTGTGTTATCTCACCGCCGTATCCTTGTAGTAGCATGCCGACGTATTGCTTCACGACGGTAGCGGGAGTGCGTAATTGGTGCGATGCAAGTGACAAAAGATCATCTTTTGCATTCTGGACTTCCATTTGTTTCTGACGGTTTAGCAAAAATTCACGGCTGGAAATAAGTAGCCATACAACGCCGGCAAGTACGATGCTGGCGAGCAGCCCCCAAAAGATCGTATTGAGTGGGCGGTCACGCTCGGATGCCGGCACGACGCTCGGACCGGCGATGGCGGTTACTTCCCAGTGGTGTTGATAGAGAGTGAATGGAATTGATTGCTCAATATTACCTGGTTGGTTACTCAAGGAAGTAAAGTTACTTGTTTGATACACGGCTTTGCTGTTCTCGGGCGTCTGGTTGTCATGCCATAAGAGTCCGAAGTTGGCATTGGGATTTTGTTGAATAAGTGAGGAAACAAATTTATTGATGTTGACTGCAAGCGACACAAAGCCGTATAGCGCAGCCTGTCGATCTGCTGGTGAATTCAGTGACGCACCAGTGTTATATACTGGCAAATAGATTACAAATGACGAGTGGGAATTTGGGATAGCTTGCATGTGTACATAACCTGACATTGCGGGGATGCCGGTGCTGGCGGCTGTATTCATGGCAGCACGACGTACGGGGTCGGTATACCCATCGTATCCAGTCATCTGATCAGTTTGGGGATATTTTGCTAGGTAGGTATTTGGGACATAAACGCCTCGATTGCCCGATGGGGTTATGGTGAAACTGGGGTTCTGTGCTTGCATTTCCTGAAGGAATGTAGGTAATTGGTTGGCAGTTACATATCGGTCAAAGCCTACGCCGGCTATCTCGGGGTATTCTTTTGCAAAATTAAATGATTGAAAATATGTTTGCCAATCGGCTTGCGTCATATTTTTATCAATGGCGGTCATACCCGCACCGCCGCGTAAGATACTTTCATACAATGCGAGGCGTGCCTGGGTAGCGGTTCCGACCACACGTATTTGTTGCTGGAACGCTAGCATCGTATCATTGCGAACGGTGTTACGGACGCTATTCGCGTAGTAGCTAAACGCCGCTAAGGTAGCCAAAAAGACCAAAATAACCACATATGTGTGTGATCTAATTTTGGCACTGGCCTCCATTCTTCGCCACAGCGACCCCCATGAAGTAACGTCCCTAAACCCCATATATCCTATCCAGCCGTCGGCCCGCTAACATTTCCATACGTGTCTCAATTGTCTTTTGCAGAGTTATTATCCCCTATAAAAAATATTACACTATTTTTACACTTTATTTCACGGCAGGTTGTTCTACGGGCCGCCTATCATAGTAAGTATTCGGTAGAAGCGAGGTATTGGTGGCTATGCTCAATATAATTTTCTGGTTTACTTTTGGCGTCTTGAGCGGTTGGACGGTGGCATTGATAGCACGACCAGCAGCAGGCTTAAAGCGGATAGCAAGTAGTGGTGTAGCCGGCGCTATTGGCGGCGTTCTTGGTGGGGCCGTATCACGGATTCTGGCGCATCGACCGGTGATCGATGGATTCGACGGCCCCAGTCTACTCGTCGCGGTTTTTACAGCCGTAATACTGGCAAGTGTGTTTAATTTCATCTTTAGGGGAAACGTTAAGACATAAGGTCTATACTTTTCTTCTTGCAATTTTATTGTTGACCTTCTTGGGTATATAATAAAAATGTGATCAACATCACAAAAAATGTACATGTAAAATTTGCCACATGTGTGGAAAAACGCTATACTGTGCCAAGTTAGAAGCAAGCTGCTGATTTCTTAACGCTAACATTAAATCATTAAGTCATTTCGTTTGGGCGCAGCTTCTGGATTTGACCCCCAGATACCTCGCGAAAAATATTAGGAGTGTGCCAATGGCAACTAAATTATTCGTAGGTGGATTGCCCTACGCTGTGACGGACGATCAGCTTCGTGAAATTTTCGAAGAAGCTGGGACCGTAGCGTCGGCGAAAGTTATCGTCGATCGGGAAACAAACCGCTCAAAGGGTTTCGGATTCGTGGAAATGAGTACCGATGAAGAAGCAAAAGTAGCAGTCGAAAAGCTCAACAATAAAGAAGTTGATGGTCGTGCGATCACAGTAAACGAAGCTCGCCCACAGGCGCCTCGCTCATTCAGCGGCAGCGGCGGTGGTGGCGGAAACTTCCGTGGCAACCGAAACGATCGCAGTTACTAAAGCGATTTTTTAGTCAGCTTGCAAAGTAAAACCGGGCATAACAGTCCGGTTTTTTGTTTCATCAATTAAGTGCAAGCATGAATTGGTCGTAACCCTTTGCGTAATCAGTGAATCTACCCCACTGCGGTGTAAAAACCAGCAAACTATTCGTAGCGTCTGCTAAATCATCTCCGCGATTGCCACGTTTTTGGTAGTACTTGTCAATTATTGCTGTATGCGTGGTAGGATTAACTGCTTGTACCGAACCTCTGAGCTGCAGTGTAAACGGCGTGCCCTTTTCGGTTCCGATAACTAATGCGGCTGGTATGGAGTCTTTAGAATGTAGTAAGGTATATTTCTCTGTGAGTTTTCCGGTAATGAAATATATACGCAGCGGATCTTCCTTGTGCACAAAGAGCAGACTGGCAGCGTGTATGGTGCCAGTATCATCAATAGGCACAGCCAGGGTTGCTGTTTTTTCTGCTTGTAAGAATGATCGCAATTGTTGGTGGTCACTGAGTTTGACAGTAGAGAGCATGCTGCTCATTGTAACAAAGTTGTATTGGTAGTTTTGGCGATAAAACCCACTTAATTATGTAGCAAAATTTAATACAATGAGACGTACTGTACATATAAAAAGAGGGGGGAAGTGCACATGGGTAAATTCTTACTGTTATTCATAGGTGGTAATTTTCCTGAAAATAAGTTTGAACAGAGTGTTACCGACAGGCAGCAGTGGATGCAGGCACTAAAAGATAAGGACAAATTCGTTGACGGGTCTCCGCTGTCTCCAGTTGGTAAAGTTATCGTGAATCAACGCGATGCCAAAAATTACGTGCACGATCAAGAAAGCGTCAATGGTTTTGCGATCATAAAAGCCAGTGATACACAGGAGGCAGTCGCGATTGCCATGGATGCGCCACAGGCCCGGGCCGAATATGGCAGTGCGCACGTAGAAATACGGCAACTACAGCCACTCATCTAAAAAGGTAATCTTATCCGGTCGAGCCAAACCGCTCAGCGCTAATTTTATTCGGATCAAGCCCGGCTTGTACAAGAAGCTGTGTCACGGCCTCGACCATGGGCGTCGGTCCGCAGACGTATGCTCGGGGTTTTGTCTTGTATGACTTTAGGATTTCATCAAGCATCGTAGCATCAATACGACGTGAAGGTCCCTTCCAGCCATCGGGAGTATGTTCGGTAAAGGTCATGATAACGTCATCCGGTGGTGTACCGTTGTTTGGGAACAGCTCATATTTGTAAGCCATATCGAGCTCACTCTTAACACTATATAACAGTTTCATAGGCGCTTCGCAGCACTCGTGTTGGTGTGCAATGCGCATAGCGCGAAGCGGCACAACGCCACTGCCGCCACCGATCAGCAACACTGAATCTTTTACTTCAGGTGTCCAGATAAAGTATCGGCCGAGGGGACCGCGCATCTCCAACTGGCTGCCAATCTTAACATTATTGAATATATATGGCGAGACCTCACCATTCGGCATCAAAGCTATCGTTAATTGCAAGGTGCTGGAAGTACCGTTAGCTGGCATGGCGGCTGAGTATAGCCGTGCAGCCTGGTAACCGTCCTCAGCAGTCAGGCGTATTTCGTAGTGTTGTCCGGCATCATGTTTAACTGGTGTATCAAACGCAAACGTATATGACCGAAGTCCTGGTGCTTCCGGACGTATCCCGGTGACGGTGCCAAATCGCCACTCGCTTGGGTTAGACGTCTGTGTCGTACCGTTGTTCACGCCATGGGTCTCCGTAGTTATGGTATCCGTACATTTCCCAAAATCCGGGATGGTCTCGTTCGGTGAATGTCAGCTTATTGACGTATTTTGCACTTTTCCAAAAATACAGGTGTGGAACAAACAAACGAGCCGGACCACCGTGCTCGGGTTCGAGCGGTTCGTCGTCAGCATGAGTGGCAACCAGGGCCTGTTCTTTCGTGATATCTTCAACGGGTAAGTTTGTACTATAGCCACCGTAGCAGGAGGCGATAAGATGGTGTGCTTTGTCGGTCAGTCCACCGGCCTGCTCGATTAAGGTATCAATGGATACACCTTCCCACTTCATACCAAGCTTACTCCACCGCGTGACGCAGTGGATGTCCGTTTCTTTGGTCGTCTTCGGCAACGCATTGAACTGTTCCCAGGTGAGTTTGACTGGCTTGTTCACCTCGCCGTCTATCTCGAGTTCCCATGCTTTCGTGTCTATCTTTTGTGTCGGACCGTACGTTAAGACCGGCCAATTTCTGACCACAGATTGTCCCGGTGGTACCCGGTCATTGCGATTATCGGGAGACTTAAATCCTGGATTGAAGAACGCCATGCATAGTGCCTCCTTAGTAGTTACAGTATAGTTTACGCGACCGCTTGCTTAGTGCCCAATTTCTCATATTCCTTAGGTAGTGCTGCGATGTCCCCATGCAATAAAACCGGGAACATACCGATGATTTCTTCCAAAAACGATGATTCCTTGGGGACTTCGTTGAAAAGAAAGATTGGCTTTTTGAGATACAGGGCAATAGCCATTTCCATGAGTACATTGCCACCAATATAGTTGGCTACGCCGTGCTTTTCATTGTTAATGACAAGGATAGCGTCACCTTTTGCGATTTTATCGAAGTGCTTCAGCATAAGGTCCGTTTTCTTGTGGTAGTCGTTTTTATCCCCGAACCAGGTTTTGTAGTGGCTGACGTCGAAGTCGTCGGATTGTTTCATGATCTGGGCGGTGTAGGGGATGATGACATCAAACTCCATGTCTTTTAGCTCCTTTTCGATGTCCACAACTTGACGATAGAAGTTTGCGCTGGAACAAATGGTGATGCAAGGCATTGGAGCATTCATGGCTATTTATCCTGTAGTACTGAAAGTATATTACCGGCCGGATCCTTAAACCACGCAATATCCGGGCCCATATTGGCGCTGAGACCTCGTAAGATACCTTTTTCATCAGGCTTGGATGGCATGTCATCATAATGTTCGAACGAAACACCGGCTGTACGCAGTTCGTCAACCGCCTGGTCGATATCTTCCACGCCGAAGTTCAGTACGGTGAATGATGCTGGTGTATGATCAGGTTTCTCGTAGATAAAGAGCTTGCCACCGTTTGGGAGCAGGAGCTGCAATCCCATTTTTTCGTCATCTACATCGAGCCCTAAAATGTCGACGTAGAAGTGTTTTGCTTTTTCTAGGTCATCGACAGAGATTCCACTAAAGGCGAACTTTGCTTTGAACATATATTACCCTCCTGAAGTTATCTTATCCGTTCCTCTAATAGTAACAATTGTGTAGGTCATCTTACAGCCAATTAGTACCAGTTTGCTAAGATTTATGTTTGATAGGGGGGAATAATGCCTAAAGATTACTCAAGGTCAGTTTCATTTTCTGCAACAAAGCAACCGGCAACAACACTACCGGTTTCTGAAATAGATGGCATTGCCAGTCGTTCTCCCGGAATGATAGATATCTACCACTACCCAACCGGACAGTATGTCTACGTCAATAGTGCGATAACGCATATCCTCGGCTACACGCCGGAAGAAATGATTCGCGGTGGACTTGCATTTTTTATTGGGAAAATTCACCCCGACGATCTGGAAGGTTCTAAGGTCAGGAACGAACTGGCAAGCAAGGCAGTAGAGCAGATAGGTCCTGAGGTAAATGACGACGCGCCATTTGCCAACTTTGAATGCCGCGTGAAAACAAAGGATGGGCAGTATGTGTGGCTACATACCGATGCAAGCGTGTATAGCCGCACGCCAGATGGCATGCTGGAGTACGTCGTTAATGCGTGTGTCGACATCACGGAACAAAAGCTATTTGAGGAAAAACTTCTACGAATCGCCAAACAGTTGCAATCGAGTCAGAATGCACTCCGTGCAGAACATGATCAGCTAATTGCACTCAATGTCGCCAAGGACGAATTCGTGTCGATTGCATCGCACCAACTGCGTATGCCGGCTACCGGCGTCAAACAATATATCGGGTTGCTATTACAGGGATATGCCGGAGAACTTTCCGATGCGCAGCTTACAATCCTGCGAGCGGCTTACGACAGCAACGAACGGCAACTTGATATTATCTCTAACTTGCTCAGTACCTCTCGGCTCGATGCGGGGAAAGTACAGCTGCATAAAAAGGTATGCGATCTAGTAAGTCTTACGCAGCAGGTGATTTCAGAATTGCAGGAAAAGTTGCAGGACCGGAAGCAGCGGGTAACCTTTGCGTATAAAGCTTCACCCGTTAACGTATTCGTTGATGAGCGGCTCATCCTCATGGTTATAGAGAACCTGCTCGATAACGCCGGTAAATACTCACCGGACGGAAAAGAAATAGAAGTGTCACTCGTGATCAAAGGTGCGGAAGCTATCTTGAGTATTCGGGATCACGGCTATGGCATACCAAAAGCGGATCAGATGAAATTATTCAAAAAATTCTCGCGTATTGAAAATCCACTCACGGAAAATATTTCCGGAACTGGTCTGGGGTTGTACTGGGCAAAAAAAGTTGTTGATCTGCATGACGGTGACGTCAAGCTGAAATCAAGCACCAAAAATGGCTCAGTCTTTACCGTTACACTGCCGCTCGCCAGCCAGTAGCAGACTAGTTATTTTTATGAGCAAGCCACATCACAAGGCTTTCAATATCGGGAAATATCTTATCGAAGACACAGTAAAGCGTTTCGGTCTTTTCAGGTGTACCAATTGCATAGCATTTCTTACCCATGCCATAGGCGACACCGGCTTCAATATGCCCGGCAATACCGGCGGGAAGTACGAGCAGAAAGTTATCTGCATGTCGCTCAGCATCGATATCGTTGGTAAAGATTTTACGGATCATCGGGTCGTCTTGTGGCATAATTTCCGACTGCTGCATTGAAGTTTCAATATCTTCCTGGCTGTTGATATTGAAAGAAAGCTTCTCACCCTTATACGCATTTTCGATAAAACAGTATGCGCTTAGGCCGTTTGCCCGTACGGCGTCCACGACTGGGATAATGTTATCTTTGTTTCGCCAGCGGCCGGCTATGAAGAAATCGTATTTTGACATGGATCAATGGTAACAGCTTTAGCACGGCAAATAAAAAATTTGCATATTGTAAGCTACTTATGCTAAGTTAGATCCTAATGCATAAAGTTGGAGTCTCCAATGCCTAAGCGCACGGAAGACTCCTTTTTATAAAACAGCCCTTCGGGGCTGTTTTTTTGTGCAGTGAGTTTATAACTTAAGGGAGGGAAGTATGGTTAACAACTATAAAGGGGTAGAGGATAGTCTGGCATTTAGCGAGATCGTCAATAAGCTTCGAGATTTCTGCCTGGGTGAGGGATTTGCAGAAATACATACCCAGGATCGTTTAAGCATCCTTGCTGCTTGCGAAGACCCGGATACGGTCTCAACCTATAATTACATGGGTGAAGTGTGGCCACTGCCACAAACCGGGCAGATGTGGCTAGAATACGAATTACTTACCAAGCCGGAACTACCCGGAGTATTTTGTGTTAGCACCAGTTACAGAAACGAGCCGAACCCGGTACCTGGGCGCCATAAACTGATCTTTCCGATGTTCGAATTTGAACTCCGGGGTGGCATCAAAGATCTGGAAACGTTCGAAACAAAGTTGCTGAATCATCTCGGTTTTGACAGTAAGGGCACGTTCGTTTTCCGGACTTATGACAAGCTCAAGGCATTTTACAAAACGAATGAGTTGAGTCATAAACACGAGAACCAGATGCTCAAAGACTTTGGGCCGGTCGTTTTTTGCAGTGACTTCCCGATCTACACTTCACCGTTTTGGAACATGAAGCAAAAGAGCAAGACGCATGCTCATAAGATCGACGTCATCATTGAAGGCAACGAAACCATCGGTAGTGCCGAGCGCAGTTCTGACCCTGTGGAAATGAAAAAGAATTTCTATACGATCAGTGATGGTAAATATGCCAAGAAACTCTTTGAACTGTTTGGCAAAGAACGGGTAGAGCAAGAACTTCAGCAGTTCCTGGATCTGAAATTCTTTGATCGCTCAGGCGGCGGTATCGGACTGACGCGGCTAATTGATGCCATGAAACGAGAGAATTTGGTTGCAGCTGCAGCGGTGGCCTAAGCGAATAATTCCGGTTTATCTTTCATCAGTTCAACCATGTCTTGGTAGTAGGCAAAGACTGTTTCATCAATTTCGATCTTCCCTGCCTTGGCACCCGTAATTCGATCAAGATTGATGTGTTCCCGCTTCCAGTTTCGGCCTCCATCGAGGTAGTTATTGAGCATCGGCACCAACTTGTCTAACGCATAGATGAATTTGCTTTCTGCAGTTTGCTTAAGCTCGTATTCATCAATCAATTGGTGCATGAGTGTAAGCTCCGGCCAATCTGCTCGAAGTTTTGCGATTGCAGTTTGTTCCCGGTCTTTTTTAGAGTCCAAATCCGATTGCTTACCGTAGATATGTGTGTCGCCGGAGTGGGCTTCCAGGACATCGTGCACGATTGCCATTGCCATGCACTTATACGGATCAAGTTTTAATTTGTTTTGCTCGATAATATAGAGTGCAACGATTGCGACCTGGAAACTATGTTCACTATCGTTTTCAAATTGTTCTTCGTCTTTAACCCACATAGCTCGTTTGACGTTACGGATATCGTGCGTAAATGACACGAAGGAGAGGATCGAGTTAACTGAATCATTCATGTAGCAATAATAGCAAACGCTGCTTAAACTGATCGCATTTTTTCAGATTCAGCGAGCAGCTCTTTAAAGTGTTTTTTATACCACCGGATGATGCCGATGTGTCCTAAGTTATCCTTAGTGATGATTTGAATATCCTGGCCATTAGTTTTCCAGGCGTGCAGTGTGTTCAGCGCTTTTTCGAATTTAACAATCCGATCTTTTTTGCCGAGTGCCATGATAAACGGCGTACTGGCAAAATTATTGCCGGGCAAAATATCTACGTCCGCCCATGCCTGTAGCAGTTTTGTTTTGTTATATCCCGCTTTGGCAAATTTCTTGCGTGAAATAAAGAACAGCGGAGCCTCGTATATCGTTGCTGGTGGTGAAACGCCTGCGCCGGCATATATGCCGCACGTTACGTTAGTGAACTGGCGTTGCAGGGCAAAGCATAATCCGGCACCGATGCTCGCGCCGACGCACATGACTTCCTCAAAGGTTACCGTGCGTTTTGCAAAATCCTCACAAATTTCATGTACTAACTTTGGCAATAAGGCCGGATCCCCCTTAGTAATGACGATGGGGTTGTGCTCGTACGCGATAACAGAATAGCCTTTGTCATTCAGGAGTTTAATGACTTTATTGTAACTAGCTATCTTGCCACGGTAGCCAGTAATAATACAGGCACATTTGGTAGTATTTGCCACTGCGAACGTTTTTACGCGGAACAGGGGATCATTCGTTACTTGTCCGATGGTAGTGCCCCCCGAATTATAGCTTCTAACGCTGAAAAAGTCGGGACAGAATAGTCAGCGGTATCTGACGACGACCAAACGAGGCAAGTGCGCATACCAATGGAGTGTGCAGGTTTAATATCTACATCGATGCGGTCACCAACATAGAGCACATCACGTGCGGGGAGATTTGAAAGTTGTATCATTTTCTCAAAACCCTCTACGTCAGGCTTGCGCTTTTTCACGTCATCCCCGCTCAAGATATGCGTGAAAATCGAGGCATCTATAGTGAGAATCTGGCAAACTTCAGCAATACGCTGCGGCTTAAAGTTTGTAAATAAAGATAGGGGAACTTTTCGGCTCAGTGACATGAGCGTAGTATTGACCGTTTGATCCGGAATAAGAACGGTAGCAAGGTCTAAGTTATCGAAGATATTTTGCCAATAGTCCGATGGCTTGCCTAGTTTAGTGAATACTGCGGAATTACTGCCGTATGCTGCGTACATTGCATCGTATCCTTGTTTGGCCTTAGTCATATCGGGTTCGTTGACGATATCGGCGTACGCCTTGTACCGTAGTGCATCATGTTCTTTCTTGAACGCAGCAGTTTCCTGGTAGAGCGTCCCACCCATATCGAACCAAATGTGCTTAATCACTACGCTTGCATCCTTGAAAGTATGAGGCGTATTGTTTTCGGCGTCCGGCTCGTTATGTCTTTTCCAAACTGCTTTTCCAGCCAAGCCATATAGTCTGGTGTTTTACTGCTCGTTAAGTCGATAGAACCATACACGGCATTGTCCAAACGGCCTAATAGGGTGTACGGTTTATTATCCGGTGTGTATGGCAGCTGCAGGGAAATATTCGGCGTATACCTGAAGAAGGTAACTAACAGGTATATTTCTTTGTTATGATTCTGTTCGATTCCTTGGAATGGGTCCTGATCAACCAAGTATTGTAGCTCAGGTTCGCTTCTAATGACGACACTTCTTTTGAAGCCAAGTTTATGTGGTAAGGCTGCTTCAATCTGTACGGCCAGTGCTGCCTGGTCGGTACTGGAACTTTCAAAAATGATATTGCCGCTTGCCAGTACGACCTTTACTCCGGTAAAACCGAGTGCTTCAAAGCATGAAGTAAACGCCTCTTTCGTCATGTTTGGATTGCC
>Ga0206826_1067_pt1 | contig 16612 bp, 14 predicted proteins | sample Alteio_BWOrgCont_80_FD_152636 | JGI IMG/M metagenome (GOLD analysis project Ga0206826, IMG submission 152636) | Enriched cells from forest soil in Barre Woods Harvard Forest LTER site, Petersham, Massachusetts, United States -... | ecosystem: Environmental > Terrestrial > Soil > Temperate forest >... | reverse complement strand
CGTTTGATGGAAACTGGCGAGCTACCATTGTTTGCTCCCGATGCGATGGTTGAACATTCCATTCCTCTGTCCCTATTGGAAGCGCTGCGCAAGGATCTTCAGTCAGCTTACCTAGAGCGACAAATGTACGAGACAATCGCTGCAAGTGGAGTGAAGATTTATGTGACTCATCGGGAGCGTCTCCAACTGTTGTCTTCCATGTGTCAAACCGCGCGCTGTGATTCCATTGGAAGATCGGCGTGGTTTGTTCTTTTTCTGCGGCAGAGCTTTAAGCGCGTGCTCTCCTTTGGGTACCATTGTCTGAGTCTCATCCATGCGAAGCAATCCTCGACACAAGCCAATCGAATATTCGGGAAGAGTAGGGGCTTGAACTACAGCAGCACGCGATCGATGCACGCGCTGATCAATTAGTATCCCCTGATGATGTGGAATTATTCCGAGCGGACTTCTCTGAACGGGCCGGACGAGGCTCTTACATGATCACCCGAAGACTTTTGAGTCCCCTGAATCCAAATGTAGGAGCCCACTCGGGTCGCGGGCCGGCGAGCTTCATTCCCGGAAAGCGCTGCACTAGATTCAGGAGCGCGATCTGCCCTTCCAGCCGCGCGAGTTGGCCTCCAATACAGGCATGCGGACCCGCGCTGAAGGCCAGGTGTTGGTTGTTCAGCCTCTTCAGGTCCAACTGATTCGGCTCTTTAAACCGTTTCGGATCCCGGTTCGCGGCACCTAGCATGCAAAGGACCGACCACTTCTTCGGAATGTGCTGGCCGCAAATCTCGACATCTTCCTTGAGCACGCGAGCCGTTAATTGTACGGGGCTTTCGTAACGCAGAATCTCCTCTACTGCCGTGCGGATGATCTCCGGTTTCTCTCGCAACTCCCTCGTCTCTTCCGGATGCCGGAGGAGTGTGAACATGCCGTTGCCGATTAGATTTCGCGTGGTCTCATGTCCTGCGAAAAGCAGCGCTATGCACTGCGCATATAGCTCTTCTTCGGTCAGCACTTCTCCTTCTTCCTCGATGTCGATTAGAAGGCTAATCAGGTCGTTCCCTTTATTGCGCCTCCGCTCCGCCACGGTCTTTCGGAAAAAATCGGTTAAGGCAATCAGGGCATCTTGCGCATCGCGTGCCTGCTCCACTGTGCGATCTGGACTGCCTCGAAACACCGCGATGGCCCGCGACCAATTGACGAATGTGTCGCGCAGTTCCTGCTGTATTCCGAGCATTTCCAAAATAATGCGCACCGGCATGGGATTGGCGAACTCGCGCATGAGGTCGATTTCGACGCCGCGCTTTAGCGGCTTCAACATTTGATCAACAATGGCTTCGACTTGCGGACGCAAACCTTCGATCGCGGCTGGCGAGAATCCTTTATTGAGAAGTTTGCGCAGCCGCGTGTGCTCCGGCGGGTCCATGAAAATCAGCCACAAGCCCAGCATACGAGCCAGTTCGCTGAACTCGGACTGGCTGCTAAGCGGAAGAGACAATATCATCTGCTGCGAGCGCTTTGCGGAAAGTCGGGGGTCTTTAGCAGCCGAGGAGCACTCGGCATGGCTCACGATCGACCATAGTGCCCATTTGCCATCTACATCGAGGTAATGCAGCGGACCTTCCTCGTGCAGGCGGGTGTATGCGGGATAGGGGTCCTGCAGAATTTCGTCGGTAAAAAGAACTTTTTTGCGCGGAACGATAACCTTCGACAACCTGCACCTGTTCGCAAGATCAGAGTTTCAGTAACGCAGAAGCCGGTCAGTACTGGTGTTGAGTTTAACATTGAGTAGACAACGACCTAAAGCACGCGTATCAGGAACCCGCCGGCAGGCGCTCCCAAATCAATTCGACCGTTTGCACCTTTCCATTTACGAATGTCGGCGGCGTAACCAAGGTGATTCGATCACCCTGGAATTTGACGTCGCGGACCAAGTCCTTACCTACATAAGTCTGAATCGACGAGATTTCAACAGAATGGGTCACTGTGTCGTCGCTAAGGGCGTACCGTCCGGCATAGGCGAGAAATGTCTTAAACGCGTCAGCCTGTTCTTCGGGCGTCCCGCCGCGGACGGAGAGTGACTTTCGCCCGCCGTAGCTGATCATCGCGCTTACTCTGCCGTCCGCAGTGTAGGTGAGGAAACCAACAGGGCTGGGACCATACGGAGTTTCGCATCGCTCCCCCGCCGAGGTTGTGCTGGAAGCGGACACCAGTTTCCACGTGCCCACAAGTTTGTCGTTTGCATTCCCGAAACCAGTCTCTGCCAAGCCGCTGACCTCAGCCATCGCTACAATGTCCTTATGTTGATTCTCTTTCCGACGCTGGCTCGCCGACACAAATGATACCGAAATTCTGCCTCAAATTCCCGATTGGCGCGGAGAGGGATTAAGAGAAACGCACTTGACACTCGCCATCCTGCTCGCTGAAGGTATTTGAAGCTATCGTCTCCAGGAAGCAACGGCATGTCTATGCTTTCTGTTTTGCGAGGTTTGATTTCAGAAAGAGCAACGAATGACAACGGAACTTGAGGGTAAAGTCGGGCTGGTGACCGGCGGGACGTCGGGCATTGGCCAGGATACCGCAGTACTTTTAGCGAAGGCGGGAACCAAAGTCGTGGTTGCGGGCCGGCGCGAACCGGAAGGCCAGAAGACTATCGAACTGATCCGTGCCGCCGGCGGCGATGGCTTGTTTGTGAAAACCGATGTATCGAAAGCTGCTGAAGTCGACGCGCTTATTCGGCAGGTGGTCGAGCGATTTGGCCGCTTGGACATCGCCTTCAATAACGCCGGCATCGAGGGCGTTTGGGTACCGATCATTAATCAATCTGAACAAGACTGGGATCGGACTATCAATATTAATCTCAAGGGCGTATGGCTCTGTCTGAAGTACGAAATTCGGCAGATGCTCAAACAAGGTGGTGGCGGAGCGATTGTAAACATGGCGTCGGTTACCGGTCTGGTCGGCTCTGCCGGAGCAGCAGCCTACAGTGCGAGTAAACATGGAGTGCTAGGGTTAACAAAGAGCGCCGCGCTGGAGACGGCTCGAAGTGGAATTCGGATCAACGCTGTGTGTCCCGCGGTGATCGAAACGCCCATGGCTGAGCGGATCTTTGGTGCCCCCGAGGTTCATAAGCAAGTTCTTGGCTTGCATCCCATCGGCCGGTTTGGAAGACCGGCGGAAATCGCTGAAGCTGTGTTATGGATGTGCTCGGATCGTGCATCTTTCATGACGGGCCAGGCCCTGGTTCTCGATGGCGGCTTCCTGGCGGGGCCTAATCCTTCGAGTTAACCGAATCCGGTACTTTGTGAGAGTCCACAGTAGTGCAGGGGAAAAGCATTTCCCACGAGTGCCGGAAGCGCGCAAATGTAAACGCTATAAACAATAGTAACTAGCGTATTTGCAGGTATTTATGCAGAATCTAAGTGGCCCGTGGATTGCGGCCTTAGCACTAAAATCATTGCCTGTCGCGCCTTCGGGAGTGACCAGAAGGCGAGCACAAGACTACGATTGAAGTCGGAGGACCGATTGGATGAGTGAAGACCATCACAAGAACCAGAATGCCGGTGCAGAACCTAGCGCTGGTTCATCGGACGTATCAGCCCTTCACGGAACCGACGTTTTGGCCAACGTCTACGACGCGCCCCATAGCCCGTTGTTGGAGGTACTATCGACGGTCTGGGCGAGCAGTCTGGGGATCGAGAAGGTTGGTATCGACGACGATTTCTTTGAGCTGGGCGGTGCTTCCGTAGTCGCCACACAGATAGTTTCCCGGTTGCGTCAGATGTTTCAGATGGACTTGCCGGCGATCCTCTTGTTCGAAACCCCCACCATCTCGAAGCTTGCGCGTTACATGATCGAACACGAGGTACGGCCCGGTCTGACCGAAAAGACCGCTACCCTTTTGAAGCGGATCGAAGGCATGTCCGAAGAAGAAGTGGCTCGTGGTCTGCGTTCGAAGTGAGAAGTGATGTCCGAAGGTCATGAGTAAGGATTCGTCCAAGGACCGTGGCTTCTCCGAACAGAAGCTTGCTTTGCTGGCTAGTCTTCTTGAGGCAGAAGGCGTCCCACGAGCGCCACGCCTGCCGTCTTGGTCCTCCCTCACACCCATAAGGGCGGGCGGATCGAGACCAGCTCTCTTCTGCATGCATGGGGCCGGCGGAACGGTTCTGATGTACCGCGACCTCGCGCGGCGTCTGGGCGATGACCAGCCGTTTTATGGCCTGCAGTCGCAGGGCCTCGATGGGAGCTGCCCTCCGCTGACCAGCATCGAAGAGATGGCTGCGGTTTATGTAAAGGAGATCAGGAGAGTCCAACCCCATGGGCCATATTTCATTGCGGGGTATTGCATGGGCGGAACGGTTGCGTTTGAGGTGGCTCAGCAACTCAGCGAGGTGGGCGAACCGATAGCCCTGTTAGCCCTGTTCGACACAATGAACTGGCACAAGATTCCTCTCACGTTCTGGAGCAAGAGCTCCCATGCCAGCCAGCGGCTATTCTTCCACACCGCGAGTTTTCTCAGCTTGGACTCAAGAGCCAAGGGCACGTTTCTCACAGAAAAATTTGCGGTCTTGAAGAGCCGGATTCCCGCGTGGCGTGGAATGTTGCTTTCCCGCTTTGCCAGACGTGTGCGGAGCGCAGTTTCAGGCTCGCTCGTATTGGGGCGAATCTGGCAAGCCAATGACCGCGCCTCTTGGGCCTATCTCCCGAAGCCCTATGCCGGCGTGGTCACGGACATTCGCCCGAGGACACAATATCGGATATTCAGCGAACCTGATTTGAAATGGGATCGGCTGGCGCAACAGCAAGACGTTATCGTTCTGCCGGTCTACCCTGGCACGATGCTGGTCGAGCCGTTCCTCGAGCACTTGGCCGGCGCACTGCGGCGGTCAATGGATGCCGCCATTCAACGCGGAGAAGCCAGTTCATCGAGATAAACGGTCGTCAAGATACGGCGAGAAAACGGCCTGCGCGATTTCTCCTGTGTCGACGAAGCACTCGCGCCAACCAGCAATTCGCGGAAGGTCTTGCCAGCTCACCAATGGCTGCTTAAAGTAACCAAGATGAACGGGGCAGAAAGTCTAGTTCGCACCCTGGTCGCCGGAGCAGTCGACACTTGTTTTACCAATCCCGGCACTTCGGAAATTCACATCGTTGCCGCTCTCGACCGCGTATCGGAAATACGCTGCGTGCTTGGGCTGTTCGAAGGCGTCGTCACCGGAGCCGCAGACGGCTATGCGCGTATGGCGGAAAAACCGGCATGCACCCTCCTCCACCTCGGTCCCGGTTTCGCCAACGGACTTGCTAACCTGCACAACGCCAGTCGGGCCCAAGTGCCAATCGTCAACCTCATCGGGCAGCATCCCGCTGATCACCTACGCCACGATACCCCTCTGGCTTCCGACGTCGAGGCCATCGCCCGGCTCTATTCTAAATGGCTGCGGATGTCCGTCTCTTCATCCGAGGTGGGCTACAACGCGGCCGAAGCGATCATCGCCGCACGTACTGCGCCCGGGCAAATTGCCACGCTGATCGTTCCGGCCGATGTCGCGTGGAGCGAGGGCGGAAGTGTCGCCGCGCTGCCCAGACTATCAAAGGCAACATTACCCCCGGCGGCAACAATCGAGCGCGCAGCCGCGATGCTTCGAACGGGCTTGCGAACCGCCATTCTGATTAGCGGAAATGCGCTGTACGGTAAAGGACTCGTTGCCGCTGGACGCATCGCAGCAGCTACCGGCGCCAAATTGCTGGCTCCTTATCCCCTCTCTCGATTGCAACGCGGCGCGGGGGTTCCACAGGTCGAGCGAGTTCAGTACGTCCTCGAACAGGGAATCGAGCAGTTTAAAGAGTTTCGTCAGTTAGTTCTGGTCGGCGCTCAACCTCCGGTCGCGTACTTCGCTTATCCGGGAAAGAGCGGTGAATTCACTTCGCCGAGGTGTCGGATCCATACCCTCGCAAAGCCAGGCGAAGATTATGTCGGCGCACTCGAAGCGCTGGGGGAGACATTGTCAGCACACGGCGGAGAGCTCACTGTGGAAAAAGCGGAACGTCCCCCGATGCCAAGCGGAGAAATCACATTGCCGGGGCTCGCCGCAGCAGTCGGTGCGCTCCTGCCCGAAAATGCCATCGTGGTGGACGAGTCCATGACATCAGGCCGCGGGCTTATGGCCGCAACTAAAGGAGTTCCACCTCACGACTGGCTGGGCAACACGGGAGGCTCGATTGGAATCGCTTTGCCTCTCGCTGTCGGCGCGGCGGTGGCCTGCCCCGAAAGGAAAGTCCTGTGCCTGAGTGCCGACGGCAGCGGGATGTACACCCTGCAGGCATTGTGGACCATGGCGCGCGAAGGCCTCCACGTCACCACGGTAGTTTTCGCCAACCGTGATTACGCAGTACTCAAGCGTGAGTTTTCTTATCTGGGAATAGGCAGCCCGGGAGCCCGGGCCTTGGACATGTTCGAGATCGGACGTCCCAATCTCGATTGGGTGCGGCTGGCGAAGGGAATGGGAGTTCCCGGCACCCGGGTTAATTCGCTGGATACGTTCGGGAAAGCGCTACAGGCGGGATTGGATGCGGAAGGACCTACGCTGATTGAGGTGCCTTTGTAGCACAGCCGTCGGAAAGTTCAGATCGCTTTCATGGCTTCACGATCCCTCATTGCTTAAGGTAATTAAGGTGCCACGCCAGGATCCATCGCTGAAACCTCGATGTGGCCTGTCACCCGACCAAAGTTTGGGAAATGGAATTGGGTTTTCCTGTCGAGTGTGCGATCCTACATTCAGCTGGTTGTCACGCCGATGGGCTGCACCAAAAAAGAAGAGATGGTCAGGGAGAATTCGGTCTCACCCTCGGCTCCAGAATTCAGCATTATCATAGCTGTCTACAACGATTGGGATTTACTCAGTCAGTCTCTGGAGTCCCTGCGCAAGCAGAACAACGCGCCCACTTTCGAAGTCATTGTCGTGGACGATGGCAGCACAGACCCCGCTCCGGAATTTATTCGCGTCTCGAATCATGGTTATCCGCTGAGCCTTATCCAACAAACACACGCTGGCATTCCGGCTTCGCGGAATCGGGGCGTTCGCGCTTCTCATGGAACAGTGTTGCTGTTCGTGGACGCGGACAGCAGGCTGCAGGCGAACTGTCTCGCTTCACTGAATTCAGCGATTGCGCAATCTCCCCAGCAAGATTGCTTTCAGCTACGGCTTACTGGAAATTGTTCGAGTCTGGTCGGACGAGCGGAGGAACTCAGGCTGATCCATTTTCAGGATCATATGCTCCAGCCGGACGGGCGGATTCGATATTTGAATACGGCGGGATTCGCTATTCGGCGCAGGCGCGCCGATATTGAGACGGGAGTGTTTGATCCTCTTGCGCTCCGAGGAGAAGACACGCTCCTTTTGGCCCGTCTGATGGAAGCTGGTGAGCTACCACTGTTTGTTCCCGATGCAATGGTTGAACATTCCATTCCTCTGTCCCTATTGGGAGCGCTGCGCAAGGATCTTCGGTCAGCTTACCTGGAACGACAAATGTACGAGACCATCGCCGCAAGCGGACTGAAGATTTATGTGACTCATCGAGAGCGCCTGCGACTGTTGTCTTCCATGTGGCGAACCGCGCGCCGTGATTCGATTGGAAGATCGGCGTGGTTTGCTCTCGTCCTGCGCCAGACCTTTAAGCGCGTACTCTCCTTCGGTTACCACTGTCTGAGTCGCGTCTCTGCGAAGCGGTCCCCCGATGCTGATCGAGGTGCCTTATAGAGCCTGGCGGCTCAGCGTCGTTAGCGGGCGGAAGCGAATGGGGCCATTTTGGAGAGTTCGCCCTTGACAATTTTCCCGGTCGGAGTCAGCGGCATCGAGGAGACAAGCACAATTTGGGATGGCCGCTTGTAAGGAGCGAGATGTTGGGCGGCGTGTTGTGCGAGCTCCGCCTCTGATGTTGGCGAAGCAGGTGTGAGCTGCACGTAGGCGACAACTTCCTCACCGCCTTCTGTTCCTTCCACCGCTCGCCCAATGACCGCAGAACGCAAGACGGCAGGATGTGAGTTAAGCACTGCCTCGACCTCGGCCGGATAGACGTTCTCGCCAAAACGAACGATGAGTTCCTTGGTTCGGCCAACGATAAACAGATATCCGTCTTCCAGTCGGGCGAGGTCGCGGGTGTTGAACCATCCCTGAGCATTGACAGCCGCTGCGGTCTCCTCAGGAGCGTGATAGTAGCCCTTCATCACGTTGGGACCGCGCACCCACAGTTCGCCGACCTCTCCGTCAGCCACTGGTTCTCGATCAGATCCGACCAGCCGAACTTCGACTCCGGGGAGAACCCTGCCTACGGAGGTGTCGGTTCGGCGCTCTCCCACCACAGCCTGGGAAATGTTAGGAGAGCACTCCGTGACTCCATATCCGTTGTGGAGCACCATGCCGAACAGGCTCTCCACCTGCGACTTCACTGTCGGCTGAAGCGGCGCTCCGGAAGATGAAATGATGCGAAGAGCTGGAAACTTCAGCGACTGCAACCCCTTCAACTTGGCATAGTCTCCCAGAAGGGAGAACATCCCCGGAGCGCCCAACACGACCGTCAACCGCTCTTTCTCAAGCGTGGCCAGAGCCGCTATCGGATCGAAACGTGAAGCCGAATACAACGTCGCGCCGCTCAGCAGCGAACCCAAGAGGACAACCGAAAGACCGACCGCGTGCGACATCGGCAGCACGCCATAGAGCCTGTCATCGGGATTCAGGGACCGAATCTCGGCCGACACCGCCGCCACGAACAGCAAGTTCCGGTGCGTCAGCATCACGCCCTTAGGCAATCCGGTTGTCCCAGACGTATAAATCAGGGCCGCGACGCGCTGCGTAACCTCAGGGTCGACTGGTTCCGGTGTCACCGTCTCGTTCAGCGGACCGAGTGCTATCGGACCCAGACCCGCAGGCTCTTGAATGACGGCTCCGTGCCGTTTGGCGTGTTCTCGGGCCTGTGGCGATACGCTCGTGGTGTAGATCGCACGGCGAGCCCCACAGTGGTCTCGAATCTCGTCGGCTTCACGCGCCGAGAGACGTGCATTCACCAACACCGGCCATGCATCAAGACCGGCCAGCGCCAACAGAATCGCCACGAACGCTCGGCAATTCTCGCAGACAATCATGACCCGATCACCAGGCCGCACACCCGAGTCGAGAAGCCACGTCTGAGTCTCGGCGATTACAGCGGCAAGTTGAGAATAAGTCCAGGTTCCAGACGCTTCCACCAGAGCGATACGCTCGGGCGAATTCTCAGCCCACGGCTTGATCACGTCGCTGATTCGGGTGGGAAGGTTCATCCAGAGCTCGGGGCGCTACCTTGACTGTTTTCCGGCATGACCGGATCGTAAAAATGCTGCGACTTGTCTGGTTAGTCGCCACTGGCCGCAGGCGATTTCACGTGGAAACACTGCAAACAAAACTCACGGCGTGCAAGCCTCAGCGGAGGACGGACCGCTTTCGCGAGCTTGAATCATGCAGGACTGCCATCGCCGGAAACGCCGCGGCTTCGGCTTTTTTCGACACGACGTACTGCAGCCAGTTCCGGTAAATATTCACGGCGGAGGAGCGCCACGTGCTCTTCAGGCTCCCGACCACAGCACCTTCGGGAAAACCTTCCATGAGTTCTTCCCTCCGATCGGACAGAGCGACATCCCGAAATTCAGCAAGAAGCTTGCCTGCGGTCGCGTCAAAATAACTCTTCGGCATGGAAGGATAGTTTTCTCTCTCTGCTCTGAGAAATCTCTTTATATCTCGACGGTATTCCTTCAAGAGAGTTTGTGCACCATACTCTGGATGACCTTGGAAGTGTACAAACAGGCTCTGCTTTTTCTTTCTCACGAACGAGTCCACGCCGCCCTCAGGTGATTGAGTCAGAACATGGTAGCCACATGCCGTCAATTCGTCCGACCGCACCTCGTTCCATCGAGAATGCGGGAAACGCACACGCTCTCCAGCACCTGCGGTTAACTGGTGGTTGGTAGCCCGGGCGAAGTCGAATACACCGAACTGCTTATCACTCAGCGGATGGCGATTGATGCCATCACTATGCAGAACTCCCGCGTGCGCCGCCAGGCATGACAAAATCGTCGACACGGTATTGCTTTCCGCCCAGTCCAGAACGCTGGTCAGAGCAGACCAGTAGGGTTCGCTGCGCAGGTTTGCCTGCCGTGGCTCGGTGCCAGTCATGATCACAGCGTCAAACTGGGTGTTCAACAAATCGCCGGTGCTGAAGTGGAAGCTGTTGAGATGCTGCTCTCCCCGCGCCCCGCGAGGTACGCCCGACAGCGAGTGGAGCTTGAGGCGAACTGGAATTTCCCCCGACGCCACGTCGAGCAGCTCAAAAAACTGGACTTCCGTGTCTTCCAACGCCGAATCCGGCATGTTGTTGAGGAATGCAATTCTGACGCACTCCGCCGCCGCGCCATGGGTTTCGCCTTGGCCCACCAGTCGGCAACTCTTTCTCTCGGCCCAACGTGGCGGAACCCGACCGCCATCTATGATCAACGGCATGAGATTTCCTCTAAACTGATACCCGCTACGACTTCCCTGTTACACCCTGGCCTTGTCCAACGCCTGACCCAAATCCTCAAGAATGTCGTCGATATGCTCGATCCCTACGCTGAGACGAATCATTTCAGGGGTGACTCCAACCTTTGCCTGTTCTTCTGGCGTTAGTTGCCGGTGCGTTGTCGATGCTGGGTGGCACGATAACGATTTGGCGTCACCCATGTTAACCATGCGCTTGAAGAGGCGGAAAGCGTTGAAGCACTTTCTGCCGCCCTCGTAGCCGCCTTTCACTCCAAAAGTCAGCAGCGAGCAGAAGTTAGAGCCCAAGTATCGATGCGCCATCGGATAGAGCGGATTATCCGGAAACCCGACATAGTTCACCCACTCGACCACTGGATGATCGCGCAGGAATTCCGCTACTTTCCGCGCGTTCGCCACGTGGCGTTCCACGCGAAGAGAGAGCGTCTGAATCCCCTGCAAGAACAAAAAGCCGTTAAAGGGAGACAGCGTGGCGCCGGTGTTGCGCTGACACACGGTTCGGCATCGCGCGACAAAAGCAGCGTCGCCGAAATGGTCCACATAAACGACTCCGTGATAGGCGACTTCAGGCTCGTTCAACATATAGAACTTCTTCGGATACTTTCTCCACGGAAACTTGCCGCTATCCACAATCATTCCGCCGATGCTGGTGCCGCCCCCTCCGATGAACTTCGTCATCGAATGAACGACAACATCGGCGCCGTACTCGATAGGCCGCAGCAGAATCGGTGTAGCCACCGTGTTATCGACCACCAGAGGCACACCATGCTTGTGCGCGACCTTGGCCAGTCCTTCGATGTCTGCTACATTCCCCGCCGGATTGCCAACACTCTCGCAGTAAACCGCGCGCGTATTTTCGTCGATTAGCTTCTCAACATCTTCGGGGCGGTCGGTTGCCGCAAATCGTGAACCGATTCCCCGCTTGGGGAAGATGTGCGCCAGGAGCGTGTAAGTAGCGCCGTATAGCTGCGGAGTAGAAACAACGTTATTCCCCGCTTCGGCAATGTTAATGAGCGAATACTCGATCGCCGCCATTCCCGAGCTGACGCTGAGCCCATCGACTCCGCCCTCGAGCGCCGCCACGCGCTTTTCCAGCACCGTGTTTGTAGGATTGCCAATCCGGGTGTAGATGTTCCCTTGAACTTCCAGATTGAACAGCGCTGCGCCATGCTCCGCGCTATCAAATTCGAATGCAACCGTCTGATAGATAGGAACGGCCACAGCTTTGGTCGTGGGATCGCCGTCGTAACCTGCGTGGATTGCGAGGGTCTCCAGCTTCATACGTCCATCAGCCTTTCCCATCCATCGACCTTTTTCACTTCGCGGTGGTGGCTATGCTGCGAACCGGAACCGGTGCCGGCTCTTGTGCGAGTGACTTCGTCAGCGCGCGAGTCAGCGTGCGCGCTGCGAAGCCGGCCCCGAACGCGAACCGCATGACTGGCCCAAAGCTGTTGGCGGCCGCAACTCCTGCGAAATAGAGGCCGGGCATCGACGACTCGAAAGTCGACGAGAGCACTGGAGATCCCCCAACAGTCTTGAGCTGCGAGCGAATCTCCGCGTTAAGAAACTTCAAACGCTCCAGATTCACCCTGTAGCCGGTCGCTGCGATAATGTGTTCGGTCACGATCTCCCGCCGACTACCGTCCGCTGCCTGGACACTCAGATGAACTCTGCCGTCCTTGACCTCAGCGCCCCGCGGCGTGCATCTCAGATGCAACGGCACCTTCCCGACCACTTTGTCGCGAATGAACCACCCTCCCGAGGGCCCCAGGGTTCTCCGGACGGCCTCCAGGCGAAGACGCTCGGGCAAATAATAAAATGCGGCCGGAGCATCGGCAAAAAAGCGCGAGCGCATACCAGGTCCCAGCCCAGATTGCGGATGCCTGATCTCCTGCCACTGGGAACGTGGCTTGCCCGTGGGCCGGCTATGGAACTTCAATTCTTCGCGGCGAGTGACAAGCTGCACTTCAGCGCCCGCTTCGTGCAGCAATCCCGCCAAATCAAGCGCGGAAGCTCCGCCGCCGATCACGACAACGTTGCGTCCTCGAAACGGCTCGACCTCACGATGGCGAGCGCTGTGGGAAAGGAATTCCGGTGGCAAGTGCGCCAGGTTCTCCGGAACATACTCGAAGTGAGTAATCCCGACCGCGAGTACGACCCTGCGGACTTGGAATGTCTCTCCATCCTCAAGTCGCAAAAGGAATCCACCGGTCACACGGTCTACGCTGGCCACGAACTTGTCCTCCAGCTCCGGCACCATGCGGTCCCGAAAAGCAAGCCCGTAGGCGCTGAAGGTATCGAGGCTCACCGGCACACCAGTGTCGGCATATTTGATGCCCTGTTCCGCGCAAAACTGCCGCAGGGTGAACGCCTTCTCCGGATCGTAGATGTCAGAGGCGAAACCGTCTGACTTGAGCATCATGCCTTTCGGCATGTGTGCCAGCCAGCTCTCCATCGGACGACCAAAAATGCGGAATGGGACTCCGCTGCGCCGGAAATACGCAGCGATCGACAGTCCATACGGACCTGCTCCAATAATTGCAGTGTTCAGCATAATTCCAAGCACAGACCTTCCTTGGGGGAGAGAGCGTGGACAAACCTAAGTCAAGCTAGGGGGTGTATCGAATGATCTTATCACGTCCCGCCCAGAGGGCAATAGCACGAAAATGGCCGATGTTGCGTCTGTAAGTCATTGAGCGTCAATGGGATAGACGAAGCTGGATTCGTGACCAAACCACCGAATGAGCTCGGCCAGTTCGTACTGCGCAGGGCGGATCTCCTGCAGCGTTTCAGTAAGCTAATTAACGAACTAACGAACTTCTCTTCAGTTCCTCCCTGGAAAAGGGATCTTGATGCCTGCTCGGGCGAGCCATTGATGCCTGGCAATCCGGGCGCATAAAGTCGCTCCCAGAGCAGTCCCCAAGGTATTGGTAATGATGTCAGTCATGCCGGAATCCCGGGTTGGAAGAAATGCCTGCAGGGTTTCGATGGTAAGACTCACGGCGAATCCCAGGGCGATCGTGTGAGCCACCGCCCACTTGCTCTCTCTCGCCGAAGAAAAATATGCACAGAAGAAGAATCCGAAAGGGATAAATCCAGATATATTGATTCCGACGTTTTCCCAGTACCTCCAACCAGTGTGAAACTCGCTCCAAGGGCGTTCGAGCAATTGTTCATTCAAGACGAAGAAGCGGTCAGGAATAATTAGGTCGGTCGCTGCATCTGCCTGGTTATGGACGACGCTCCCGTTCCCCTCATCGAACACATAGAGCGCAGCCGCGTCATTATTCTCGGCCAAAGCCGGGTGATCTTCCCTTGTTGTAGTTCCGTGTTGCTCCGAAATTTCGCCGGCCGAAAGCTCCCTGCGGTAGATCGCAAGCCTCCAGAGCCGCCCGGACCAGTTATGGGTGCTCGCTGGGGAGTTGCCAACTATCAATTGCCCGGTTAGGTCCCGACTTGAAAACTTGAAGGCGGGAAAGGTCTTGACCAAAACTCCGTCCGCATACACCGCGGTACCTGACGGACCCGAGCTGATCGCGACAAACACCGGTTTTTCGCGGCTGAAGAAATGTGTTACATAGAAGCGCGCGACCTTCGCATCGCGCAGTCCGCTTCGACCGGGAAGCTGAACTAAGAGAACGTCACGAAACTGACGCAGTGCAAACGGGACGACCCGGGTTTCCGGCCGATAAAACGCTAAAACCGTACCTGAGTTGTTGACTCGTTTCGGTTCCAGCCAGAGTTCGATACTACAAGAGCTGCCCGATTGCTGCCCGCCAGGCTTGAATGCGCCGGCGCTTAGGATGCTGCCGTACTTGCCAAAGAAAAGGCCTCCTCCGTGCTCCACCCAACTCACATCGTTCCTGGGAGCGTGAAATGGCCACAGACCCGCTACGAGTATGCACAATAATACGAAGGCACAGATTGTTCGCAAGAGCACGGTTTGGACTTTAGCGCTTCTGAGGAACTACCGCTCTTCCCGACGCTCGAGATGCGAAAAGGGGAAAGACTATTCAGCCAGCACCATGAGGCTGTATCCACCCAGCACACGCACTGTCAAGTCCGGGGAAATGGTGAAGGAAAGTTTTCTCGGGATCCTTGCAATTTTTTGCACGAGCAGGTCGCCGAGCTCGATGCAGCGTGGAGTATAAAAATAATCCACGATTGTGTAGCCTACGTCTGTCAGGGTCCGCAATGCAGTTTCCTTCGTGAAATAGTGCAGATGCGCATGGTGATCGCGGCGAAGCAGAAGACCGTTCCTACGAAGAACAGCTTGCACTGAAAGATCCAGGGGAATGTGAAACAGCTTCTGCCTGGCTTTCGAACGGACGGCCCTCACCAACCCTATATAGTCCTCCACATGTTCAAACACGTCCAGCATGAGCAACAAATCGAAGTAAATGTCGCCCTCTTCTTTTCGAATGTCACGCTGGCGAAAATGAAGTTTCTCGTTGCCCCGGCTCGCGCTCATGGCCAGCGCATCGGGAGAAACATCGTAGCCCCAGCAAACACAATCCGAAGGAAGATGCGGCTGCAGTTCGGCTAGAACCATGCCGGCGCCGCAGCCGACGTCACAGACTGTCTTTGGCTCGAGCCTCTGCTGCTTAATCATTCGCTGGATCTGCCTTACCTTGAAGGGCGATTCCTCGATATGCCAAGAAGGATTGTTTTCAAGGTAGACACCGTTTCGATAGATCGCGCTTTCTGAGTCAATGCTGGCCAACCGGGGAACCGCTGTGGTTTCCAGATGTCGAACGGGAAGAGCAGTCATAGGGGAAACTCCTTATAATCCGCAACATCGCTAGAGCCATTACGGAATCAATGATCTTTGCCAAACCGCGCTATTCACCGGAACCTAGCCGCCTGATCGCTCATCGCATCTTCACCGCGATCGCTTCAGAAACCTCTCTTAATTGCCAAATAAGGGATGAGAGCCAATTCGGCCAGACCGGGGAGGGGATCGCTAACACTAAAGACCGCATCCGCATTGCAGCTTCGCAACGAGCGCAAATAGCCCTTCAAAGTACTGTCTCCGGCTAGAATCCCCATCAAGGCAGCAAGCAGGTCCGTTGTCGTCCGCACCCAGCCCACTCCCGGGCGGCCTTTGCAGGCTGAGACGGGCAAACCAACCTGATCCGCGTAGAGCATATAGCTGAAGTCCACACCCACCTCGGCCCCAAGGCTGTGGTAACCCCATGTTCTGGCGTTTACATCGAGCAGCTTGTATTGGCCGTCTCGCGGATCAAGCTTATACTCCAGTTCGACCAGTCCGTAGTAGTCGATCGCACGCAAGAACCGCTCGGAAAGCTCCTCAAGAATCGGTACATCCACCGTCTCCACATAGGTGCTAGCTCGTCCGAACTGAAGCGGGTGCTGACGTCGGCGTCGTACCACCATTTTGCCCACCGCTTCCCCGTCATGGAAAAAGGCGCAATAGGAGAACTGCTGGCTACCGCCCCCCGGGAATCAACTCTTGCACCATGATCTCACCCTGACCAGCCAGCGCGGATGCCTTTTGAAACAGACTTCTCAACTCAGGGTGGCTGTTCGCCCGCCATGCCTTCGCCTTGGTTGCGTAGAAAAAGTGCTCCTTGATCGCCGGCTTGAGCGCAAACGGAGGTGAGAGCCTGTCAAGTTGAGCCAGTTGGGCAAGATTCTCCGGATAGTGCGTCAGAGGGATTGGAATATCGAGTTCCTGTGCCAGTCGATAAGTGTTTCTCTTGTCCCAGGCCCACTTCACGCTTTCCCAACCGGGTGTGGGTACTCGGAATAATTTGCTGAGTTCCGAACGGTGGCGCGATATCGCGGCCACAAGTTCCTCCCGGGTTGGGTAGAGAACCCACCCCTCCAAGCCTAGCCGCTTCCCCAACTCGAGCAGACTGTCTATCACCACTCGCTCATCGCGCAGGTCCACAAGCTTCACAAACTTCGTCGAGTAACGGGAATAGCGGCCGATGGAGAGTTCGTCGTCGACGACACAAACCGGTATGCCTTGTCGGCCCAGGCTGCGAACAATTCCCAGCCCCTGGTAGTCGCCGCCGATTACAACCGCTCCCACGGGG
>Ga0206826_1066_pt1 | contig 16740 bp, 7 predicted proteins | sample Alteio_BWOrgCont_80_FD_152636 | JGI IMG/M metagenome (GOLD analysis project Ga0206826, IMG submission 152636) | Enriched cells from forest soil in Barre Woods Harvard Forest LTER site, Petersham, Massachusetts, United States -... | ecosystem: Environmental > Terrestrial > Soil > Temperate forest > O... | reverse complement strand
TGGCCGGCGCGCACACGAAGAAAATTGTGTCCGCTGCGGCTGATGACGTCGTGGCGTGGAACCAGCTTGGCTGCCTTTCGCCGCACGTCATTTACGTGCAGACGGGCGGGGAAGTATTCGCGGAGCATTTCGCGCAATTGCTGGCGGACGAATTGGAAAAACGCGAAGCCAGTGAGCCGCGCGGGGAAATTCCGGTGGAAGATTCGGCGGCCATTGCGTCGCGCCGCGCGATTTATGAAATCCGCGCCGCACATTCTCCGGAGACGACGCAGCATTGGCGCAGCCAGGATTCCACCGCCTGGACTGTCATCTTTGAAACGGATGCACGCTTCCAACCCTCCTGCCTGAACCGCTTTATTTATGTCAAGCCGGTCGCCGATATAAAAAACATGCTGGAAAACGCGGATGCGATTCGCGGAAAAGTTTCGACTGTCGGGATCGCCGCGCCGGATGAAATGGTTTCTGAGCTGGCGGGGCAACTGGCGCGCTGGGGCGCCACGCGGGTCTGCCCGCTCGGGCAAATGCAAAATCCCCCGCTGACGTGGCGGCACGACGGGCGTCCCCCGCTCGGTGATTTAGTGACCTGGATCGATTTGGAAACACAATTATGAAAATGGAATTACGAAAGACCTTTCAATTTGAAGCGGCGCACCTGCTGCCGCGATTGCCGAAGTCGCACAAATGCCGGCGGCTTCACGGCCACAGCTTCAAGGTGGAAATCGCCGTGGCAGGCCAATGCGACGAGAAAATTGGCTGGCTGATGGATTACGCTGATATTTCTGCGGCATTCCAGCCGGTTTGGGAAAAGCTGGACCATTATTATCTCAACGAAATATCCGGCCTGGAAAATCCCACCAGTGAAAACGTGGCTGTGTGGATTTGGAAAAAATTGAAACCACGGCTGCCGCTTCTGGCTGAGGTCGTGGTGGCGGAAACCTGCACCGCGCGGGCGGTTTATCGTGGCGATTAAACCACGAAATCAGTCATGCCCTTTCACTCCGTCCCGAATCACTCGTTGAGTCCCCAGCGTTGCGGCGGACGGAAGTCCAGGATTTGCTGCAGGAACGGCGACACGGTTTCGGCGCGTTTTTGGATTTCCCCCATGGAAAAGGGATCCGTTGCCACGGATTTCGTGTTTCCAGTTGGAGCATGTCCCTTGCGCTTTAAACCCGGTGATCCCATTACTTCTCACTTACAGCGCACAGATTTTTTGTCTCCCCTTTATTTGGCAAAAAGCAACCGTTTTTTGCTGCGTCTGGGAATTGAATGCGGAAGACCGCAACGGGAAAATTTCTTTATTGCTGATTTGTTGATGGAGCGTAGATTGAGTTACTTGTGCAGCACACTTTTATGAATCAGAAACGCGTGCAATTCCTCATAGAAATTACTTTTCCAGACAAGAAGGCAGCGGATGAGACAATTATACAAGCCAACAGCGCCACGGATGCCATTGAATGGCTGAACCGTCTCAAAGGCCGGTTTCCGGGCTTGCAGGCCACGCTCTCGCCATTGGGAAAAAAACCAAAGGCCCAGTTCCCTTCCTCCCAATTTGAATACGGAAACAAACAATTTATGAAGCAACCATCCGGGTTGCGCGCCCAACCGCAGCCTGATGGCTTTGAAGAATTGACAGACAGGCAAAGGGACATCGTGTCTTTGTTGTTTAAAGGCCATTCCTATAGCGAAATTGGCCAGGAGCTAGGGATTAGCTTGCCTACAGTTCGGGCCCATTTGCATTCCGTGTACAAGCGGCTGGGCGTGAAGTCCCGCGCCCAGGTCGTGGCAAAAATCTTCCGTTTAAGGGCATAGTACACTTATGTTTTCGTGCGTAAATGGTTGAACCAACCTCAGGCCTTGACCCCCGGAAGTCTGCCTCTATCATGAAGCCTCGCCCCTGTATTCTTATGCATAAATTGATCAAATTGCGATCGGCCTTTTCACCAATAACACTTTTAGTCGCGCTCTGCCTTATCACGCAACCCGGTTCCCGTTTAAATGCGCAGGGTGATCAATTCAGTCTTCCGCCCAAAGACAGTCCCCAGGTCCAATGGTGGCGCGATTCCCAAACGAACCTGGATGAACGGCTCGCCTGGTGGCGGGAGGCGCGGTTTGGGATGTTCATTCATTGGGGTGTCTATTCTTATCTCGGAGGCACCTGGCAGGGCCGGCCGGTAAACGGCTACGCGGAGCACATCCAGCGCATCATGAAAATTCCGGTGCCGGTTTACCGGGAGGAAGTTGCCGGGCATTTTGACCCGACAAATTTCGATGCCGATACCTGGGTGCGCATGGCCAGGGCCGCCGGCATGAAGTACATTGTGATCACGGCCAAGCATCACGACGGGTTTGCAATGTGGCCGACCAAAGTGAATGATTACAACGTCATGGACGCCACGCCGTGGCACCATGACCCTATGGCGGATTTGAGCGCGGCCTGCCACAAGTACGGGTTGAAATTCGGCTTTTACTATTCCCAGGCGTTTGACTGGGGCAATTCCAATGCGCCCGGCAATGATTGGGAATACGGCAATCCCGGCGGCGACTTGAAAATTGGCGGCGTCAATTGGTGGGAAACCAAGCCGGAGTTCATGCAGCAGGCGCGCAAATATGTGGACGAAAAGGCCATCCCGCAACTGCTTGAGCTTATTCGGAACTACCATCCGGATATACTATGGTTTGATACCGCCGGCAAGCTGCCGCCATCCGAGAACCTGCGGATTATGGAGGCTGTGCGGAAAGCAGATCCCGACGTCGTGATCAGTGGACGGCTGGTGTATAACTGGGGTGATTATGCAGACACGACCGACCGGCCGGCAAATTTTCCGCCGCACGATGGCGATTGGGAAGGTATTCCAACGACAGACGAATCCTACGGCTGGAACAAGAATGATTTTTCCTATAAGCCACCGTCGCACTTCATCGAACTGCTGGCAAAGGCCGCGGCGCGCGGCGGGAATGTCCTGATGAATATCGGCCCGATGGGGAATGGCGAGTTCGACCCGCATGACGTGGCGATTTTAAAGGGCATCGCGGCCTGGTGGAAACTGAACGGCGATTCCATTCGCGGCACCACGCGTACGCCGCTGCCGGTGCAGACTTGGGGCGAATCCACCCGCAAAGGGAACGTGCTTTATTTGCACGTTTTTAGCTGGCCGACGACTGGACAACTGGTGGTGGGCGGGCTCCAGTCGAACGTAAAGAGCGCCTGGCTGCTGGCCAAAGGAACTCAATTAAAAACCAAAAGGCTGAATCCGTTGGACCTGGAGATTAACCGGTTACCGTCCCTGGCGCCAGATGCGGCTGATTCAGTGATCGTACTTCAAAGCGATGGCGACATCCAGGCAGACACAAATCGATTGATGCAGCCGGTATTTTCCAACGAGACGCTGCGGGCGTTCGACGGCGTGTTGCATGGTAATTTGCGCTACGGTCCGGGCAAAAAGACCGACGATTACGTTATGAATTGGACCTCAACCAGTGAATATATTACTTGGCCGGTTCGTTTGAATGAACCTGCAACGTACGACGTCACCATCAATTATGTTGCGCCGGAAAGTTCATCCGGCGGAACGTTCACTGTTGACCTTGGCTCGCAAACGTTGAAGGGCGAAGTGAAGACAGGCGAGCCGAGTGTCATATCGTTGGGGCGTGTGTCGCTGGAGGCCGGCGTGTTTGAAATCAAGGTTTCAGTAATAAAGTTAGCGGGTGGGGAATTGTTCCGTTTGCGCAACCTGGTTTTGAAACCTGTTTCTGATGCAGGCCGCTGATGCCATGCTCCCGCTTGATTGCAGAGGGTCGCGATATTACTTTAAGACCGTGTTAACTGCATTCTTTCGCCTGGTTTTGGCGACGGGAATAATGGTTTTTTTTGGGGTTTCGGTCGTCCGCAGCGAAGTTGATTCCACCTGGTATGAACGCTCCTGGCAATCCGGCGATGGGTTGCCGGACAATAGCGTTTCCGGAGTGGTGCAAACGCCCGATGGCTACCTGTGGGTGGCGACCGCCGGCGGGCTGAAGCGGTTTGACGGCCTGCGGTTCCAGGAAGAGTTTCCGTTGACGAGCCTGGACGGGGTTCCCGAGCACGTGGTTCGCGCCATGTACCTGGATGGGCGCAGCCAGCTTTGGCTGGGTATGGATCGAGGTCCAATTGTCTGCATTGCCCCGGATGCCACGCAGGTCTTCACCAATGTCCCGGATGCGCGCGCCTCAGGCATTACTGAAGATTTGGGAGGCGCGATTTGGGTTGCTTATTCGGATGGCGGCTTGACCCGAATTAAAAATGGCCAAGTCACTGTTTTTGATGCGAGCAAGGGATGGCACGCGGAGGGAGCTTCGCAGTTGACTTGCGACATCAATGGCCAGCTATGGTTCGCCACGGGAAACCAAGTGGGGGTTTTTGAAGACGGAAAATTCCAGATCCTGCTGACACTTCCGGAAGCGGTGGGTTGCATCGGCCAGCGGCGGAATGGCGGGATTTGGATTTGCGCCGGGCGGCGCCTGTTCAGTTACGGCCAGGGTGGCCAGCCGCAACCTTTCGGCAAACTACCCGCCCGCCCGAACGGCATCGAAAGCAGTACGCTATTTGAAGACCGTACCGGGGCCTTGTGGATTGGCACCGCCGCAAGCGGACTTTTCCGCTGCACCTCTACCAACCTTACCCGGGTACCGACCTCCAGTTCTGATATCACCTGCCTGATGCAGGACTATGAGGGAAATCTCTGGGTAGGGACTGACGGCGGCGGATTGGACCGCCTGCGACCGCGCGTGATTCAATTGCTTGGGACAGAAAGCGGCTTGCCCAATGAATCCATCCGTTCCGGGTGTGAAGATAGTTCAGGGGCAATTTGGGCGACCACAAGGAACGGATTGCTGGTTCGTTGGCTGACCAATACCTGGACTGTCTTTCCGGAAGGAACCAATGGGCCCATGGGTGCTTTTTCCTGCGTGGCCGCAGACCCGAGTGGAGGATTGTGGCTGGGGACCCGTGATCAAGGGGTTTATCACTGGCAAAACGGACAATATCGCAATTGGCGCCGCGCGGACGGCCTTTCCAGCGACGATGTGCGCTCGATTTTAGAAAGTTCAAACGGAGATGTCTATATAGCCACGGATACACCGAGTCGGCTTCAACGATTGCACGACGGGCACTTACAGACGATAAAAACATCATCCCAGCTGCGCTCAATCCGCGCCATGGCCCAGGATACGGAGGGCCGGGTTTGGGTGGCGAGCGCAGATGGCCACTTGTTGCGCGTATTCGGGGTTGGCCTATTGGATGAAACCCCGGGCGTCACCAACCGTCTCCTCTCCATTCGTTGCTTGTATGCTGCGGAAGATGGCAGTTTATGGATCGGTTATGCCGGCTGGGGTATCGGTTGGTACAAGGACGGCCACTACGCGCGAATTACAACTGCGCAGGGATTGTATGACGACTATGTTTCACAAATTGTCGCCGATGGGCGCGGCTGGCTTTGGTGCGCAGGAAACCGCGGGATTTTTGAGATGCGGTTGTTCCAGTTGCAAGGCGCGCTGCAAGGCCAAAACCGGGTTCACTCGGTCGCCTACAGCCAGGGAGAGGGTTTTCCGAACCTGCAAGCTACGTACGAAAATGTTCCCGGCGCCTTTCGCAGCAGTGATGGCCGCCTTTGGTTTCCCATGTATACCGGGCTGGCGGTCGTTTGCCCGGATCGTTTTCCTTCCAATCCGCCAATGCCACCGGTTCAACTGGAGCGCGTGGCGGTGGACGGGCAGACGGTGGGTTTATATGACCGATACCTGCCAGCCCAGGGAAGCCCGACAAACATAGCCAGCCTGCAATCCCTGGATAATGTGAACCTGCGGCTGCCTCCGAGCCTGCATCAACTTGATTTTGAATTTACAGCCCTTAGTTTTACAGCCCCCGAAAACGTGGACATCGAATATCGGTTGGAGGGATTAGACACGAATTGGATTGATTCGGATGGCGCGCGAAGCGCCAGCTATTTGCGGCTGCCACGTGGCAGTTATCGTTTCCAGGTGCGGGCATCGAGCATTGCAGGAGTTTGGGACGAGGGGGGAAGATCTCTGAACTTCATTATATTACCGTTTTATTGGCAGACCTGGTGGTTTCGCCTGGCAGTGCTGGCCGCATTTACGATGGGGATTGCGGCCATCGTCCGTTATGTTTCCTTCCAGCGATTGCAACATCGCCTGCAACTGCTCGAACAGCAGGCGGCCGTGCAAAAGGAACGCGCCCGCATAGCCAAGGACATCCACGATGATCTGGGCGCTGATCTGACGCAAATCGCCTACCTTGGCGAATTGGCCCAGCAGGACCGCGGCGAACCCGAGAAGGTCGCCGAACGCATGGGAACGATTTCCTCCACTGCGCGCCAGGCGATCAAGGCGCTCGATGAAATCGTCTGGGCCGTGAACCCGCGCAATGACACGCTGCCTCACATGCTTGATTATGCCGGGCAATTTGCGGTGGATTACCTCCGGCCATCAGGAATCCGCTGTCGGCTCGATTTTCCGGAGCAAATCCCGGTTCGGGAGTTGTCCACCAACCTGCGGCATAACCTTTTCCTGGTCATCAAGGAGGCGTTGCACAATATCGTGAAGCATGCCAATGCCACGGAAATCTGGCTGCGGGTGCGTTTGCATGAAAAGGTTCTGGAAGTGATTATTGAAGACAATGGCTGCGGTTTTGCACAGGCGCCCGATGATGCGCTGGCGGATGGATTGCGCAATATGCGCCAGCGTCTTGAGGAGATTGACGGGATATGCCGGGTGGAAAGCCAGCCACAGACTGGCACACGAGTAATTTTACATTTGCCCTGGCGAACCGAGTAAACGCAAGGGCTATTGCGCCCGCAACAGGAAATATTGCTGGGAGCCGGCGGGGACTGGATTGGTGACATTAAAGTTTCCTGCGCTGGTGAAGGCGTTGGTTGAAAGGATAGTCCATTGGGCGATCGGCAAGGCCAGGTTAGTGGTGGCCAGCACAAAATAAATCCCGTTGGGCACGCCGTTGGTGCCGCTCATAACCAGGTTTTTTCCCTTGAACTGAAACAAAGTGAATTGCGGCGGGGTCAGTGGGACAACCGATAAATTAACGGCCATTGAATTGGTTAGATTTTCATCAACGGCATTGATGGTCAGCAGATAATTGCCCGTTACCACTGAATTTGAGGCGACAATGGTCAAGGTAGATGAGCCAGTGCCGGCGATGGAATTGGGATTAAAGGTGGCACTCGCGCCTGAAGGCAGACCGGCGACGTTCAAAGCAACTGTATCGGTGAAATAATTCGTCCCGGCGACGTTTACCGTGAAGGAAATATTATTGCCCGGGCCAACGGTTTGCGTTGCCGGCGTTGCGCCCATCGTGAAAACGGTGTAGCCGATGTTTTGGATGGCGGCAGGGCCGAGCCGCTCTTTGAGTTGTTCGAGATAAAGGCTGTGGGGGGAGACGATGGTGCCCAGTGTATCGTAAATTCCTTCATCGCTGTAACTCTCCTCGGAGCCGATGCCGCCGATAGTCCAGTTATATTGGTTGGTCGTGGTGTTGGGTTGTTCCAATTGGAACTGCGGGACCTGGCAATTGTACATGACGCTGAAACCCGCACTCCAGCCTTGGCCGCTACCGTCATTGCCGCGATTATTAACTGCCAAGTAAGGGGTGTAATCGCCTTCGGTGTCCGCGGCCATAAGGATGTTGTCGTGGAGCGCGCCTGCTGCCCAACGCTGGTGCGGGCCGCCGTTGTAATGGGTTCCCTGGCAGTTAAAATTCAGGAATACGTCCGGTCCGGGCGTCCCTGCTTGCGTGACCATAATATGATAATAGCCTCCGTAAGAAGTGCAGCGCTGAAACAGGGATTGCGCGGCAGAGCTGTTAAAGGTGTAGGCCGCCGGCGCGGCGGAGGCCGTGCCGGTGGCAGGGTTGGTGTAGATACAATCCTGCACGGTGCACCATTTGTCGTTGAGGGTGATGCCATTGCCCCAACCGGACATGAGAACATCGTGGATCCAGCAGTTTTTTAGGTTTTGATAAGTGATAAAGGTGCCGTTGAGAATGTTGCTGGGGTAATCAGCCATCTGGCCGACACCGCAAAGATTCTCAATACCGACGTTTTGGATACGTCCGGAATCAGTCACTTGATAGACCAGGCCGGTGGTCCAGGCTGATTCAATCGGGTTGCAAAGTGGCGCGTCCACGGTGATTTGATTTCCATTCACGGCGGTGATTTCTCTTTCGAACTTCAATCCCGTGCCCGGCGACCATGGATTGGTGAGCGTGTTCATGGCGATGGCATTAATCCACGGCTGCGTCTGCGGACGTTGAATTACGATGTCTTCGCCGACAGAAAAAGCCGATGCAGCCGGTGATGGATTGACCGGTTGAAAACCTATGCCAGTTACATCGGACACGAGCAGGGCATTGATTTGCGTCGAGCCGCTGGAATTTGAGGCCGTAAATGAAAAGGTCTGGCTGCTGCCTGTAGCTGTGAACACACCAATGGAATACTCGCCCACGCCGCCGGTGGCCGGCGGAACATTATACGCAAGCGTTACCTGGTTATAGCTCGCGAACGTTTCCGTGCGGCCAACCGTTCCTCCTCCGCGCGGATCGCTCACCCATACTTGCACAGCGTATACGTGCCCGGCAGTCAGATTGTTCAGGGTCATGGTGGCCGTTGGATTGCCGCTGCCATATTCGGCGCCCTTCAAAATATTCTGGTAAGCGGCGGACAAATTACTGAAGGGCGCTGACGAGGAGCTATACGCTCCATAATTGCCGCCAATGCCGCTGATGCTCACGTTCCCCGGGTTGGCGCTGGTGGTGCCGGTGAACGCAACGCCATTGACGGTGGTATTGTTATTCGCCCAATCATAAGCGTATAGCAATGTCCCGCCATTATACACGTCGGCATCCCCCGAGATGGTTACATTCGTTCCCCATATAATGCTGCTGCCATTGATCCCAAAGTTCGTGGCACCCAGCGGGAGGTAGGCGTTGGTAATTGAATAGGAGGTTCCGCTTTGCGACAAGGAACTCGTGCCGCCCACGGTGAAAACATTACGCGAATCTCCGGTGAACAACAGGACAGTGCCGTTGTTGGTGTTATCGCCCGAACCACGCAGGACTACGCCACTATTAGTGATAAAGAGGTTCCCGGCGATGGTATAAATACCGGGGTTCAACAATAGCGCGCCGCGATACCCATTGGCGTCCGGCGTGAGCGAAGAAACACTGTTAATCGCATTTTGGATGCTGGCCGTATTGTCCCCATTCACCGGGCTGATCGTCATTTTCACAGGGAGAACCGGCAATGATACGCCTCCCTGCATATAACCGGCATAAGAAAAATCCGGCAAACGATTGCCGAGGCTGTCTGCGTAATAAGACAACAAACCATTCGTTCCAAAATGGACCCATTGAGCCGAAGGTTGAGGGGAGGAGCCCGGTTGTGCCGGATTAACCGGCTGATAACCCGTCGCGGTGACATCGGAGACCAGCAGAGCATTAAGCTGGGTTGAACCACTGGTGCCGTTGGACAACAACGTAAATGTTTCGGTGCTGCCGGTGGCGGTGAAGACCCCAATGGAATATTGGCCGACGCCGCCGGGGCTGGGGGGCACGTTGTAAGCGAGGGTTACAGAGTTCGAGCCGCCGGCATTTTCTGTGCGACCGGCTTCGCCGCCGCTGGCCCGGGGATCGCCAACCCAGATTTGCACCGCGTACACGCGGCCTACCGTCAGGTTATTCAAGGTGATCGTGGCTGTAATGCCGCTGCTCAACGCGTATTCGCCGCCTTTCAAAATACTCTGGTAAGCAGCGGACAAGTTACTGAAAGGCGTCGACGCGGAAGTATACCCGCCATAGTTGCTGCCAATGCCGCTCATGCTCACATTTCCGGGGTTTGCACTCGTCGTTCCAGTGAAAGCGATGCCGTTGACCGTTGTGTTGGCATTAGCCCAATCGTAGGCGTAAAGGAGAGTCCCATCGGTGAAAACGTCCGTATCGGCGGAAATCGTGGCGTTGGTGCCCCACGTTATTCCCTGGGCGGGAAGATACGCAGCGAACGATAAAAACAGCAAAAGAGCAGCGAAATGTTTCGCCATATGTTTGCAAGCCGGACTCATGATGAAAAGGTGGCTCTGGTTTAGTGATGAAAGATGGATGGGGCTGATGTTTCACTATCCAATTATATGGTGGTTTTGTCAAAGATTTGCCGCCAGGCCGTTCGTACTAGAACCGTCTCTTTAGGCCGTCGTGGGCCTTTAGGCCACCGAGTCCATAAAAAATAAACATTTTTTTTTCCTTTAAAAGGGCTTGGAACGCCTTGGCAGGGCTTGGCAGGGCTTGGAACAGCTTGATGATTTTGGGCGACCCCGAATATCTTTGAGGCAGGCCGTTCGTCCCCCATCCCGCGCTCATAAGTTTTGCTTAGCATGCTATTTTTGACGCATCTTGTTGATTGAAAGTGTCTTATGCATGAAATTGGGTTCGTTTCGCAATTTCGACTTTTTTCTGTCGTCCCTAAGGGACTGTGGGTTTGTTGGGGAGGATGAACCCAGCCACAAATGGCTGGGCGATTTTCGAATGTCCTGAAGGGACATAGCGGCAAGACTGTTACCGATGATCGCAAAACAATCATGCGGGCAGTTTAAAGGAGGAGAGGGAAAATCGTTAGTTCTTCACTACCCCTATTTTCATTTATGATTGGCGATATGCCCGCGTGGAACGCGGTAAAGATTTACGCGAGGACGGAAGGCATGAATCATGGATTTTTTCAGACGCTCCAGGACTTTTGCAGAAGTCTTTTATTGTGGATTGGCAATGGGTTGTCCGTAAACTTTCAGAATTGCGTTGTACCATTGGGTTGCCATCCAATTATAGCCAATGTCGTTCGGGTGCATTTGGTCGTGGCCCAAGCCATCAGCCGGAAAGCCGGTGTTGAGGTCCACTTCAGTGACGAGATGGTTCGTGGCATATTTTGCCACCACGGCATCGACGGCCTGATTATAGGTGCCCACAAAGCTGCTGTATTTATCCGTTTTCGTAATGGGCGTGAGCCGCGCGACGATAAGATGGGCCTTGGGTCGCATGGTTACGATTTTTGAAATGAGGCGGTCCAATCGGTCTTGCGCGCCGTCCAGGTTGTCGCGGTCATTGGTACCGATCATCAGGAGAATGACATCGGGATAGAGCGGGGGACGGGCATCGGGACCGGAGGCCAGGCCGGTGAACCAATGGCCTCCATTCGGTTTTCTGGAATCACCGCCGTATTTGCGATAAAGGGTGTCATCGAAGCCATCGAGGTTGGTGTAGGTATTATCAATGGCGTAAGAGGGATGTCCTTCGTGATGACGCTCGTTGTCAGGCAGGGAAGGATCGGGGTCAATCGAACTGCCGACAAAAACAAAATTGGTGGTAACGGAAGAGAGAAGCAATCCAAGCGGACGGCGATAGCCACTGTGGGAGCCGTAAGTAATGGAGTCGCCCAACGGCATGATTTGCAAATGAGGCGGCAAACTGACGATGGTTGGGGATGCCTGGGCGCTTAAAGCCAACCCGAGAGCGACGAGGGCAAGGAGGCAGGTTAATCTGGCGCGGCGGCTGGTAGTTGAGTTCATGTCAGGTGAATAAATTTTTTTAGCCACGTCAATTTACCGGGAGAGGATGTAGAACTCCAGCGGGTTGTTTGGATTGATGATGTTGGTCGTGAGATTCAAGTTGCCGCTGCCGTTAAAGTTGTTGGTTAGTAAGGGCACCCACTGGTTCAATGGCAGCAAGAGGTTCGTGCTTCCGCGCAACACATACTGGCCGCCTATGATGCCATTGGTGGCGGTAATGGACAGGGTCGTGCTGCTGACACTGATGCCGGTGATGACCGGTGGTGAGGCTACAGTAACAACAAGGCTGAGTATTCCCCCGGTCGTTTGAAGTGAGGCCGTAGTGCCAGTGGCGAGGCCACCGCCGGTTACGTTGACTGTGGCCGGCACACTGCCGGATACGAGACCGACGCTGCCGGAAGTGGCTTTGGCGATGAGAGTGTAAGTGCCAGCGTCCAAAGGAAGGCCGGTATTATTGATATTTACCGTGCTGGTGGATAACAGAGAGAATGTACCGTTGGTGCTGATTAACGACGGTGTGCCTGAGGCATAGGTGAGCGACAACGTCCCGGAACCAGTGCTGAAGTTGCCATTAATGAAGCCGGCGGAGGTGTTGTTGCTCAAGGTTTGGCTGGAGCCGAGCGTGAATGCTGATGAAAGCGCGGAGACATTAAAGGTCGCGCCTCCAGCGACGACGATTCCGGCGCTGTTGGCGATCGAAGCGCTACCGCTCAAGGCGAGTAGGCCGTTGTTGACCACGGTGTTGCCGGTGTATGTATTGGCGGCAGTGAGGGTCAATGTCCCCGCGCCGAGTTTGACCAAGCCGCCGTCGGGAGTTGCACCGAGCGAGCTGTTATGAATGAGCGGCGAGGAAATGGCAATGGAGAAACCGCCGTCGTTGATGACGGCCCCACCACCCTCTACGGTGGTGGTAAAGGCTGCCGGCGATGTGGCGGGGGACAGGAAGCTCGCAGAACTCGCGCCGGCTTGCAAAACGCCGCCGTTGAAATTGACGGTGCCGGTCTGGCCGGTTTGAGCGCCCATGCTTTCGCCGTTGATGACGAGGGTTCCGCCATTCAGATTTACGGTGCCGGAGGCATACAGGGAATCTGCGCTGTTGCGCATCATATTCATGGTGCCGTTCACGACCATTAGGCCGTTACCGGACAGATTCCAGGTACCCGCGCCCCGGAAGCCGACGAAGGCGCTGTTGGCCACATTGAAAGTCCCGCCACCGACATTCAGGACGCCAGTGGCGTTGGTCTGATTGCCGAGAATAAAGTCACTCGTGGCGGTAGCGTTGATCGTTCCGCCGCTTTGATTGAAAAGGCCATTCCCGCCGGTGTCGCCAATCTGAATGTATTTACCGCTGACGTTCATTGTGCCGCCGTTCATGTTGAATATGCCAGTAGAGCCGATACTCCCTAATTCAAGGACCGCGCCTCCGTTATTGTTAAGCGTCAAAGTACCGCTGTTCATGCTGAAGGCAGACGTGGTATTAGTCACAGTGCCCACGTCGATGGCATAGCTGGTGTTGGTAATCGTAAGCGATGGTGAATCGCTTCCAGTTCCAAAGGTCATGCAGCCGCCGGAGACGGTCAGGTTCGTCAAAGAGGAAGTGTTATTTCCGATCATGGTCCATGAATTGGATTGGCCGGTATAGTCCAGGCTGATTTGTAGATTTTCAGGAAGGACGGAAGATTGCATAGGTCCAGCGAGCGTGCCATTGGTACCCTGGAGATGGAGGGTGTAGAGAGTTGAGGTCGCGTTGGTAATGCCGCCGCCCAACGTCAGGCCGGCGGTGCCGGAATTGAAAATAGAATTTCCGGCAATATCCATAGCGACGTTGTCCGTCTGCACGTTGGCCGACTGGTTCAGGATGTTGCTGTTAAGGCCGATGTAGTTGCCGTTGAGGTTGAACTGGCCGGCGCCGGATGTGAAGATGAGGTTTTCATAGGTCGTGCCGGCGGGTGTGTTGTTGGTGTTATTCTGCCGGTTGTTTCCGGAAAAAAAGAGAGTGTCGTTGGCCCCGATGTTGGTGCCGTTCCAGTTGTTTGCATCGCTCCAATAACTGTCGGAGGAACTGCCGCCGTTCCAGATGAACGAAGCGGGAAGGCCGGTAAGCACCAGATCAACGGAGCCGTTAACGGTGTTGTTCGAAAGGAATCCCGAATAGCCGCTGGGGAGAGACAGGTTGTTGAAATTAAAGGTCCCGGTTTCCGAGACGTATTTGATGAGCGGAAATTGCGCGGGCGGAGTGATGCCGACCGGCAGGGAAGTGATATTGATCGTATTGCCGGCGCCGCCGAAGACAAGGGTGCCAATCATGACGTTGGTGGCGTTGGCGGAAACAGGGAATTGCAAGGTGGCGTTGGTGAGCGCGAAGAGGCTGCCGGTGGGGCCGGAAACGCCGACGTTGCCGGCGGCCAGGGCGCCGGAGACAGCCAGGGTCGCGCCGGAGGCGACGAAAACCGGACTGGTTGAAAGAGAACTGGCGACGACCAGGGTGCCGTTGCTCACGAGAGTGTTGCCTGTATAGGAATTGACGCCGGAGAGATATAACTGCGCGGAGCCGGTTTTGATGAGATTGCCGGACCCGCTGATATTATTACTGATGACAAGCCAGGTGCCACCGATATTGAAGGTGTCGTCACCGGCCAGGGTCATGGAGCCAAACAAATAATTAGTGCCACTCGCATTTTGCAGAATAGAGCCGTCCTGCAAGGAAATGCTTTTCTTTAAGATCTGGTTGGTCGCGAGAAAATCGTTGAACAGGTACAGAGTGGCGTTGGAGGAAACGGTCAAAGTGCTGGAGGGATTGCCCAGTCCGGTGGTATTACCTTCGATGTCGAGAGTACCTCCCTGGATGTTAATATTGCCCAAACCGGGGTCCACAGTTACGCTGACAATGCCAATGAAATTGGTCCCTGCTTTCGTGAGCGTATAGCCGTTATCGCTCGTGCTCAAACTGGCGGTGCCGTTGTCGCCCGTGGTGCCGCCAATCGCGCGCAAGTCCCAGCGCCCGGTGCCGCCGATGGTGGTGTTGCCGTTCATTTCAATCAAGGCCAGGCCCGGGGAAGCGGTTGGGCCGCTGTTGATAATTGCGCCGTTGTTGCTGACGCCTGTGCCGGAAACAAGGATGGTATCCATCCCGAGGTTATTTCCATTCACATCGAGCGTCGCGCCGTTGGTTACAATGACGAATCCGCCCTGGCCGCCCAATGCATAAGGATTGCCGGCTTTGAGTATGCCGCCGGCGACGGTGATGCCACCACTGAATTCATTCGTGGTGTTCAAAGTCAAAGTGCTCGAACCTAGTTTTACGATGGCAACGGCGCCATTCATTTGCCCATTGCCGCTAATGATGAAATTGTTTGTGCTGGAATTGTTCGTGACGATGGACGGAGATACCGCGACGTTCGCGGCAATGGTCAGATTGGTTTGCAAGCCGGGCGTATCGTCGAGCACCACGGTATCGCCGTTGTAAAACAAGTCGGCGGCATTGCTGTTGATGTTAAACCAGTTGGCGGAGTTCTGAACGTCCCACGCACCGCTCGAAGTTGACGTCCAGCGCAGATGCGATGCCCCGCGCCCAACCTGCACATTCACGAAAATGGTGCTGGTAAAGTTGCTGCCGGTGGCGTTGACGGTAAGCGGATAGTTGCCGCCGATGACGCTGCTGGAATTGGTCACGTTAAGTGTCACCGTGCCCGAGCCATTGACAGAAACGGGATTGAATCCTGCCGTCATGCCTGGTGTCATGCCCGTGACGGTGAGCGTAACAGGACTGGTGAAGCCGGAATCAGCGGCGACGTTGATCGAGAAACTGACATTGGTTGCTCCAAGATTGACGGTCTGCGTGGAGGGCATCGGGGCGAGTTCGATGTCCACTGCATTTGGCCCGACATCATTCGTGGTCAGGGGAGCGCGGGCAATGAAATCGGTGGTGTCATATTCATCGGCGCCGATGTCGCGCGGGAGGTTACGCGGCTGGCCATCCATGTCCTCGGTCACGTAGGAATAATAATTGGTATTGCCGGCATTAATCGCAGGGCTGGAAGAGGAAAGTTTCTCCGGGTCGGTGGCTGTGAGTTGCGGATTTTCCACCAGAAATCCTGACTGGCCTGGCGTGTAACCAAAGATGATATTCTGCGACCGGATGGGATTAATGGGGGTGACGTCCTCGCTATAAAGCGTGCCGGAACCGGTGATGATGTTATTGGCAAACGTGCAGTCCACTGTGGGCAAAACGCCACTATGCGCAAACAGAACCTGGCGGCCGGGATTTACAATGGTGTTATGGACAAGTTCCACGCGGAAGGCTTGCGCGTGTGAAAACGCAAAGTTATATAAATTTCCACTTTCGAGCATGAGGGGATAGTTTGAGCCATCGGTGTTCTCGATGTAGTTGTCATAGATTTTGTGGTCGTGCTCACACAGCTTAATGCCGCCGCCAGAGCCGGCGCACAGAAAATAATTTCCATAGACAGAATCGCCATTGCCGGCGCGCAGGGAAAACACGGCGGAAGACGTGCGCACGGTGTTATATCGGATGGTGTTGCTCGAGCTTTTTACGGATATGATTTCAGGGTCGCCGTCACAGTTAACAAATAGATTGTACTCCACCAAACTATAAATGTTTTGGTAATCGCCGGTGTCGCCGATGGCACCCAATTGGATGGTTTCACCGCCATTGGCAGCGGGCGTGTAATGATCGTGAAAATAATTATGATCAATCCAAGTGTAGCGCGCCATTTGCGGATTGTAAGGGCCGTAGCCAAAAGCCCAGGGGGTCCGATCCGAGGGTGCCGTGACGCCAGAAATGGTGACATTGCCCGAAGTGCGGACAGCGTGGTCGCCGGAATTGGTGTACCAGCCAAATTCGTTATGATCGACGCGGTTGGAAATACACAGTCCGCTCAAGTAAACGAAGAAGGTATTGGCCGGAAAAGTATTGGTGGGAGGATCAAACGTGCAACGGGTCACGCGGCAATTCGTTGCGCCGTTAAGTCCCATTTCAACGTCCACGGATGTGCCATCGGCCGAATATCCTCCGCCAGTTGTGGTGACATTCAGCCCTTGAACTGTGATCCAGGCGACGCTGCTCAAGCTGATAATGCCTGAATTGACAAATGCCTGTCCCTG
>Ga0206826_1051_pt2 | contig 17004 bp, 14 predicted proteins | sample Alteio_BWOrgCont_80_FD_152636 | JGI IMG/M metagenome (GOLD analysis project Ga0206826, IMG submission 152636) | Enriched cells from forest soil in Barre Woods Harvard Forest LTER site, Petersham, Massachusetts, United States -... | ecosystem: Environmental > Terrestrial > Soil > Temperate forest >... | reverse complement strand
ATGCGTATTACCCATCACAGAACAACCAGTGGGTGAAAACGTACCAACGCTGGGGAAGGCAGGTGGGCTTGGACGGCGTGTTCAACGCTCTAAAAGAGTTCTGGCCCGACGTTAATCAGAAGATATTTCATGGAAAGTACTAATTCCGCCCGAGCGATGTGGCGGAGCATGGGTTCAATTTCAGCCCTGCTGCTTTTTGTATTGATCTTCTTGTTGTATTGATTTTCAAATTCCTCCTCTGTCGCGGCGGAGATGCAAAACGAAAAAAAGCGGCCGCCATAGCAGCCGCCTTCCGTTCATACAGTTTCCTTAGAAGTGGAACCCGATTTCCGCCGCGAGCGAACGCGGCGTGACATAGTGCGTCCCACTGAAGGTTGAAAGAAAGTTGTAGAGCGCGTGGTTGTTCGCCACATTGATAGCGGTCAACTGCAAGCTCACCTTGTACTTGTCGCCGTGAAACAGGTTGTCATGACCGACCGAGATATCGAACAGATTCCGCGACGCGATGCGAGGCGGATTATGGTCGTCGTTCTCGGCTCCCGGCGCCGGCACTTTAATAAGACTGGATCCGAACTGCGATGCCAGGCACGTGGAAGGCAGCGCAGTGCCCGGGGTTGCGCGGGCGCCACTGCAAGTAAACCCGGCCTGCAACTCCTGGTCAGCGCTCAGCGGATTGCCGAAAACGTCCTGCATCAGGACGGCCGGTTGCCCGTTGAGGGTGGTGGACTGCGGGCAATCGTTATTTGCATTTAACCCGTAGCAGGGCGCATTGCCGGCCACGAGCCCGCTGTCATATCTCCAGTTGAAGCCGACCCAGGGGCCGCGCTTCCAGGGCTGGTACTGCAAGTGGGTGGTCTGGTTGAACTTCTCGTCGTGGTCAATACGGAAGGGAAGCCCCGGGGCTCCCACCGTTGCGCCAGCGCCGCCAATCTGCGGCGGGAAGAAACGTGCCGCCACGCTGGAGAAGACCATCAACGCCGAGAAGCCATGGATCTCAGGCACGCTCACGCGACCCGCGTATCCGGGAATCTTGGAGTTATGCCATTCGATCGGAAACGTGATCGGCGTGTCGCCGAGCACACTGAAATCGTAGCCATTGTGCGTATACTTTGTGATCCACTCACCGGAAAAGACCAGGTATTTCCCAAACGCCTGCTCGATGCCAGCGTGGAATTCATTGCGAAAGCCGGGACTCAATGCCCCACTCGAAAGCCCTGAACAGGCAAGCAGCGGAGCCAGAACGGGGTTTTCGCATCCGATACTCGAGAGTATCAAGTTTTCGTTGAATGGAGATTCCAGCGTGCGCGCGTAAGAAACGCGCAGAATCGTGTTGGTCTTCTTGATATTGTAAGCCGCCCCAACCCGAGGTTCAGCCTGCCGCGCGGTAGAGAGACCGTTGTAGAAATCACCGCGCAAGCCGAGATTCAAAGACCAGTTTCCTTTGGTAATTACATCCCTGACATACAGAGCGAGCTCCTTCACGTCGGTATGGCCGTTAAAGGTGAACAAGCCGCCGCCACGGGTCAGGTCGTAGGGAAACAAGGTTGGATTGAAAGCAGGGTAAAACGCGGTGTTGGGTGCGTTGGGATTAAACAACGCGTTTGTAGGATCGGCAACATTTGGAGCGAAGCCGAATCCGCCGCACTGCGAGGGATCGGTGTAACCCGGGACAGGAACATTAGGGACCGCTGCCGTCGACAGGGTCAAGCAGGGTGCGTTGTAGGTGGGGTCGACGACGCCGAGAGTGTCGTTTTCATTGAGGAATGTCTGCTGGTAGACGACTCCGGCCTTGACCTGGTTAATCCCTTTGACATAAGAGAGATCGGATCGAAGTCCGGTATTGGTGAGCGTCCGGTTCTGACCGACGGATTGCCTCTGAAGACTCGGTGGCCCCAGATCTGCGAACGGGTCGCTGCTTGGATAGTAGTTGTAGTCGTCGCGGCGAACGAATGCGCCCAAAGTGAATACGGCATTAGTGTTCAGCACATGCGTCCACGAAGGAGCGATGTTAAAGGTTCCAATCTTGGAACGCTGGTCTGTTGTTCCGACGGTAACACCGGCGACAGAGCCCGTCGGAGTGCCGATAGGAACTACGCCGTTATAGTCCTCCACGAGTGGAAGAACGCCGCCGAGTCCGCTCCAGGGTGTCGCATTTTCGGAGTCGAACGAATTCGGCGTCTGGAACCAACTCCGGCTGTAGCCGAAGTTCAGGTGAATGGAGTCAGCACTGTTTAACTGATAATCCACACGATCGAACAGGTTTTCTTCGTTGCCCTTGTCGTGCTGCACCGTGAACTCCGGCGGATCGAGGAACCGGCCGCTGTTCAAACCGTTGGCGGAGATGAAGTTTCCCCAATTCTTGCCTCCGTAAGCAACCTCTGCCGCCACGTTGCTTGTTCCAAACGAGCCATAGGAAGTGGTGATGCTGCCGTGGGGCGTCGTCACACCTTGGCCCGAGCGCGTGGTGGCTACAATCACAATGCTTGTCTTGCCTCCGTACTCCGCCGGCGGCGCGCCCGATATTACCTCCAGGGATTGGACGGAATCGAGAGGGAGCTGGTTGGAGAAGATTTTGCTGTGCTGATCAGTATCCGGTTGACCGTCGATGTTGAACGAATTCTCCGCATGATCGCCCAACCCATGGGCCAGACCATTCGAATCGGCGGCAATTCCTGGCGTTGAGTTGGTAATCACCGAAGTCAGTGACGAACTCTGGCTATCGAGCGGGATTTTTTCGAACGACTTCCTGTCGATGTCAGAATGAAAGGTCGAGTCGTTCTCCACCAGGTCTCCCGCATCCGTGACAGTCACCGAGGTCGTGGTTCCCAATACTTGCAGGTTGACGTTGATGCTGACCGGCACGACGGACCGGACTGCAACGTCTTTCGCGGTCGTGGCGAATCCCTCCGCCTTCACCGTCATGTGATAAGGATTGAAAGGAACGTTCGGGAGATTGAAACTCCCGGACTTGTCAGTGGTGGTTGATTGGTCAAAGTGGCTTACCGGATCCTGAATCTCAACCGTGGCATTAGGCACAACGGCGCCGTCAGGGTCGAGCACGGTGCCGCTGATAGACCCGGAACTTCCTCCCGACTGAGGGTAAGCTAAACTCCCGGCTAGACAGAACGATACGACGAGCAGAGCGACGAGTAACTGCCTGGATGAACTATGCATGAATCCTCCCGAACGAAGTCAAGAAATAGGGATCGACCGGCGTGCGTGCCGGAGCTTCAATGTTCGAGAATCCCTAGACGGCAGGAGGACCGCGAATGCCCAAATCGAAGACACTGAGCCGGGCTCTCGCGATTACTTCTTCTTCTTGCAACAGGCCGATCGCAGCAAAGACCGGCCGGATGTGATTGCAGCTGGGGGTGGGCGTGGTCGTATGGGCCGCCACGCAGATCGAGCAGGAGTTGGATTCGGTCTGGTTCGGATGGTTGTGAGTAGACTCCGCCACCGCTGTCCACAACATCAGGGACAGGCAGAGCCAAGCCAACCATCGAAAACTAAACCGCGTGCGTTCCTGCATTGGGCTAAATCTTCCTAAGCTTATATCGGTTCCCCTGCGCAAGGCAATGCCGGGCAAGTTACTATGGGGATGAGTGTGATTTCGGCCTCCCGGCGAAGGTGGCCATTCCGCTATCAAATTTACCAGCGAGGGAACACATGTCGGAACCAACTTACGAAGAACTCAAAGCCCGGTTATCTCAATTGGAACAAGAGGTCCAGACCAAGAAGCGCAGTGGCGACCTGATCTTCAAGGTTGGAGAAAAAGGCGGCGTCAGCGTCTACGGACTCGGCCGTTTCCCGGTCACTCTCTACTACGAACAATGGAACCGCCTGCTCGGAGCGGCAGACGATATAAAGAAGTTTATGGAAGAGAACAAGCCGCGGCTAAAGCTCAAGGAGTAAAGCTAGAGGCGGGTTCTCAGTTCCCAGTTGGTTACCCTCGGGGTTTGCTGCGAACTGAGAACTGGGAAGTGAGAACTGGTTTCGGGCTATAATAAAAACACTGTGCCCAAGTACTCCATCGTCGTCCCTCTGCATAACGAGCAGGAGAACGTCACCGACCTCTACGATCGCCTGAAGGCGGTGATGGAGGCCGCGGGCGAGACCTTCGAAATCGTGCTGGTCGATGACGGCTCGAAAGATCACACCTTCGCCATGCTGCGCGAGATCGCAGCCGTGGACAGCCGGGTAACAGTTGTTAAGCTCCGCCGGAACTTCGGCCAGACCGCCGGACTGGCCGCTGGCTTCGATCACGCCCGCGGCGAATACATCATCGCCATGGATGGTGATCTGCAGCACGATCCCGCCGATATTCCGCTGTTCCTCGAAAAGATTGCCGCCGGCTACGATATTGTGAGCGGCTGGCGTAAGGTCCGCGTCGATAATTTCTGGATGCGCCGCATCCCCTCCCGCATGGCGAACTGGATCATGGCCAAGCTCAGCGGCGTCGACATTCACGACTTCGGAACCACATTCAAAGCTTATCGCCGCGAGATCCTCGAGCAGGTCCCGCTCTACGGCGAGTTGCACCGCTTCATCCCGGCGCTGGCGTCGTGGTACGGCGCGTCGATCTGCGAAGTAGCCATCCGCAACGTGAATCGCGAGCGCGGAACTTCGCACTATGGCATCACCCGCACCTTCCGCGTATTCTTCGATCTCATCACCATTCGCTTCCTGCTCCGCTATCTTTCCCGTCCACTGCACTTCTTCGGAACCTTCGGCCTGCTCAGCCTGTTCGGCGGCAGCGCCGTAGTGGCTTGGCTGGGAGTGGAAAAATTCCTGCACGACGTTCCCGTAATGGCCTCGCACGGCCCGCTCATGATGCTGGCTCTTGGCCTCCTGCTCGGCGGATTAAACCTGTTGGCCATCGGACTGTTAGGCGAGATGCAAGTGCGCCACTACCATGAACCCCGCCACCGCGCTCCTTATTCCGTCGACCGCGTCCTCCGTTCTCAGAACGAAGAACACAGCGTCTCGGAATAGAAGTCATCCCATCGACATGTCAGTTTGAGCGATATTGCGTTAACTAAGGCAGAGTCATGCGCGGGGCTGACGCATCTTAATCGGTTGACATTTCTATTCCTTGTAGACAAGCGGAGGCCCGCTGACCTTATGGGCCTTAAGGGCGACCGATACCTCGACGCGGTCACCGATCTTGACGAACGGGATGCCTTTATTCATCCCGTAGTCCTTACGGTCGAAGGCCATCGTCCCTTTAATGCTGCCCTCACCTGTGCCCTTGCCGGTAAGCGCGAGGCTCAGCGTCTCGGGCTTGGAGACACCCCGAATAGTAAAGGTCCCCTGCACATCGAAGGTGTCGGGACTGGTCTGCACAACCTTGGTGGAGTCAAACGTGATGTACGGATCTTCGCTGGCATTGAAGAAGTCTTTGCTCTTTAATTTGTTGTCTTTCATGCCGCTTCCGGTATTTACGGAGTCAGCATAAATTTTGATGTTAAGTACGGCTGAAGTGACGTCCGTGGACGGAAAGGTTAGCGTGGCCTCCCACTTGTTAAACTTACCGTCGATGGCGACGGAAGCCTTCACGAAGAACTTGACATCGCTTTCTTCAGCAGTGATGGTGAAAATCGGACCTTGTGCTTGGGCTAACGAGGGCAATAGTGCCGACGCCAAAAGGCAGAAAACTGTCAATCGCATGGAATCCCTCCTTGAAGGTAAGCAGCACAAGGATCCAGATTGCGTCTAGGCTATCACTCCCGGCCTTCGGATTCTATTTGTTAGGGAGGGCGAGTTCGGAAAAAGAGAAATTACCACCGAGAACCGGAGCGCGACGAACGTCGATGAAAACATAGAATTCCAAACCTCCGAATAAAGCTCCCGAACGCCCCTGCAACCCCGGCGTATAATGTGCGGTTCAGCCTCTTAGGAGCGCCAGCCGTTATGGCACAAACGACCCAATACGAATTGCAACTGGCTCGCCGCATGTCCCGCCTCGGCACCGAAACTGCTTTCGAGGTTCTGAATAGAGCGCGGGCGCTCGAGCGTCAGGGCAAGAGCATCATCCACCTCGAAATCGGCGAGCCCGATTTCGACACTCCCGCCAACGTGATCGAAGCTGGCGTCGAGGCCTTGCACCACGGCTGGACCCACTACGGTCCGTCCGCCGGTTTACCCGAACTGCGCCAGACCATCGCCGATTATGTCAGCCGCACCCGCGGCGTGAAAGTTGCCTCCGAAGACATAGTCGTCGTACCTGGGGGTAAACCAATCATTTTCTTCACAATTCTGGCATTGATTGATGAAGGAGATGAAGTCATCTATCCCAACCCCGGCTTCCCCATATATGAGTCGATGATCCACTACGTCGGTGGAAAGGCGGTGCCCATCCATCTGCGCGAGGAACGCGATTTCACGCTCGATGTAGACGAACTCGCCGCCCTCATCACCGACCGCACCAAGCTGATCATACTGAATTCGCCGCAGAACCCCACCGGCGGCATGATGCAACGCAAAGATGTCGAGCAGGTTGCGCAGATTATCGGCGACCGCAACATCCCAGTCTTATCCGACGAGATCTACAGCCGCCTGCTCTTTGAAGGCGAGCATTTCTCCATCATGTCCGTGCCCGGCATGCAGGAGCGCACCATCCTCCTCGATGGTTTCTCAAAAACCTATGCCATGACCGGATGGCGCATGGGCTACGGCGTAATGCGCCCGGACTTGGCAGCCCACATCAGTCGCCTCGCGACGAACTCCACTTCATGCACGGCCAGCTTCACGCAGATCGCGGGCATCGAGGCGCTCCGCGGCGATCAGACCTCAGTCGACCAGATGTGTGCTGAATTCAAGCGCCGCCGTGACGTCTTCGTCGCCGGTTTGAATAAGATCAAAGGATTCTCCTGCCGCATGCCCAAAGGCGCGTTCTACGCTTTCCCCAATATCACCAAAACCGGATTGAAATCGAAGCCGCTGGCAGATGCGCTGCTAGAGCAGGCAGGAGTTGCTGCACTCGCGGGCACCGCCTTCGGCGAGTTCGGCGAAGGCTACCTGCGCTTCAGCGTGGCCAATTCGCTGGAGAACCTGCAGCAAGCGCTCGACCGCCTCGACCAGTGGACTCGTAAAAATCTCTGAGGCCGACGTGCTGACTTGACTAATTTCATGCCAGCAAAAAAGAAAGCACCGCGATCAGGAAAACCCAAGTCCAGCCGCCCCTTCATGCCCGGCTACGGCCTGCCCGAAGGCAACAAGAACCTGCTCCCGTGGACTTGGGCCGAGCAGCGCCTCAGGAAATCGCACAACTACTGGATCACCACCCTGAAGCCCGGAACCTCGCCGGACAAAGCTTCGCCTCACACCATGGTGGTCTGGGGCCTGTGGCAGGACGGCCGCTTCCTGTTCAGTACCGGCAGCCAGTCGCGCAAAGCGCGCAACCTGGCGCAAAACACCAACTGCGTCGTGTGTACTGAGCACGCGCACGAAGCAGTCATCATTGAAGGCACAGCGGAAATCGCCAGCGTCCCCGCGCGCCGCAAGTTTCTGCCCAAGTGTGAGCGTAAGTACAACTTCGACATGTCGAAAATGAAGCCAGACATCCTCTCCATGAAGGAACCGATTTTCGCCGTGCGTCCCCGCGTGGTGTTTGGCCTCTGGGAGAAGGAATTCATCGAGAAGTCCACGCGCTGGACCTTCGAAAGGCAATAATTCTGCCGCACGGGAAACTGACCAGCGGAGAGCCTGACCAGGCTCTCCGCCGTCTTCATCCCTTAAGCCCCACTCACAACGAGCGCAGGAAATTCAGAAGGTCCTGCACCTGCGATCGCTTAAGCGAATCATATTTGCGGATCACCATATTCGCTTCAGATCCGCTGCTGCTGTGCGCCTGAATAGCTTGGATCAGATCTGAGGTCCGGCCATCGTGAAGAAAGAACAAGCGCTGTCCCAGCCCCCACAATGGCGCCGTGCGGAATTGATTGGCTCCGGCCGAGCCCTGGTGGATGCCGTCCGCCAGCCCGCTACCCATATCGTGCAGAGCGAAGTCGGAATAAGGATGGTAGGCGACGTTGGACATGCCCGTAAAAACTGAAGTCCCGGTAGTGAGAGTAGGCGAGTGGCATAGATTGCAGCCGATGGCGTTGAAGTCAGCAGCTCCATTCTGAATCGATTGAGTGGAGGCAGCGGGTGCCGGCGGCGCCGACAGGCGAATGAACGCCGCAAAGTTGACTATGTCCGACGACATTTCCGATTCCGTGCCCAGGCTCGTACCCCAGTTCGGGCTGCTCGCATTTTGGTTCAGCATGTTCGTGGCATCCTCTGGAGTTCCGTTGAACACGCATCCCGGCACTGCGCTGCGCTCGTTGGGAAAATTCTCGTTCGATACTCCCTGCTCCACGTTGTAAGCCTCGCCCACAAAAATCAGCAGCGACTTGTTCTGCGCTTTCCAGCCGAAGCGGGTGATGGTTCCATCGTTCCCGCTGGTGTTGAAGGCGCCGCCGATTTTCAGCGACGCTCTCGCCGATTGCGTGGCCGCAAGGTTGGCTTGCAGATTGGCGTCAGGCGTGGCTTCCACCAGGCCCAGGCCAAACAGCGGCGTGGGTGTCCGGAAAATTACATTGTTGGTAGAGAGCGCAGTGGCGAAGTCAGGCTGCGCCAGCGTGCAACCAGTAGCGTCGGACCGTCCGGCGATGGTGTAAAGGTCATGAACGCCGCCATCCAATGCGCCACTGGAAGTCTTGACGAATCGGGCTTCGAGCACCGGACCGCTCGCGGTAATAAATGAAGGAACCGTGTTCGATGCGCCATCGAGTGCAGCCAGCGCTACCTGCGGATTCGGAATCGCATTCTGTGGACTGACCATGCCAGGGCTGGCCCCGCCGATTGCGGGCTGAGCATGGCACTGCGCGCAGCTATTCCCGTTAAAGGTTGGACCGAGACCCGATCCCGTTTCGCCGGCGATCCCGCCGGAAACCGAATCGATTTCCTGAAAACGAAGCTGAGCCTGATTGAAAAAAGCCTGCTCATTGGCGTTGAGCGTTGAATAAAAACCTCCGGCTGCCGCCGGACCAGGGCGAGGACCGGGATCGTTTTGAGCGTGAAGAGGAGAAACGGAGAGAGCTGCCAGCGCGAGACACACAACCGCGACCTTCAAATTTCGACACTTCATTTTGCACCTCCGTGCAGGGTGAGGGACACACTTCTAGCTCGGTTTTGTTCTTTGGCGAAACGCGGCGCGAAATTGGGGCTTTAGCTGTTCAGCTTGAGGCTACGGGCCGGCGCACGCTGCCGGTACCGTCCTCACCGCGAACCGAACAGCAACGCGGGAGCGGAATCCCACCGTGGAACCTTTCCTCAGGCGAGGAAAGAGGAGCAAATGTTGCTGCGACTCTAGGCCGCATACGAAATCCGGTCAACGGCCCGGAAGTACATGCGTGTTGTCCATGTGGACACGTTCATGGGCGATGTTCGTGGCAACGCGCGCGCATACTCGTAAGAGCATCTCCAGGTCGCGTATGATATTTCCGATGTTCCGCATCGCGAGGTGTGGCGCTGGCATTCGATCTCAACCGCTGTCACTAGACAATTCATGGACAAGAAATTCCGCGTCTTTGCCACCTGCGACATTGGAGAAGCCATCGAACTGCTGCGCCAGCGCGGCTACGTGGTCGAGGTCTACCCCAAGCCGGAAGCGCCCCCGAAGAGTCTGATTGTCGAAAAGGTGAAGTCCGGCATCGACGGCCTTATCACCACGCTGCGCGATCCCATCGACGCCGAAGTCTTTGAGGCGAGTAAGAATGAAGCCGGGAAAAGCCCGCTGAAAGTCGTGGCGCAATATGCCGTCGGCTTCGACAACATCAACCGCGCCGATGCCAACCGCTACAAGATTCCCTTCACCAACACAGCAGACGTCCTTACCGAGGCCACTGCGGAGTTCTCCTTCTTCATGCTGGGCATGCTGGCGCGCAAAATGTGGCCAGCCGAGCACCTCACCCGCGACAACCAGTGGGGATATTGGCATCCTTACCTGCCGTTTCTTGGCGATGAAGTCACCGGCAAGACCATCGCCATCATCGGCACCGGGCGCATCGGCCTGGCCATGATCAAAAAGTGTGCCGGCTTCGACATGAACATGCTGTGCTACGACCCCGCCTACGAGAATCACGACTACATCGAAGCTATTCAAGAGACGATGGACCTGCGCCACGCCCGCGGCATTTCCAAAGATAAAAACTGGATCAAGTACGTCGGTTTCGAATCAGCCCTGCGCGAAGCCGATTTTGTCAGCGTACACGTACCGTTGCTGCGTCCTAACGAAAGCGCAACGCCCACCTATTATCTGTTCAACGAAAAAACCCTGCGGCTGATGAAGCCGACGTCCTTTCTAGTCAACGACTCGCGCGGCCCGGTCATCGACGAACTCGCTCTGGCAAGAGCCCTGCGCGAAAACTGGATCGCCGGCGCTGCCCTCGATGTCTACGAAAAAGAGCCGCTGCCCGCCGACTCGCCGCTGCGCGATCCCGCGATTGCCGACCGCTGCCGCCTCATGCCTCACTTCGCAAGCGCTGCACGCATCACCCGGCTCTCGACAGATCCCAACAAAGGCATGGCCGGCCGCTGCATCCAGGGATTAATCGACGTCCTCGAAGCCAACCATGGCGGCGACATCACCAAAATGCCCTACGTCGTTAACAAGGAGGCGTTCGGAAAGTAAACTGTCGGCGTATAGCGCCGAACGCCTGCCGGGTCTATATTGGCTCAGGCAGACTTGCCGAACTCTCAATCTGGCGGTTCGAAGTGATCAAACAATTCCTGCTGCTGCTCGGCGTGATTGCAGTCATCCTGGCGGCGCTGCTTTGTTCTCTCTACATTCTCGATCTCGTGAAAGCTGCCGACCTGCAGACTGATCTCCGCAAAGTCTTCGGGCTTATCGGCGTGGCGGCCGTTGCCGGAGTGCTGATCACGCTACTCATGAGGGCCGCCCAGAAAAAATAGTTCCTCGTTCACCGGCGAACTGAGCCGCTTGCTCCTGCTGGAATATAATGTTGATCATTTCTGTTCAAGGATGCGAATGACAAAGCGACGTGCCTTCCTTCTTCCTCTTCTCTTGACTCTTCTGATTCCGGTGATGGCCGCTCAAACCGCCGGCTCCCAGAGTCAGCCTGAACAGGGTCAACTCAAGGAGGACCAACTCAAGTTAATTCCCGCGCCCAAGGAAGTGCATCTTCAGCAAGGCGGCTTCCGCGTGAAGCCAACCACCAAAATCCTCGTCGAGTTCGGACATCAGGAAGAAGACCGCATCGCGGCGGAAACGCTTGCCGAAGAGATCCATGATCAGTCCGGGTTGCAGTTGAGCATCACCGGGTCGAAAGAAAAAACCAAACAGGTGCGAAGCACCATCGTACTGGCACGGCTGCAGGACCGCAGCGTCAGAGATTTTCTCGCGTCGAAGGGCCTGACGGCCGATTCGATTGGCGACCAGGGCTACCTTCTGTTTTCCGACAAGACTCACCTGATCGTCGCCGCCAACACCGGACAGGGACTGTTTTATGGCGTGCAAACGCTGCGGCAACTGCTTCGGCAGGACGATGGAAAGCTAATCTGTCCCGCAGTCTCCATCCGCGACTGGCCCAGCATGGAGTGGCGCGGCGTGCAGGATGACATCAGCCGCGGTCCCATTCCCACCGAGGATTACATGAAGCGCCAGATCCGCACCCTGGCCGCCTACAAGGTGAATCTGTTCGGGCTCTATATGGAGCACGTATTCGATTTTGCGAGCCAACCTTTGCTCGCCCCCAGGGAAGCCGCGCTCACCCCGAAGGAAGTAAATGCTCTGGTCGACTATGCCAGGAAGCTCTATGTCACGATACTTCCCGAGCAGCAAGCCTTCGGCCATCTTCACCACATGTTGAAGTACGAAATCTATTCTGAAGTCGCAGAGCGGCCGCACGGCCATGTGCTCACCCCCACCAAGGAACAGTCCTACGAAATCATCAAGGCCATGTACGCCGACCTGGTGCCGCTTTTCCCCGGACCGTTCCTGCACGTCGGCGGTGATGAGACATTCGAACTGGGGCAGGGACAGACCGCCGCGCGCGTCACCGAAGTCGGCCTGGGCCGGGTTTATGTCGACCACATGCAAAAGGTGTTCAACATTCTTGAGCCGTATCACAAGCAGTTGATGTTCTGGGGTGACATCGCGCTGAAATATCCGCAGTTACTCAGCATTCTTCCTAAGGATATGATCGCCGTCCCTTGGGATTACGACCCGAAGCCCAGCTACGAAAGCATCATCAAGCCTTACCGCGACGCCGGCCTGCGCGTGATGGTGGCGCCGGGCGTGGAAAACTGGAGTCAAGTGTGGCCGAACCTGGACGCGGGCTACATCAACATCCGCAACTTTGTGCGCGACGGCCAGACGCTCGGTGCGATGGGCATGCTCAACACCACGTGGAATGATGATGGCGAGGCGCTCTACGGCATGGCATGGCCAGCATTCGTCTACGGAGCAGCTGCCGGATGGCAAGCCGGCGAGTCGAGCGTCGAACAATTCAAGAATGCTTACGACTGGGCTTTCTACCGCAACGGCAATGACGCCACCTTTCGCGACGCGCTCGAGAATCTAGACCGCGGCCATCAGGCGCTGGCTAAAATAAGAATCGAGACCGAGACCGACGACTTGTTCTGGATTGATCCCTTCAATCCCGAGGGAGCCAAGGTAATGCAGCAGTTGGCGGCCGCTGCTCCGGAAATGCGCCTGGGCGCCGAGCACGCGCTCGAGTCGCTCCGGCGCAATCGCAACAAAGCCCATGCTAATCAGGACACGCTGGCCGAAATGACGCTCGCCGCCTGGCGCTGGGACGCACTCGGGATGAAGGCCGAGTTCACTCAAGAGATCAACAAATTCTACTGGGACGCTTTTCTGAACCCGACTGACGCAGAACGCGTAGGCGGTGATCTGGAAGAAATCACATCCATCAACGCCCGCCTCGAAGATCTGCGCGACGCCACCACGCGCCTCAGCCAGATGTACCGCGAAGCCTACCTGCAGGAATACGGCCCGTACTGGCTCGACAACGTTTTGGTCCGCTACGATGACCTCGCCCGCGAATTCCAGAAGAAAATCGTGGCCGTCCGCCAAGTGCGCCGGCAATACGATGCAACCAAAACTCTGACCCAGCCACAGGAGTTGGGATTCTACCTGCAGCCGTAGAGGCAGTGATCGGTGGCCAGCGATCAGTGATCAGCGACCTGCGATCAGTGACCAGAACGTTACGGATGAGTCCGCGGTTCCGCTGACCACTAGCCACTGACCACCGGCCACTGAACTTAATGTTCTCCAACCGCACCAACTGGAAGCTCACGCAAAATTGCCTTACCGAAGCGCTCGAAGAAGCGCGCTCAAGCAGCGCGCCCGTGCTCGATCTCACCATTTCAAATCCCACGCGGGCCGGTCTGCACTACGACGAGCCACAAATTCTGCAATCATTATCCTTGCCGCAAGCCTTAGACTACGATCCCCAGCCCAAAGGCTTACCCAGCGCCCGCGCAGCCGTTGCGGATTATTACCAGACCGAACACGGCATGAACCTCGACCCCGAGCAGTTGATTCTCACCACCAGCACCAGCGAAGGTTATTCCTTCGTCTTGCGCCTGCTCTGCAATCCCGGCGACGAACTGCTCGTTCCCAAGCCAAGCTATCCGTTATTCGAATTCCTCGCCGACCTGCAGGACGTCAAACTCGTCCCCTATCCCTTGATCTACGACCATGGCTGGCAAATGGATTTTCCTTCTCTGCAAAACGCGGTGACGAAGCGCTCCCGAGGCGTGGTAGTCGTCCATCCCAACAATCCCACCGGTTCGTACGTGCACCAGGAGGAACAGAATTCTCTGAATCGCTTCTGTCGCGAACATGAACTGGCGCTGATCGCCGACGAAGTCTTTCTCGACTACGCCCATGACGGAGAAAAGCAAAAAACCTTCGCTGCGAATCAAGACGTGCTCACCTTCACGTTAAGCGGAGTCTCTAAGATATCGGCCCTGCCGCAAATGAAAGTGGCCTGGATCGCCACCACCGGTCCCGCCGCCGAAGTCGGGGCAGCACAAGCTCGCCTCGAAGTAATCGCCGATACCTATCTCTCCATGAATGCGCCGATCCAGTGGGCACTCCCGGCGCTGCTCGATCAACGCAAAACCATTCAGCCGCAACTACTCGATCGTGTACGCGCCAACTTGGCCGAACTCGACCGCCAGCTCGCCGCACAAAAGATTTGTCAGCGTTTAAACGTCGAGGGCGGATGGTATGCAGTCCTGCGCGTCCCGGTAACGCAGACCGATGAAGAGCTGGCGCTCAACCTTCTGCGCCGCAAGTCGGTGCTCGTCCATCCCGGCCACTTCTACGATTTCCCCAGCGACGGATATCTAGTTCTAAGTCTGATCACTTCGAAGGATGAATTTCGCGAAGGGATTAGCAGGCTGTTAGAGGTAGTGCGTAATTGAATCCCGAACGTCGAACGCCTCCTGTCAGGGCGCGGCCTTAACCGTGCCGCCTAGCATGGATGCAGGCTTTAGCCCCTGCACTGCGGACCAAGTAATTCCCTCATCGTTTTACCAGAAACGGATTACTCTCCCGCTCTTCTCCGATCGTAGTCGACGGCCCATGACCCGGCACCACGACCGTCTCATCAGGCAAAGCCAGCACGGTCTCATGCAGCGACTGCATGATCTTCTGCATCGATCCGCCGGGCAGATCCGTGCGCCCGATGGATCCTGCAAACAAAGTGTCGCCAGCAATCAGAAGTTTCTCAGCAGGGAAGTAAAGGCAGACGCTGCCCTCCGTGTGTCCCGGCGTGTGCAAAACGCTTGCCGCGTGCGCCCCGGCCTTCACGGTATCCCCGGTGCTCACGCTCTGGTCAATCTTGACCTCGCCGGGCGCCGCCATCCCGATCCATGCAGCCTGCACGTCGAGCATCTTAAGCAAGGCGTAGTCGTTCTGGTTAAGCAGGATCGGCGCTCCCGTAGCCGCGCGCAGCTTCATGGCGCCTCCCACATGATCGATGTGGGCGTGCGTCACAACGATTTGCTTGACTTGCAGGTTATGCTTCCGGATGAGCGCAAGCACGTCCTCAATATCGTCACCGGGGTCGATAACCATCGCTTCACGCGTCGTCTCGTCGCCGATGATCGAACAGTTGCACTCTAGCGGCCCCACGGGAAAGATTTCGTGGATCATGCTTCCATTGTAACCAAGCGGATACAGGCCACCGAGCGCGACAGGGACTAGGAAAAATTTCGTAAAGAATAGGCTCGGGAAGGGCAGCGCTTCAGCCGTGCCGCTGAGGCTTCCCGAAGATTCGGGCTTTGGTCCCTGAGGTCCCTCTGGAACGAGTTCAGACTTGCCTTGAAAGGCCGCTGGCGAGACAATACGCCAACGTGCTCGGAGGCTCCGTGGCGAAATACCGTCAGCATGGATATCAGGACCGCGACCGCGAAGACAAAGCGCGCCAGGGGTTCCGAGAAAAAGACTCGCTGGAAAAGCAGTCCCGGGAAAAGCCCGCCCCGCTGCCCCCTGCCAGACGCGACTACAGCATGGGACCAAAGCCCGTGAACATGCCCGGCACCCGCGCCGTCTCCCGCTGCGCGCAGTGCGGCACCGTGCTTCAGGCCATCCCGCCGACGGGCCTCTGCCCCAAGTGCGGCTTCGAACTGCATTCCTGCAAGCAGTGCATGTATTTCGATCCCGGAAGCCGCTTCGAGTGCATGCAGCCAGTCAAAGAGCGGATCGCCAAAAAAGACGCGCGCAACGATTGCACGTTCTACGAAATTCGCGTCACCCGCGAAAAAGAAACGTCCACGCCCGCCAGCCTGCGCCCCAACGACGCGCGGCAAGCGTTCGAAAATCTGTTCAAGAAGTAAAGCCCCAGCGCTTGGGCCTCACTCAGGGTTTCTGCGTAGGCCGCAACAAAATCTCGCTCACAAACGATTGCGGACTCTGCATCACCAGCATGGCCACAGCGTGCGCCACATCTTCCGGCTGCAACATCTTTGCCGGATCCTTGCCCGCGTGCGGACTAAGTTCAGTATTGGTCGATCCCGGACAGATCACGGCCATGCGAATATTATGGCCGCGCAATTCCTCCGCCACGGAGTAGCTAAGTCCATTCAAGCCCCACTTCGAGGCCGCGTAAGCCGCGCCGTTCGGCAGCGCATTCTTTCCCGCAAGCGACGAAATGTTGATGATGTGCCCGGAGCGCGCCCGAATCATCATCGGCGCGAAAGCTCGCACCGCATAGTAAACGCCCCGTAGGTTTGTATTCAGCACCTCGTCCCAGGAGTGCGGCGGAAGCTGATGCAAGGGGCCATCGACTCCTCGAATCGCAGCGTTGTTAACCAGAACATCCACCCGCCCAAACAATCTTTCGACGCGCCCAGCCGCCTCCTCAACCGACTGCAGACTGGCCACATCACAAGGGACGACCTCGGCCGCACCTCCCGCCCGCGCGATGGTCTGCGCCACTGATTCGAGAGCCGCGCGAGTCCGCCCGCACAGCACGGCGGTCGCGCCCAGGCCCGACAACCCCTTCGCGATGGCAGCGCCTATACCCCGGCCCGCCCCGGTAACCACAGCCACCTGCGCAGCCAGCGGATGCGCCCCATCCGCCCGAACATCATCGCTTCGAACCTCGTCGTTTCGACCCGTATTCATGAAAAAAGCCTTTCTGTCTAGTTTCGTCCCGCACGGCCGAATCCGAGCCCAACTGCAAGGCTCGAATTGTGCATCTTATACAATAGCTCCGGAGGCAAACTAGGAAGTTGCTTGCCTTCGGAAGAAGAGGTACTTATAATCCGGCGAAACCCGAACAATGGGTCAGTCGTCTTAAGTCTCGCGTAGATGCAAGTTGCCGATCCCGTAAAAATCCAAGGAGCCACACTGATGAAAAAGATTCTGGTCACGGTTGTGCTTGGGATTGCTGCGCTGGCAGCGGCCCAGAACGCGCCTCAGCCGGCACCGTCACAACCGTCCGCGGCACCCGCCCAGTCAGC
>Ga0206826_1061_pt2 | contig 17042 bp, 18 predicted proteins | sample Alteio_BWOrgCont_80_FD_152636 | JGI IMG/M metagenome (GOLD analysis project Ga0206826, IMG submission 152636) | Enriched cells from forest soil in Barre Woods Harvard Forest LTER site, Petersham, Massachusetts, United States -... | ecosystem: Environmental > Terrestrial > Soil > Temperate forest >... | reverse complement strand
AAGACCATGAAGCGGACGGTGAAGCTTTCAGGACAGTTTTATAAGGAAGTGATCGCAAGGAATGGGCTGGCGTAACAAGCCTTCCCTCAGAAGCTAGCCGAGGGGATCCAGATTATTTTCTCTGGCTAAGAAAAGTTTGGTATCTAGCTGAATTGAAATGGTCGGGGCGATTGGATTCGAACCAACGACCCCCTGCTCCCGAAGAGGATACTGCATTTTTCGCGGCTGCGCCGCGTTACTTTTTGGGGCCCAAGTGCAAGGTGGGGAAAGACTTATTTCTTCTTCAAAATCGGCGCAGAACGAGAAAAATCTCGATCTGCGCCGTGCCGCCCGCGATTCCGCCGACGATTTCAAAACGTTTCCAGCGTGTTTTTTGAATGATTTCTCGCTTCACCTGTCCATGCGTTCAAGTATCGGGCCCAGTAGGTACGCGACGAAGAAGCCGCCGCTCCAAATCACTGCTGAAGTCCACAAGACAACGCGGCTAAATTTGCTGACCTCGCCGCAGGTCGTCGGATCATCAGCTTCACAGGCCTCTCCCTGTCGCAACCGTGGGGCGACAACGTACGTCATTATGAAGCTCGCTGCAATGAGCGTGCCCGCGATGCTAAACGTCCAAATCTTGTGCCGCGAAAGACTGACGAGCCAAGGAGCGGCAGAAAGCAGCGATGCGACTGTCGTTCCCAGACCAAGCAGTACAAGTATTGATGGCAGAGCACAGCAGATGAGGGTGCTAAATGAGCTGAAGAGCGAAAAGTAGTTGAGCAAGGCCGCTCGTTTGGCCCTGCTTTCTGGGGAGGCTGTAGCCGCAGATGTCATCGCGCCTCCGTGATTGACGTGTAGCGCAGTTGGTCGGGGACTTTACCCTTTGGAGCCAAAGGAAGGACACCGGCAACTGTCACCGTCTTTCCAAGCAGCGGAGCAATGTCCATACCCGTCGCATTCGGTATCAGTGCGAAGCGGTCTTGTGTTCCCGTGACTTCAAAGAACGGTGCGGTTGCTGTTCCTGTGAGCCGTCCTCGGGCCACAATGTTTGCTTCCTTGTGAGTGAATCCGTTCTTTTCTACTGCTTCATTGAACTGGCGGACTGACGCACCGTTGCTTGCTGAGAGCTTGACGGAGACAAGGCCAGTGTTGAGGTCAACGTCCACTGTATTGACGCCTCGGATGCCCTTCATCGAGACGTGAATCGCGTGTGCACAAGGAGCGCAGTCCATGCCAAATACCGTGAGGTTGACCTGTTGGTACTGCGCGCGAGCTGCAAACGAGGTGAGAGCGAGAATGGCTACTACGAGAATCTTCTTCATGGTCATTCCTTTCAGTGCGAGTTCGTGTGTGAGGAGAATTTGAGATAGCTGATATTGATCGCGAAGCGGATGCGCTCGCGACCATACAGCGATTCAGAAGCATCCCGATAGACCGGGGCCTGCAAGCCCCCTTCGATGGCAACATTTTTGAAGATCGCCAGAACCGACGGGCCGAGCCAGATGTTCGTTGTCTTTGAGTTAGCCAAAGCTAGCCCGCTGGAACGAACATCGCCAGTATGTTCCCCGGTGAGTTCCGCAAAGCCTCGGTAGTCCCATTGGTCGTAACCTCGTCGGAGCTTCGCAGGCCGATAGCCATAGACACCGCTCCAAGAGAGCGTGTCAGGTCGCTGGTCGCCAGCTGAGCCTGCAAAGCGGGTGTAACCACCACCCGCCCAAAGGTACTGACTGCGAGATGCGAATCCAGTCGCGACGGTTCCTGCAACCCCCGGCGCACGGTGCAGGCTGGAGAGCACACCCGAATCCGATTGTGGCCCAGGAACAACCACGCCGAGGGAGGCAGTGGATTCGATGCGTTTCCCGACACTCGTCACCGAGTGAAGAAACCGCCATGAGGCGCCAGCCGACCATTCGCTTCCAAACATGATTCGGCTTTCCGGCAGTGAACCGGAACCAAACGTAGCTGGAAGAAAGGCGCTGACCGTGAGGTGCGGCGTAATGCCATACCCGAATCCTGAGCCCGTAGAAAACTGCGTACCCATAGTTCCGTTGCGGCCGTAGATGCCAGTGTCATAGCTGAATTCCCCTTTAGAGTTGACGGGGGTTGCATAGCCAAAGACCGGACCGTGGTCAGTAGCGAAAGCCGTACCCGTCAGCGCAAATACGCAGACGAGCACTCGAAGAATTTTCATAAACGCTCCTATTCCAAATCCAAATGAGGCAAAGGCACACGTCGGGTGTGCCCATCACAAGGTGGAGGAGCGGATCAGATTCTTAGGTTGGCGATACGGGCGACGATAAGGCCTGGCGGAGAGTGCTCGTTCGGAATTCTCGACACGATGATCTGTGTGCGCATTCCGAATGCTTCATCGACCGGAACCAATTCGTAGGTAGTCGGTTGAGGATTGAAGACTGGGCCGGTGCTGGCGAGCTTCGGCTGCTGATCCGATTTGATCTCGGTTCGGCAGCATCCGGTCTTTGCCATTTCACCGCACTGGTTATGCATGGAACGGCAGCAAGCCGAATCGTTGTGCGACATCGCTCCGCCGGTAACGCAGGCAAGTACCGGCGCTGCGCCGGAGAGCAGAAGTAAGACAGCAACGAGAGTCGCTATACGCCGCACACGGCAATTATAGCTAGACTAGGGTGTGAGTGCTTCATACAAAATTTCGAGCGCTGGCAACAAGGCGCCCGCATCGGTTATGACTGCTCAGACTAAGGTCATTCTTGAATCGATATTGACCTGCCCGCAGTGTGGCCATGCAACGCCGGAGCAGATGCCTCTCGATTCTTGCCGCTTTTTCCATGAGTGTGTTCAGTGCCATGTTCTGTTGCGGCCCAAAGCGGGGGATTGCTGCGTCTTCTGCTCTTACGGTTCAACAAAATGCCCGCCTGTACAGTTGCTAGGCCATTGTTGCAATGATTGAACGTATTTCGCGATCAGTTTTTCGAGCGCCGCCGGCTATCCATATCAACCCTGAGACTCCGGCGGCGCGCCTCTGCTTCTTTCCCCACATGCACTTGGCCAAAAATCAAATGAGATGACGATGAGGTAGGACAGGGGGCCGACCCCCTGCTCCCGAAGAGGAATTGCAATTTTCGCGGCTGCGCCGCGTGACTTTATGGGGCCTAAGTACAAGGTGGGGAAAGACTTATTCTTGCTCTAAAAACGGCGCAAAACGAGAAAATTTCGATTTGCGCCGCTGCCACCCGCGATTCCGCCGACACTCTGAGGGCCATATCTGTTTCAGAAGTAGCCTTGGAATACGATTGTTCATGTCTCTTACCGACCTATACGAATCCGCTGGCCCTTGCATTGTCGGTTTTATGTCGAGGATGGTTCAGGCGCCTATAGGCCAGCCTCCACCGTTCCCTACCATTATCGGCACCGGCTTCCTCGTGACGGCTGACGGAGTGGCTGCTACAAATCGTCATGTGGTTGAGGCACTTTGGAAACTCCCGAAGATTCCGGGCACCGAGGAGCGCGTGGGAGGTGCATTCATCTTCATGGTTTCCGATGATAAATTGGGCGGTCAAATTCTGAACTTGAAGATTCGAGACGTAGCAGCATTGAAGGGATTTTCTTCTGGAAATGACTGGTACGGGCAAGATGTACCAGATGTTGGATTTGTGCAGCTTGAAATTACCGGAATGCCTTTTCTGGAGCTGGCAATCGAAGACTACTCACTAAAACCGGGTATGGAGATCGCCACAATGGGCTACCCGTTGGGCACACAACCTCTGGTATCCGAAGGCAAAGTTAATCAGCTTGGGCCATTTATCCGTCGCGGGATAGTCAGTAGCGTATATCCATTTTCGAGTCCTCAGCCGCATGGCTTCACCATTGACATCATGCAGCAGGGAGGTTCCAGCGGCTCCCCAATCTTCGCAGGTAATTCTTCGCGTGTTGTAGGGATGATGTGGGGTGGTGTTCAGGAGCCACGAATTGCAGAATCATCAAACATGTCGCTTACATACACGCTCAATACAAATATCAGCATTGCGGAACCTGCTGACATCATCAATGACGCGCTGACAAAGTATCTGAGCACGCGCAAGCCATTGGATTCATCGATTCCGTCACTGCAACAGCTCATTGAGAATAATCCCAGGCCAGAAACGACGACAGGCTTCAAATGGAGCATGGACCCCATTGACCTCACGTGATCTTCACCTCAGGCGAAAGGCCCCTAAATCGCGGGAAGAGACAAATGAAACCACCTAAGCATCGGCTGATATTCAATAAGCTGTCCGCTACTGAATTCGAAGAGTTCTGTTACGACTTGATGGAAGAGCTGGGCTTCGTCAATCTTGATTGGCGGAAGGGCACCGGCAAGAAGACAAGTCCGTCTGATAGTGGACGAGACATAACCGCGCACTTGCTACGCACGGACATTGACAAGAGCAGACGCAACGAACGTTGGTTTATGGACTGCAAGCATTACGTCAAAGGCGTGCCTGCCAAGGAGCTCCAAAACCTTTTGGTATGGGCTGAAGCGGAACGTCCTGATGTTGCACTCTTCGTTGTATCAAACTTCCTCAGCAATTCAGCTAAAGATTACCTAGAAGCATACAAACGGAACAATCATCCTTCATTCACGATAAAGGTGTGGGAGCGCACGACGCTTGAGTCGATGACGCGAGGCAAACGCGACTTCCTCCAGATGCACGGCTTGCTACGGAAGTATGTCAGACCAGAAAGCGAAATCTGGAAAGCTGAAAATGAAATGTTCACCCGGGTATGGTATGGGCGAAGTGACATCCCGCGTTATCGAGCAGATGGAACACCGAAAGAAATTATCAAAGGAGCCCTCCGTGCGAAGCGTGAAGCTGAGAAGAGATTCGGTAAGAAGAGCTTGATGGACAACATGAAGACCGATTGGGACTGGGGGTTTGTGAGCGGTAAACTCTCGGCCCTGCGCTGGGTGCTCGGAGAAGATTGGGATTTCCTCGACACATAATGTAAACCGCAGCACAGCTTCAGTTTGCGAGGAGTAAACGTGACAGAAGTTCAGGCTTCCACCCGGCTAGATGGGAACACGATACTTTGGCGGTATATGTCGTTGGATGGCCCACCATTCGTACATCACCCAACCCGCATGTTCAATTGATTTGAACTATATCGGGGACCGCATCTTTTGCCTTATAGAAAAGATAGTAGGTATCAAGCGGTATCATTCTATTTCCGCCAGCAGCGAAGGCTATGATCGACCTCTGTGCTGCCGCCTCACTAAATGAAAAGGCATCCAAATACGACACAATCGTAATGCGAAACAGGTCATCGTATTTGAGACCAGGTTGGTTTGCGCTTGGCAAGCAATATAGCGGCGTCACGATAGAAGACTGTTTCGTAATCAGCGCATTAACTCTTTTGGTCACAATACGTCCGTCGCTACGCCGAATGTACCCTACACAGATCGTTTCTGGCGATGAGGGATGTGGACGCAGGCCCTCAGGACTACAAATACCGCTCTCTATTACAGCGGTTCGAACCTGATCCAAGGTGATCGAATGATCATTTGGATTGGAACCCAGGGTCCGTCCCATGAAACGCAGAGGTTGAAATGTCACACCTCGAATGTTTTCATTCTTTAGTGCGTACTTGATCGTGTCTGCGATCTCATGATCATTAACGCTCTTCTTTGTTATACAAACGAGGGTCATTGGTATACGTGATTCGCTCAAATTGCTAATGGCTTGTTTCCGAATTTCAGAGAGTGCCGAGCCGCGCAAATTCTCAAGGACACCGTTGTCTAGCGAGTCAAACTGCAGGTACACTTCCAGATTTTCAATTCTCTTAAGTTTATGAGTGAAGTCTTTATTTTCTGCAATCCGCACACCATTCGTTATCAAGAAAACATGTGGGAACTTATACGTATTGACGAGGTCGAGAATCGCTTCAAATTCCGGGTGAATGGTCGGTTCGCCTCCGCTTAGCATAATCGCGGGCGGCATCGGTCTTAGAGAGTTTACCCATTCTAGTATCTGATGAATCTCTTCTAATGACTTGATATTGCCCGCCATAGGAGAAGATCCCGCAACGCATGTAGGACATGTCATGTTGCAAGCGTCTAGGAGTTCAACTATCACTGCAGCGATATCGCTCCTGTGACCCACGCACGAGAAACTGCAATCGGTTGAACAGTTGAACGGAACTCCAGCTTTGTACATAGCTCGATCAGAGCTTTTGCTGGCAGCTCGTTGACTGGAGTCATAATAAGCTGCGTCTCTGGAAATAATTGTGTCCTGTTCACCATGTAGAGGACACATCTTGCGAAAAATGACATTTCCGTTCGAGCGGATGATCTCGGATGGCACCAATGCCAGACATGCCGCACATGTAGCTACGATCTGCTCTTCTCTAATGCTGTATCCATCGAGGTTAGCGATTGCGGCCATCGTTTTCAATCCGGCTCTTATTTAGAGAGGCCCGCGTAGGATATGAGACGCACGTCACTAGGGTGCTTTTGAATAAAACTGGTGAGCTCTTGGAGCGCCGTCGTACGATCTTTACCGATAACTGCATAACCACTCACGAGCTCGCCATCGTACGCAGAACCAACCCAAGACCCCCAAAATATCTTGCGTGGGGAGAAGTATGAAAAATACATGATTCCTTTGGAGGTGTTGCTTTCCTCTTTTTTAGCAAAAAACCAACCCATCACGTTGCGGCCTTGGAAAAACTGTAGCTGGGCTTCCCACAGATATCCTCCCTTTGGATTTTCTGGAGATTTTTCAGTGTTCCACATCCTGATTGTCTGTCCACGTTGAACAATCATTATGTGTTCTGTATTTAGAAGTTGCTGTCCATCGACGGAGGTTTGCCAAGCAACATACCATTCTCCGTTTACATCAACATGGTTGTTGTCTTTGAGCTCTTTTTTAAACTGATAGTGCCCTTGCACCTTTCCGCTGACATACGAAAGGAGCCATCCAAGAACCGCACCGCCTACGGCTAACGCAACTTCGCCGACTGTACTCACTTCGTAGACTCATCTATCCATGTTAGGTATTCCGCTGACCCAGCCGTAATTGGAATCTGCACTATCTCCGGCGTCTCGTATGAATGGTTCGCCTTAATATGGGCCTCGAGCTGCGGATAGAGGTCACCGCGAGTCTTTATGAACAGAAGGCTTTCTGGCTCGACACACGTTTCGCCCTTCCAGCAATAAACGCTCCTGATCGTTTGGATCTGGACACATGCGGCCAGTTTCGCAGCGATAATCGAGGATGCTAAATCTGCGGCCGCTTCGTCGCTACCAGTGGTTGTTAGAACTACACAGTATTCTTTGCTCATATATCCTCACTCGTTATGGAATGGTCGAGGGTTACGATGGGCCGGGTCCCTAATGATTTTGGTATTTTCGCGATAAGCATAGCACAATAAATGAGATGAGGGCATTTCAAATGCACGCCTAATAAATGAAAAGGGCCTGCATTTAGCAGGCCCTGTGTCATTCCGGGAAAAACTCTTTTGCTTTTTCCATTCCCTGGAGCGTTTTTTCCTCCTTCTCAAGTTCCTCACGAAGCCCTTCGACAAGCGTCTTTTGGGCCTCAATCTGTTTGAGTACATGGTCACGCGGCGTCAATTTGACCCAGCGCTTCCGCGCACCCTCTTCCTGCTGAGGCGTTTGCACAGCCTGAGCAGAGGCTTTCTTCTTTCCTGCCATGTTTCCTCCTTTTGTTGTGGCTCGGTCTGAGCGGTTGATGTTTAGCCTCCGAGACATTCCCGAAGGACAAGCGAAATAGATTGCATCGCTTCGACCCGCACTTCCACCTCTGCCAGAAGGCCGAGAACGGAATAGTGGTTCTGCACTCTGATCTCCTGCGCAATATCGTTATTCGCATCGACCAGTTCTCGGTTTAGTACCGCAAGCCGCTCAAAGAAAAGCGTGCGAATGGCCGCGACCATTTCGTTTGAAACTCGGTCAGACATGCCCCCTCCTTTCTGGTTTGCGTATCTGTTGTATGTCGGACTGCAATTCCGATTCCTGTTCTTTCTCCTTTCTTTTAGCGATCTCTGCTTGTTGCTCCAGAGTCCACGCCTCCAGTTTCTGGATAGCTTGGCGGAGCATCGGCAACTCGATATGCGTGTAAATGTCATTGGTTGTGCGTGGCCTGCCTTGGGAATGTCCCATCAGCGCCATACGCACGTCCTGGATTACCCCGGCCTCCATCAGCCTTGTGTTGAAGGTGTGCCGGAGATGCTTGAACAGCAGTGGACGAATTTGAGAATCTTCGACTGCCGTCATCCATGAGCGCCGCAGCTTACCCAACTTGTTTCCTCGGTAGGTGAATACAAGTCCGCGTCTCGGCAAGCGTTCGAACAGCCACACCGCGCGAGCGGTCAGCGGAATTTCCCGCTGTTCGCCGCCGGGTGTCTTGCTGTGCGTCACCGCAAGAACTTCGCGGTGCAGGTCTATGTCCTCTCCGAGCTGCGAGAACAGCTCCCCTCGGCGCATCCCGGTATCGAGCGCGCCGATGATGAGGTCTTTGAGATGGGGAGCGGCTGCATCAAGAAGCAGTGGCTCTTCCTCAAGCGCCAGCACTGGCTGCCGAACGCGCCGGATGCCCGTCATCCGCACACGGGTGAGAGGATTGGTAAGCAGAATGCCGTAATCCAGCGCATAAAAAAGAATGCGTCTGAGCACACCGATGTCATGGTTGACTGTCGAATCGGTTACGCCATACTTGCGCTTGCGAAATTGTCGAAACTCTTCCGCAAGTGGCTTGGTTATCTCGCAGAGAGGTGTGTCGCCAAAGTATGGCAGCAACATCTCAATTCGTTCGCGATGGTACGGTTTTACGAAGTTGCTGCCGGCGAAGCGGACTGCTAGTTCAGCAAACTTCATTTCGGGTTCGAGGTTGGACTTCTTGTGCCGGGTGATATCGAGCTCGTTCCTGAAGTCGATCTCCCGCCTGATGGCTTCTTGTTTGTTGCCGGTCTTTAGGGACCTGCTATGCCTGACGTTGTTGATCCAGATGTAGCTCGTATACCTGCCATTGCGTTTGTAAAGACTCATGTCACTCGCTCCTGCCCTGATATCGGCGCTCTATGGAGAGCGCCCAATCCAAAGCAGGAGCGGGCAGAGCCTCGGGCACGACCTCGGGCACAACTGCCCGAGGCAAATGCACGAATTCGCCAATGTTCGTGAGTGGGGAAGTCCTCGGCCGCTTGCCGACTACCTCCGTATATCTCTACTCCGGCGCCTGAAGAGAGCCTCTCGGATCATGGCTGAGAGGTGCATCCAGAGAAGCCAGAGCAAGGCCAGGACGAGCCCCAGAAGCATGAGAGGCAGGAGACTAGAGGAGTTCAGAAAGAGAGCCCTAACAAAGACCCCGATATACGCAAGGGTGAGGACGGTGAGAACCACGAACGGCACAATCAAGGCACACACTTGGAAGATTCTGAGTTTCCAACTTGGCTTTGGATGTGGGGTGCTCAGTTCCCGTGAGCCGCAGGTTGAGCATACGTCCGCAGAACGGTTATTTGGGTGGCCCCGCCCGCAGAGCTTTATGTCGTAGCTCTTACCGCAGTAATTGCAGTAAGCAGGGTCGCCGGAAGTGACCTTCCGGCACGAATTGCAATAGCGCATGATTATTCTCCGGGTGGGGAGCGGGTATCGCCTGTGGCGCGATGCCATGAGGCTGACCAGAATCCCCGTCCAATAATGGTGTTGAGGGTTGTGAACCAGAAGAGCTTTGATGTTTGTTTTGCGATGTGCCGCCGGAGAGCTTCCAGCCGAGGCTCTGAATCTGTTATGACCAAGACCGCAAAGTGTGAGTGAGAGATGATGCTGCGGAATCCAGAAGAGATGGCGAGCCGCATGTATTCCGAAATCTTCTTGGTCCAAACTGGAAGCGTCTCAGTGCCAAGATCCATTTCAACAAAGAATGAATGAATGGAATTCGCAAGCAGTGCATCCGGAATGAGTCGGACAGCGGGAGACAAGGGAGACGTTGGCTGCTGCCATCGCAACCCTTCCTGCTTCGCGACAATATACAGATCGCTTAGCGCGAGTTGGTGTGCGACAAACGCATTCCCCAATAGCATTGAATCCGGACGCCATTTTGTAGGAACAAATGGCACTTGCGCTTCCTGCGCACCCTGTTTGCTTAAGGCATATATTGAGCGCCGACTTCCGGCGCTCGTCGCAGCAAAGTAGCGATGGACGAGGCCGGCACCTCGGAGCCGCCCCAAGCGGACGTTCACTCGGCTTACAGAGTGGAAGCCCGCGAGCTTTTCAATTTGCTTCCGGTCGAGAATGCGAAGGAGAGAAAGGCTCTGAAGCACCAAGAGATCGCGCGGCTGGAGAACAAGCCTGCTAGACCCACTCTTCAAGTGCCCCCACTTCTCTTGCTCTGAATCGAGAGGCGATTTCCGCCTCGATAGAAATGCGCGGCTTTGCCCACTCTGCATTCGAGCGCTCGATCAGCTCGTCTGTCGGAGTCGTATTGTTCGCAACATTCTCTGCGACGACTTCAGCGAATCTCTCACCGCCAGTACGCACAAGAAAATGTCTGTTGGGGATTTCCTTTAGCAATCGTTCTGCCGCACTACCTCCGTCGAGCGTGCGTGCAATATACGGCGCGTCTTCTGGCGATGCCCGGAAGAAGAGTGTCGTACCAGCCGAGAGCAGACTCGCTCGAACCTGTGCCGGGTATTGCCCAAAGTGTTGGTTTGCGGTGACGATAGAGACACCGAACTTGCGAGCCTCCGAGAGCAGGTGATCAAAGGTATTGCCTGAGGCGACAAGGTTCTGAACCTCATCGGCATAGAGGGTAAAGAGCCGTCGTTCTCTCCGGGCAAAGATGGCGTTCTTGAAGCGAGCGAGAATGAGAGAGGCGAGAGTCTCGCTGTTTTCTCCAAGGTCAGACTTGTTGAGTTGCAAGATGACCCATTGGCCCTTATCCATGCTGTCCCGAATGTCGAATGTGGACTGCTGGCCTATTAGGTAACGGATATCTGGGTCTGTTGTGAATGCGCTCGCTTTATTCAGTATTGGCTCACGCATCACCGCCTGCATTGGGTCTGAGAGCAATTCATACCGGCTGCGGAAATACGCTTTGACCTCAGGATTACTGGTTCGTTCAACGAGCGGCGCACGAACTGAGAGGTCTGTGAGGAATGGCGCAAGTTCCAACAGAGTCAAACCGCTCTCGGCAAGGACAAAGAGGGAATTGCGCAGCAGTTCCTCGGTCCGAGCGCCGAATCGGTCAAGCTGCCACCGCATCCGGAAGATAGAGACTATCTCCGAGATCAGCGGTGAAAGGTGACCGGATACCCGAAGGACGTTCAGTCCAACGGATGAATCTCTGCTTCCGGGATTGATTATTACCGTCCGGTGACTCAAGTCCTGGCCGGTCGCTAGCTCGCGCTGGCGAATACGCCCAAGGATGAACGGAGTGAGGTCGCCGTGCAGGTCAACGCAGAGGAAGCCATGTCCCTCGCGCACATCACGCGCCAGCATGGACTTGATCAGGCTTGTCTTGCCTGTACCGGTCTTGCCGAGAATGACAAGATGCTCCATCCTCCGCAGATGGGACAGGATGAACCGGCTTTTACTAATCTGTTCATCCACTACGCGGTTGCCGAGCGGAATCCCGGACGCATACGGCGGCGAGCGATTTATCCATTTGTTCCAAAGGGTGAGTGCCAGATTCATTCAGCGTGTGGCTAATAATTTTTGATAAGCAGCTCCTTGTACCGGCGACCCGCGCGCGGCTGAAGAGTGTAGGCAACAGAGAAGGACTCGATCTGGAAGTCCGAGAAGATGTTTCGCACCTCAGGCCGGTCGTTCGTCGAGAGTAAGAACTTCCCCTTGATCGTCCGAAGCAGCTCCGCAAGTTGCTCAAACTGCGAATGCTCGAAGTCGAAGCGGTACAGACCCTTCACGCCGTAGTAAGGAGGGTCAATATAGAAGAACGTCGTCGGGCGGTCGTATTTGCGAATCGCCTTCTCGTAGGGAAGGCTTTCAATCTGCACCCGCTCAAGCCTCTTATGCGTTTCATCAATTACCCGAACGAGGCGCTCGCGTGTAAAGCTTGGCGGCTGCAAGACGTGAGCGGCATAGCTCTGATTAGCAACTCGGCCGCCGTAAGTGCTCTTTTGCAGAAAGAAGTACCGGCCCGCGCGCTGGATGTCCGTCATTGATTCCGGCGGTGTTGCTTGGAGTCGCTTGTACCATTCCCGGCTCACAACCAGAAAGCGTAGGTAGCGAAGAAGCTCCTCGTGATGTGCCTGGCACACCCGATAGAAGTTGACCAATTCTCCGTCGAGGTCGTTTAGCACCTCAACCTTCGCTGGTGTCTTTTGGAAGAAGATCTGAGCTCCGCCCGCAAACGGTTCAACGTATGTAATGTGAGCAGGAATCAGTGGGAGAATTTTGCTGATAAAGCGGTTCTTGCCGCCGACGTATGAGAGTGGTCCCTTCATGCGGCCTCCCCACAGACCTCCGCTAGTAGTCGTTCCGTCTGCACGTAAAGACCTAATGCTGCGGCATCTAGACATGTCTTGTCCGATTTGTCATCGATGACATGCGGCCAATAATTGGCTACTGCTTCGCGAAGGGCGCTGGTCCTCGTAAGCGGCTCTTCGGCATAAGCAGAGAGGATAGTGGATTCTTTTACCAGCCAATGGGGAAGCTGGAGCAAATGGAGTTCATTAATCAGATGAGTGCTGAGGTGTTTTGCACGCGTATCCTCTCCGCATTCCAAGATGGCTGCCGAATCAGTGTGAAAATGCGCTGTAAGGGAACGAAGCAATGCCGTAATCGAATTCCGAGCTTGAGACATACTCGGAGCGAGTTTGCGAGCTTCGCTATAGATCAACTCTCGTTCGGACAGCACCGCAGCAGTCAGCGATCGCGCGGTCATTTTGAAGGAGATCAGATGTGTCATGGGTCAGGTTGATGAATGATCGTACGGAATTCGGAGAGAAATACTTCATGCGATTTGTTCTTGCGAGGTGCGCAGCGTCTGAGAGCTTTCAGAATTAGTCTCTCTGGGTAGTGCTCCAACAGCACGGCATACTCACGCGCATGTCGGAGCGCCCGAAGACGACGTGCTATTTGTAAGGCAAGGAACTGTATTGGGGTAATAGGAACAAAGGGCCGAGAGCTTTCTGCTACCCGGTCGAGGATATTGGTCATTTAGCTATTTGTGTTTTGTGGATTAGAAGAGAGTCGGCTGGATTGCCGGCTGCGCCTTCGTCTTGTCAGCAAGCTCCGCCTCGGCGAATGTGAATTCGTCCATGAAGAGCTCCTGAAGTGGACGTTGGTACAACAGCATGAGCTTGAATGCAGTTCGCAGCGGTGGAATGTTCGATCCAGTTTCGTATTTCGAGAGCATCTTCGTGTTTCGATGTCCGATTAGAATCGCCACTTGCTTTTGCGATAACCTTCGTCTCTTGCGGATGAAGTGCAATGTCCCTGTCACGTGGGGCATAATGTGTTTTTGTTTTGCTGATCAGTGCAAGATCACAATACTATGACTCGCGCAATAGGCAAAGCTACAAAAATTCTCGTCACAGTGCTCCTTTCGGAATGCGAACTGAAGATAAGTTGTGCATAAGCTTTTACCAACAGGCAATGCTCCCTATCGAGAGAATTATTCCAGCTATGCAGAAAACATCCGAATCGCTATGTTGCCTTCATGCAAATTACACTCGCGATGAATCACTTCTTTGTCTATGGAAGAGTGGAGCGCCAATACGCAAGAGAAACACAGCTAAAGCACCGCGAGTGTTTCGCATCGTGGATACTCCCAACATTTGGAGATAGAGATGTGGAATCACTCATCCGACTCGACTTGGTACAGATGCGAGATCGCATGTTGGAAAGACAGTTGTCAGTAGCGCGACAGTCCAGCATTCTCGCAACAATGAAGGCATTCCTCGGATTTTGTCGGACTGTACTCAAGATCGAGTGCATGGACCCGGCTGAGATAAGACTGCCACGACGAGAACTGCCTAACCCCGTTGCGCACACTCCCGGCGAAGTCGAGCAGATTGTCTCCTGTCTAAATCCCGCCAAATTCACCGATGTTCGCTTGCGGGCTCTGTGCGAGCTAATTCTTGGAACTGGAATGCGTGTCGGCGAGGCGTTGCGTCTAGACCGGAAACCGTTCGACCAGACTGTTATGGAAATGGACATCATTGGCAAGGGCGGCAAGCGCCGGACGGTTTTCTTCTCCGACCGATCTCTCTATTGGATCAAGACATACCTGCAAGCCCGGGCAGATTCTCACCCTGCGCTTTTTATCACAACCGGAGATCAGCCTCGAAGATGGGCGAGGGAGGACATTTCCAAATTCTTCATATCTTTGAGAAAACGCTCTGGAACCACAAAGAAGTTGACGCCTCACATTCTTAGACACACATACTGCACGACTCTTCTAAATAATGGCGTGGACATTTCATTCATCAAGGAACTAGCTGGTCATGAAGATATACAAACAACTGCGCGATACTATCTTGGGGTCGATAAACCGGCGTTGCGGAGAATCGTACGTGAGCGTCTGCGTTATGATCACGCCCCGTCATTTGACAGCTCTTCCACTCTGCCCTATGCTGCCTGAGCTTAGTAAATAAAACATTCGGTTAATCGCACTTCTAGCGAAACCGCTTCCATAGAAACGCTTGATTTTGACCACCTCCTTTCTAAGGAGATTTTGACTAGATTGCCGCTTATGGCGTAATGCTATTTCGCGGTAAATCTCACAATAGTCAACGGTCGATCTCCTGCTCGCTCGAATAGAGCAGCAGGTGAACCCTTATTGGGACTGACGTAGCATTCTCTATCATTGTCCAGTTTGATTAGCAGGACACGAAGCCCTTTCCAGAAGAGATTTATCTCGGATGGAAAGGGCTTTTGTTTATGCCTGAAGAAATGCACGAGCACTCGATAGAAGCGCTCATGCCGGGGTTCCTGCGGCACCTTGAGGTCGAATGCCGTTTCGCTAAGGAAAGCATCGTGAAGTACCGGGACTGCATGAGGCAGGTGCAGCGGGTTTATGGGTTGGGACCAATCACCAGCTTTACGAAGAACGACCTGCTCGAACTGAAGGCTCACCTGATCGCCCGCGATCTCTCGGTCAACCGGCAAGTGAGCGTGCTCCTGATTTTGAAGCGGTTCCTAAAGCACGTCGCGGAGGACTGCAATCTCGCCGCGCTCCCACCCGAATCTGTCATCATTCCCCGGCGACCAAGGCGGGAGGTCGCCTACCTATCTGCTGATGAAATCCTGCGGTTTGTCGATTCGATAAAGCTGACGACTGCTGGCGGGAACGCTTACATGCCAGGACTCCGTTTTCGGACTCTGGTTGAGGTGCTCATGGGAACGGCAATGCGCATTTCCGAGGTTCTATCACTCGACCGGGGACAGATTGATTTCACAACCGCCGAAGCGAAGATCATCGGGAAGGGAGGAAAGGAACGCGTGGTCTTCTTTACCGAACGAGCGCTGTCTTGGGTCAGACGATACCAAGCGGCACGCGAGGACGACAACCCGGCGCTCTTCGTCACATGCGACGGGCTCAGGCGACTCAAGCGTCCTGACATCTGGCGTCCGTTCACCCAACATCGGAAGCTGGCCGGACTCAATAAGCGGGTTACGCCTCATCTGCTCCGACATACCGCAGCAACCCAACTCCTATTCAATGGCTGCCCTGTCGGGCATATCAAGGAGATTCTCGGTCACGAACGTTTGGAGACGACTTGCCGGTATTATCTAGGGCTAGATCACCGGGCAGCTAAAGCGGCCCATGCTCAATACCTCAGCTATGGAACTGATAACACGCGTGCTGACAAGGTTGCCGCTCCGTTTGGATAGTTATCGTCTTGCTGTTGAACGGAGATGGTTGTATTTGCGGAATGTATTTGCACGCAGATGATCGTCGGTAGTGAGTTTATCGAGGAAGTCTTCGATGGCACTTCGCAGTGCATTGAATAAAGTAAGCAGTCCAATGGACATGTCCTCAGACGTAGCGACAAACGGCTCATTGGTGGGCCAAATTGTGACGCTGAAAAGATTCCAGCCGTGAACCATCTTGCAGCGGTAGAGATCATATATCCGCTCGGCATCAGCATGGTATTCGTCCGGAAAGTGTCTCCGGACAAATTTCACGATTTGCTTTCCCGTTCCACCTCGATATCCATATTCCGCAACTGCATCCAAAGTGCACATCAATGCTATGCCAACGACATGGCCACGATGCTCCAGGCTGCCGTTGACAGCTTGTGCGTCTGAGATTACGTTCTGTATCTCGTCGATCATCGACTGATAGAAAATTTGTCGAAGGATTGGAATCACATCACGCGATTCATTATTGGACAAATCCGGCCAGGTACTTGGCTGCCAAGGAAGAAATCGAATGGGGGCAGATGTGGGTGCATCTGGAACACCAGGAAGATGAACGTATGCTCCTGAGGCGCTCTCGCTAGTTATTTTGTATTTCATGTTGTTCTGAAGGATTATTCCTAAGGTGTTGGAGGAGTAGTGAGAGCGGCTGGAGGTGTTTCTAATGCTCGCCGCTGTTTGCTCAGCTCCTCAGACCTCTTTTTGAGATCCTTCTCGTACTTCTGGAGCTCGCCAAGATCGCTCTTCATATCGTCTTTAGAGCGAACAGTCGGCTGTCTACCAGCGGGACGGTCGTGGCCTGAAAATTCAGAGGCTTTCTTCATAGCGAAGAAAACCTTTACGTAATCATCGTCAGATACATTTACACCTTTGAGCGATTGAGTCGCCACGCCCGGCTGGAAGCGTCCCACAACATCGTTCAAGAGAGATTCTTCCACCAACCGTTCCCATGTCTCTCTGAGCTTCGAGTAGAACTCTCCCGTTCTCTCTTGATAGTTCGCTGGAGTTGTTGCTGTCTGATCGGGTATTGACGCAATCATCTCTTCTAGAAATTTTATGCGTTCCTTGACTTTCTTGACCTGCCAAGGTCCATCGTTGCCTATGACAGTACCAAAACCGTCTACACCTTCTCTGTAAATCCAATTCCGATGGACAGGGACTTGAGCTGCGCTCGCCGCTACCCAAAGATCGTAATAGAAAC
>Ga0206826_1064_pt1 | contig 17214 bp, 15 predicted proteins | sample Alteio_BWOrgCont_80_FD_152636 | JGI IMG/M metagenome (GOLD analysis project Ga0206826, IMG submission 152636) | Enriched cells from forest soil in Barre Woods Harvard Forest LTER site, Petersham, Massachusetts, United States -... | ecosystem: Environmental > Terrestrial > Soil > Temperate forest >... | reverse complement strand
TGGAACACCTGCTTGATTGTGCCAACCAGAGAGATGTATTGCCAGATCACCCGGATAAAATAGGCCTCGAGGTTTTGAACAGGATTTATAACCTTGGGCTACCGAACAATAGTCAGGAAACCCCCGTTTTACAAGCGTGTTATGCACTTTGTGCGATTATTGAGCCCCAGGATACCTTAGCCTTTCTGCTTCGAACGCGTACTTGGGCAATATCTGATAGACTTTCCTATATTTACTCTATTCTTGCAACGAATGTACCAGTGCTGATGGCAGCACAACTACGTGACATCCTTCAAGGATCTATACCTGAGGACGATCGAACAGAAATAGTTTCAAGGATTGCTGAACGGGCACCTGCTGAATTAATGCCGCACCTAAGCGAGTGTCTTGCATTGTTACCTGATAATGAGCGCACACCCGTGGTCACGGTAGTTGCTCAACGCACGCCTGACAGATTTGCATCATATCTATCGAGAGACGCTTTTATTCTTTGGCAGTTGCCCAAAAACGATCGCGCCGGGGTAATCTTAGGATTGCCTGCGAGCGAGCGCGCCAGGTTAAAGCCGAGTTTAGATAATATTTTAGCATGTATGCCTGAGAGTGTATGTGAAGACGTCAGACGAAAGATCCAACGCGTGCGGACCCATCCTGATAAACCTGTAGTAACTGGTGCGCCCCCCTTAAGGGCGCCTGCAGAGCTCGGGCAGTATCCAAAAATGTGTTTTTAGCATCAAAAAGATTTAGAATTCTTCCCCAATCTTCAGCGCCGCAATGGGCGTTTCACCTGCCACCATGCGCTGCCCGCGCTGGGCGATGATCTCGGCCGTGCTGGAAAAATACAGCCGCACTTCGCCGCCCCAAGCTGCGTAGCCCAAGGGCTGGCCGATAGCCAAAACATCGCCCGCCCGCGCTCAGGCACTGCGCCGTCGATCACCTCAATTCCCACCGTGCGGCCGTCACCGAGCTTAAGCACGAGTACCGTGCGCTCATTTCCAGGCGCGCTTTTGGTAAAAACATCGTTGCCCCATTGGCCCGCAATATGCTGCGTCAGCGCCGCAGGCACGGGTGCGCTTGGAAAGCGAAGTTAATAAAGGCACGCGCGTGACACTGCATTTCCCTACGCGCGCCGTGGTGGGCGAAGGCCTGAAAAAGAGTGCGTAACCACAAAAACAGCAAAAATTACTTGTATTCTGGTTTCCATTCGGCCTAAATTTGGAGTTGCTATATAAGGTTTAGGAGATATCTATGACTGCAACACAGCTTCCAATTATGTCTGAAATCCAGGCGATGGCACCAACAGCAGCATTTTCAGCATTGCAGGAGCTTTTCGCCAGAGCAGGCCATGCGGATATGGTTTCCTCAAAACCGGACAAAGTGGGGATTTGTTTCTTGCTAGATATGGCCCCACGGATTTTATCGGCCGATGCGCAAAACCCTGAATTACAAACCTGCTTGGCGCTATGCGCTGTGGTTGACCCGGAGGAGACCACATCTGGACTCTGCAGCAATGATTGCGCTCTGTTCAAGAAAATCGAACATACACCTGAAGAGTTAAAATCCATCGTGTCTATTTTGGCGCGGACGAAGAAAGGCGCCGAAATGTTAGCGCCATCCTTGAAAAGGATCCTTTCTCTCTTGCCTACAATTGCTGAACGTAAGCCGATAGTTTTAGAAGTGGCTGAAAACGGTGCGCATAATATGGCATATTATCTAGGCAGTATCTTAGGCAAGTTGCTCAAAGCAGATTGTCCAGACGTCGTGACAGCCGTGCTAAATCGCGCGCCTGAACAATTGGCAGCCTTCCTAGGGCCTTGCCTTTCACGCTTAGGTGAAAACCCTAGCGCGGCAGAAGCTATTGCCTTGAGAGTTGCGCAAAGGGCGCCAAGCGCTTTTTTAGGCTCTGCCCACCGTTTCAGAAACAGCCTTTCAGAAGAGGCCATGAGCTGCTGCAGGGCCGCAGCACAAAATGCCCTCCTACCAACCGCCGCCGCGCTACAAGCCCCGGCTCTTTAATATTTACGACTGTTAAAAGGCCGAAGAAATCTGCAGCGCCGCCACGGGTGTTTCGCCAGCCACCATGCGCTGCCCGCGCTGAGCGATGATCTCGGCCGTGCTGGAAAAATACAGCCGCACCTCGCCGCCCCAGGCCGCATAGCCCAAGGGCTGGCCGATGGCCAAAACGTCGCCCGCGCGCGCGGAAAGCCGCACGCGCTCAGGCACTGCGCCGCCGATCACCTCAATTCCCACCGTGCGGCCGTCGCCGAGTTTAAGCACGAGTACCGTGCGCTCATTTCCCGGCGCGCTTTTGGTAAAAACATCACTGCCCCATTGGCCCGCAATATGCTGTGCGAGGGTGAGCGCCGCAGGCACGGGTGCGCGCAGCACATGCACATCATAAAACCGCGGGCGGATCACAATACGCTCCGCCTCGCCTTCCTGCCCCATATCGGCGGGCCAAGGCGCGCGGTCAATCTGCGTCACAATGCCGTCGGCGGGCGCGAGGGCGATATCATGCGCCTGAGGCGGCACGCGTGCGGGATCGCGGAAACAAATGTAAAATAAAACCGTGAGGCCCAGGAAAAGGGCTGCCGTGTGCCAGGCGGCCAAAATGCTAATCACTGTGAGCAGCAGTCCCGCGCCGACCCAGATCACGCCGCGTGGATGCACAGGCCGCGCTAGCGGCAACTTCAGTTGCTGTAAAATGCTCTCCCATTCAACGGCCATGTCTTCCCCCGCTCTTGCCTACTTTTATTACCGCAGTTTTTGGCCCCTGTCAGCCTCTTATCTGGACAAGGGCACGCGCCGCCCTTATGAAATCCGCCATGCGAGACTACCAATCCATTTGCGTTTTTACGGGTTCCTCCATCCGCGTGCCGGAGGTGTACCAGAATGCCGCGCGCGAAACGGGCGCGCTGATCGCGCAGCGCGGCAAAACTTTGGTTTACGGCGGCGGGCGCGTGGGCCTGATGGGGCTTTGCGCTGATGCAGCCCTGGCGGCGGGCGGCAAAGTTATCGGCGTGATCCCCGCGCATTTGCAAAAATGGGAAGTGGAGCACACGGCGCTGACTGAACTTCACATCGTTGACAGTATGCATAACCGAAAGCGTATGATGGTGGAGCGCGCGGATGCCTTTGTCGTCTTGCCCGGCGGTTTTGGCACGCTAGATGAAACCTTTGAAACCATGACCTGGAAACAGGTGCATTTGCACGATAAGCCCATGGTGATTGTAAATATCAACGGCTATTGGGACGGTTTGATCATGCTGGTACGCCAGGTGATTGAAACGGGCTTCGCCCATGAAACGCACGGAAACTTATTCAAGGTGGTTGAGCGCGTGGATCAAATTTTCGACGCCCTGAATTCCGCCGAAGACCCCGTCATCGGCCCACAGTTTAAGTGGATGTGATAGAGCCTTAAAAAATTAATTAAGCGAAAACGACTCGCTGAATTGGCCGGGTCTGATATTAAAATATAATGATTGGGCACGCGCAGCCGGACCGGCAAACATACTTTTCAAATCTGCTTGCGGATCTTTGTTGAGTGCTTTCACAATGCTGCTAGCGTGTTCATAGATGTCCTTGATCATCGGATTATAAAGTTGGCTGAAACGTGGCTGCTGATTTGTAAAATCTGAGAAGGTCCCTTCCAATTTCCCGGAGCCCTGGGGTGATCGGTAAATAACAAAAACATCATTTCGCGAGGCGCAAAGAGATAAGCGATGCGCGATATAAAATTGTGGCGTAAGTGCCCAGAGATCAATTTCTGATATTCTGATCTGACCCCTCTCTTTTATAAGGTTAAAGGTAGCTTCTTTATATTGCCCGGGGCATATCAGGCTGTATTCTAATTGATGGGCTGCAGAACGCGTGGCCCTGCAAAGCCTGTTTGGCGCGAGGTCATAATAGCTATAACCAGGATTGATTAAAGTAACATGCCCGGGGGAAACCGTTACTTGCTGACAAGTATTCTCGCCAAGCAAGCGCGTTAATGCCCGGCTGATCTCATCTTTCTGAGAAAGTTGTTTGTCGTTGTTTCCCTGTGAGAAATGAAAGCTATTTTCACTGATAGAAAATTTTTGCCCGTTCGCACCAAGGCATGAGCGGGTTTGAGAAACGTGAAACATGTTGTCCCAGGGAAGGGCTTCTGGAGGGCTATCGCCTGCGGAGACTTCCTCCACCCTGTCTGGGTAACAATAAATATCTACAGAATACATACCGTTCAAGGGGCACACTGCATTTTCAAAAGAACGAATGCCATCATCTAAAAAATAAATGTGGGGCGGACAGGGCATCTTTATTTCCTCATAAGTATGCGAAAACTATATTGCAGAATCCACCCCGGATTTGTCAAGATTTTCATTGCATTTTAATAGTTGCAAGCGGTAGAAGTTATGGGAATTCAAGTTTTTTCCAAAGATGGCGGTCCAAATGAACTTTTTAAAATCGAAAATCCTGGGCTGGGTTACCAGGGCTGCGCCGCTTATTACCGTGGCTATGATGTGCAGCGGAAAAGCTTCCGCCGCAACTGTCGCTTCCCATATCCGCCACCACCACGGCCACCACCACCATTATTCGCATCATCGTAGCCGTTTCCACCGCCATCACCACCACGGCGATCACCACCATCATTTCCATCACCACGACTATGGCCCTGGACGCACGCTCGCCAGCCGAGGTGGTAGTCCTACTTTTTTAAATTCTGCTGCCATAAAAACTGCACCGCCCGCGCTCCTTCCCACCATGTCTTTAGCGCCCTATCCCGTGGATTTGCTGCTTAGGCAGGTAGCTGCGAGGCAGCCTGTGCAGATCTCTGCGCTATCTTTTGTGCCCGATAGCAATATCAGTCCGCCGCTCGATATGCCTGCACCCTACATGTCCGCTACTACCTATCCCGGCATCATCACCGCGCCGGATGCATCCGCTGCGCAGCCCTAATCAACGTACTGGCCCTAAGCGGCGCTCGTTGATATAGATTTGCAATGACAACGACAGTTTTCCCGGAATCTTCCGCGCGGCGCGCGCTAATGCTCGTGTTTTTCACGATCTTTTTGGACATCCTGGGCTTTGGCATTCTCGTGCCCGTGATCCCGTTTTTGGTGCGGCCCTTTGACGCCAGCGCCATGGCTGTGGGCCTTCTCACCATGTCTTTTTCGATCGCGCAGTTTTTTGCCTCGCCTGTCCTCGGCGCCTTGTCTGACCGCCACGGCCGCCGCCCTGTGTTGCTGATCAGTATTTTCGGCGCAGCGGTGGCCTACGTTGCCTTTGGACTTGCCACCGCCCTGTGGGTATTTTTCGCGGCGCGCATTGTGGATGGCCTTACCGGCGGAAATATCTCAACCGCCCAGGCCTATATCGCGGATGTTTCCGCGCCCGAAAACCGTTCGAAAAATTTCGGCATGATCGGCGCAGCTTTCGGTGCAGGTTTTATCATCGGCCCCGCGATCGGCGGCGTGGTGAGCCACATTAGTTATTCCGCACCTGCTTTTCTCGCCGGTGCGCTTTGTTTGCTTTCATGCCTTTTTGGGTATTTCATTTTGCCTGAAAGCCTGCCGCCGGAGCGCCGCACCGCTGCGCCCTTCACATGGCGGGAAATGAATCCCTTTGGCCGCCTAGGCTATTTCCTCGCGCGGCCTGCGCTCGTAGCAAATTTCACACTGCTTCTCATGCAGGGCCTCGCAATGAATATTCTGCGTAGTAATTTCATGGTCTATGCGCGCGATAAGTTCGGCTACAATCCTTCCCAAGTCGGGTATCTTTATACCTATCTTGGTATTCTAGTGGTGCTCACTCAAGCGGTGATCGTGCGCCGCCTCGCGCCTAAGCTGGGCGACCGTACCACGGCCCTGATCGGTTTCTGCGTGATGCTGCTGGGCTTTGCCTGGATGGCGACCTCGCCCGGCGTCTGGCCGATTTTTGGTATTATGCCGCTGGTCGCCATAGGCAATGGTTTGGTTTATCCGACTGTTTCGGCCATGTCCTCGCACGCAGTGGACGGCCACGAACAGGGCGGCGTGATGGGCGCGCAGCAGAGCATGAGCAGCCTAACCATGATCACGGGGCCTTTCGTTGCAGGCTGGAGTTATGACCGCATCGGCACCGGCGCGCCCTATGCGATTGCGGCGGTCTGCGCGGCAGTGGGGATTATTCTCGCCTTCCGCCAACGTGCAAAAGCCAAAGCATGAAACTACTTCTGCCCACGCCTGAAAATATCGTCCTGGCCGCTGAAGCCTTACGCGCGGGCGATCTTGTGGGCATGCCGACGGAAACGGTTTACGGTCTCGCAGGCGATGCGATGTCCAGTGCGGCGGTTGAAAAAATTTACGCGGTCAAAAGCCGCCCCGCGCACAATCCGCTGATCATTCATGTGGCAAATGCCGAGACTGCCATGCATTACGGCCAATTCAATAGCGCTGCGCGCGCCTTTGCCGCCGTCTTTTGGCCAGGCCCGCTGACGTTAGTCGTTGCAAGAAATGAAAGTACCAAACTCGCTGCTCATTTCTCATCCCTCACTTCTCTTGCATTACGCGTGCCCGCTCATCCAGCCGCGCAAAATTTGCTGCGCGCTTTCGGCGGCCCCATCGCGGCGCCCAGCGCAAATCGCTCAGGCGAGCTTTCGCCTACCCAAGCCAATCATGTCGCGGAAGCGTTTAAAGATTACGACCAGCCCAAAATTATTCTGGCAGGTGGCCGCGCGGATGCGGGCCTTGAATCCACTATCGTGGATTGCACAGGCGCAGCGCCTAAAATCCTCCGGCCTGGCAGCATTATTATCGAGGAACTGCGCGCCGTGGTGCCGGAGACGATTGATTTCTCTCTGCCCACTGCCGAACCTGCCGCGCCCATCGCGCCTGGGCAATTGCTCAAACACTATGCGCCGCGCACGCGGCTGCGCCTCAATGCCAGGGATATTGCGCCGGATGAAGCTCTGCTCGCCTTTGGCCCCGAACCTCCCTGGGCCAAGCGCGCGCTGATGGTCCTGAACCTCTCGCCTGCGGGAGATCTGACCGAAGCAGCCCATCACCTTTTTAGCCATCTACATACGCTGGACGGCCAGGGCGCGCGCGCCATCGCGGTCATGCCCATTCCGCCGGACGGCGTCGGCGCTGCTATCCAAGATCGCCTCGGGCGCGCCGCTGCCTAACGCCGTTCTTGCTTCCTGAACGCTTTTGCTTTTAATACCCCTATGTCCCGCTATCATATCAAGGCTGCCGAAACCAAATGGCAATGCCGCTGGGCTGAGGCCAAGACCTTTGAAACTCCGCGCACGCCCGTGCCCGGCAAGCAAAAATATTATGTCCTGGAAATGTTTCCTTACCCCAGCGGCAAAATCCACATGGGGCATGTACGCAATTATACGCTGGGCGATGTGATTGCGCGTTGGCGACGCGCGCAAGGTTACAACGTTTTGCACCCGATGGGTTGGGATGCCTTTGGCCTGCCGGCCGAAAACGCCGCGATGGAAAACAAAATGCATCCAGCAAAATGGACGCACGAAAACATCAAATATATGCGCACGCAATTGCAGAGCATGGGATTGGCACTGGACTGGGCGCGCGAAATCGCGACGTGTGACGTAGATTACTACCGCCACGAACAAAGAATGTTTTTGGACTTTTTGAAAAAAGGGCTGGCTTACCGCAAGGAAAGCTGGGTCAATTGGGATCCGGTAGAAAATACTGTTCTCGCCAATGAACAGGTGGTGGACGGCAAGGGTTGGCGATCGGGTGCACCGGTCGAGCGCCGAAAACTGAGCCAATGGTTTTTGAAAATTACACATTACGCGGATGATTTATTATCGGCGCTCACTGCACTGCCGCGCTGGCCGGAAAAGGTGCGGACGATGCAGGAAAACTGGATCGGCAAATCGCGCGGTATTGAATTTGCGTTCAACATCCACGGTGGGGCATTGCCTGCCAATTCCAAACTGCAAGTTTACACAACACGCATTGATACGATCATGGGCACAACCTTTGCCGTGCTCGCACCTGAACATCCTTATGCCGAGTTACTCGCGCAGTCGGACGCGGCCGCGAAAGCCTTTGTGGAGGAATGTAAGTCGCTCGGCACGTCCGAAGAAGCTATCGAGCGTGCAGAAAAGAAGGGCTATAAAACGCCCTATAGCGTCACGCATCCGTTCACGCGCGAGGAACTGCCGGTTTATATCGGCAATTTCGTGATTTACGCTTACGGCACGGGTGCGATCAAATCCGCGCCAGCGCATGATGAACGTGATTTCGCCTTCGCGACCAAATACGGTCTGCCGATCCGTCCGGTCATCACCGGTCCAGGCTACGAACCCGGGAAACCCTATACGCAAAAAGGCACGGTGATGAATTCTGGGCCATTGCTCGACGGCCTGACATCCGATGAAGCAATCGCCAAGGCGATTTCCGAAATGGAAAAGATGGGCATCGGCCAGGGCCGCACGCAATACCGCCTGCGCGATTGGGGCGTGTCTCGCCAGCGTTATTGGGGCTGCCCCATTCCGGTGATGTACCGCCTCTCAGACGGAAAAATGATCCCGGTACCTGAAGACCAGCTGCCGGTGAAACTGCCCGAGGACGTGGATTTCGACCAGCCCGGCAATCCGCTCGACCGCCATCCGACGTGGAAATACACGACTTGCCCCGAAACGGGCGAGCCCGCTGTGCGCGAAACAGACACGTTTGATACGTTCTTTGAATCTTCCTGGTACTTCGCGCGCTTTGCCGATCCTTTTTCCACAGACGTTGCGTTCGACAAACAAATCGCGGATTACTGGCTGCCGGTCGATCAATATATCGGCGGCGTGGAGCATGCGGTGCTGCATCTGCTCTATGCGCGATTTTTTACTCGCGCCCTTCGTGATTGCGGTTATCTTTCCGCCGCTGAACCTTTTGCGGGCCTTTTCACGCAGGGCATGGTGACGCATGAGAGTTACAAGGATACAAACGGCGCATGGCTTTATCCCGAGCAGGTCACGCGCGATGACAAAGGCCATTGGGTGCTGACGGATGGCAGCGCGCCCGTGACGGTAGGCCGCATTGAAAAAATGTCCAAGTCGAAAAAGAATACGGTGGACCCGCAAACCATCATTGACGCCTACGGCGCGGATGCGGCGCGGCTTTTCATTTTGTCGGACTCGCCGCCGGAACGAGACCTTGAATGGACTTCATCCGGCATTGATGGTGCTTGGCGATACGTAAATCGGCTACATCGCTTAGTTAGCGGCGCCTTGAATGATCTTCCCCTGATTGATAGTGCAAAACCGGAAAAATTCTCTGTTGCGGCAATCACATTGCGTCAGGTCGCACACCGGGCGATCGCGGCGCTCACCACTGATCTGGAAAATTTTCATTTGAACAAAGCCGTTGCTCGTCTGCGCGAACTCACCAACGCCATCGAAGATTTGAAACCTGCTGATGCGGCTGATCAATGGGCACTGCGCGAAGCTATTGAGATTTTGTTGCGGCTGCTTAATCCCATGCTGCCGCACCTGGCGGAAGAATTATGGGAAATGATCGGACATAAAACCTGGCTGGCGGATACGGCGTGGCCGCGAGCAGATGCCAGTCTGCTCGAGGATGCAAGCGTCACCGTGGCCGTTCAGGTCAACGGCAAATTGCGTGCCACCATCCAATTGGCGCGCGGCGCTGATAAGGCCGCCGCTGAAGCCGCTGCACTGGCCGAGCCCAATGTGCAGCGCGCCCTGGCCGGAGCCGTGCCCAAGAAAATTATCGTGGTGCCGAATAAAATTGTGAATCTGGTGGCCTAATTATTTGACATTTTGGGTGACATGCGGTTATAACGCGGCACCCCTAGCAACAAGTTTGGGTTAGCGGGTGTAGCTCAGTCGGTTAGAGCGCCTGCCTGTCACGCAGGAGGTCGCGGGTTCGAGTCCCGTCACTCGCGCCATTTGAAAGGATGTCCATGGTTTAGTCGCGGGCCTGGTTTTCAAGCGACGGTAATTTTAGGAAAATCAGTCTCCTGTATCCTCCAAGAATTTTGTTATGACGAAGTGTGCGTGGAATTGTGTGCGTCTTCTGACCTGCACTAGTGTCAGCTTTCCTGAACGGCGGAGCGCAGATCGGATAGTGTGATCATTAACGTCATTGGCTCCAGTGGCGACTGGTCAAAGCCCAGGCGTAAGTAAAAGGCTTTGGCATCTTCAGACAGTGCATGTACGATTAAGCCGCGAACGCCGATGGCATCGGCGGCTTGGATAACTCGCCGCGCTGCATCCTGAAACAGCGCGCGACCTAAACCGCGGCCGTGATGAGTTTTTGCTGCCGCCAACCGCCCCAGAACAACGACAGGAATAGGCTCTGGCATATTACGGCGAAACCTGCCCACCGCGATATTGGCACTGACAGCGCTGGAAGCCAAGGCATAGTAACCCACGACGACCGTATTCTCGCAAGCTGCGAATGTCCGCGATGCTCCGCTGGCCTGATTTGTCAGCGCGCGTCGTTTCAGCCAGTCATCCAGGGTTGGAACGCCGGAATCAAAATCATTCGTTTGGTGATGTTGCGCCAACGGCTCCGGCGCAGAGAGGCTCATTACTTCTTATCCCAGGGGGCTGGCGCACTCATACTGGCCTTGAGCTTCGCATTCGGCTGCGGCGGCGCATCCAGGCGTGCTAGAAAGTCGCTATAAGCCTTAGGACTGACCGAGATCAAAGCACGGTCAATGAGCGTATCCTCTGCGGCCTGACGGGCGGCATCCAGGATAAAATCGGTGCGGTTTTTGCCTCTCGCCAGCGCCGCACGATCAATTAACCCCTTTTCGGACGGCCGAATACGGATGTTCAGCGTGGTGCGAGTGGTTTTGGATGCTTTGGTTTTGAGCGTCGTTGCCATGTTCAATCTCTATTCATTTCCATTATACCCTACCGCAATGACGTTGTCATTACAAATTTTTATGGGCTTTTCTGCGGAGTTTTACTTTGCGATGGAATAAGACGGGCACCGCAAACCAGAAATGGACCCCTTAATCGGATAATTTTTCAAGCATCTGCAATATGATCGGTTAAATTCATAGCTGTATGCAGAATTCGCAGAACATAAATGCCAGATTCTTCAACCTGATAGATAAATCTTATGGCCATGACGAGCCTTTTGCCATTTTCTTGCAGATTTAAGATATGCCCCAACAATCCTGGCCTTTCAGTAACGGGCCTGCCCAATTGCGGCGCTTGACCCAACTGCTTCATGCCATCTGCAAGAAACTTGATATAGCGATCAGCCTGATTTAGCCCACGCTGGTGGGTGGTGTAGGTATGAATTTCGGCTAAATCATATTCCGCACTGGGCGAAAGGACTATGCCATTGATTTTTCGGATTGTGGGGTATTCAGCCATGCTTGGGTCCGCTGCTTAGCACGACTGATTGCTTCATTCAGAGGAATGCCCTCGCCGCATGCACGCTCTTTTATAGCCTGATCCACCATCGCTAACTCGCGCTCCGTCAGGCGCATGGGGCGCTTTTTGGAATGGTTAGGATTTGCACTCATAGAGTAATTATGATGGTTTTATACTAAAAATGCCAGCATAAATTACTCAATTATATCTTTGGTGGGTTCGTGTCCCGTCATCCCATAAGGTTTTAAATGGCAAAAAAATAGTCGGTGGAAATCGCAGGATATAATTGCCTTGCACTACTCAGATTATGCACTCACACTACCATAAAACTGTCCTTGGTATTCAGCTATAAAGGTGGCGGCATCTTCGGCGCGGGTTTCATCAAAGGCGAATTTGGTCATGCGCAATTGCTGATCGTGCCACAGGGCGTCCAGAGTTTCCGCTTGGTCGGCGGCGCGCAGTTCACTCCATAATTTTTCACGCTCGCGCAGTGTGGTGGCTATCAAGGCCTGCTGCAGCGCCGCCATCCCTCCTTCTGTCATCTCTAGCGCCGCCAAAAATTCCTGCGCGCCGTCCAGCAAATGCGGATGGGTGATTAGGGTCATCAACAATAACCGCTGTCTGCGTTTTTCATTGGCAGCGGCAGAGGGCGCGGTGGAAGGTTTCACCATCGATGCAGCATTTTTCTGCCAGCCGCTGTTGCTGCGTCCTCCGGATTGCAAATTACTCGAGGGAAAAGTTTTTTCGAACCGCTGGTTCAGTTCGTTTTCATATTGCTGGCGCGTGTCGGGATCTTTGATCTCGGCGACCTCCTGGCGCAGGCGGCGGCGCAGCGCCGCCCGGTCCTCTGGGCGGTCAAAGCTCTGATGCTGCGTCGCGCGCTGCCACAGCCATTCCGCGGGCCCGATGGCCTGATGTAAAATATCTTGAAAGCCTGCAAGGCCATTTGCGCGAATGAGACTGTCGGGGTCTTGGCCTTCGGGCAAAAAAGCGAAACGCGCGGATTGTTCGGGCGAAAGGTGCGGGAGCAAACGGTCCAACGCGCGCGCCGCGGCCGTGCGTCCGGCGCTGTCGCCGTCAAAGCAGATCAGCGGCACCACATGCCGCCCGCCATGCGCGGGCAGCAAACGCCAGAGCAATTGCAATTGCATTTCCGTCATGGCGGTGCCGAGCGGCGCGACAGTGCCTGGCAGTCCGGCGGCTGAGCAAGCAATCACATCCATATAGCCTTCAGTAACGATAATGGTTTGGCCATCCAGCGCCGCTTGGCGCGCAGCAGGCAGATTGTAGAGTAACTTGCCCTTGGTGAAGAGGGGATGGTCGGAGGAGTTGATATATTTCGGCCCGTCACCGTGGCCTGGTAAAATGCGCCCACCGAAAGCTACCGTGCGCCCTGCTCGGTCGGTGACGGGAAACATCACGCGGTCGCGGAAAAAGGAATAAAGCGTGCCGTCGCGGTCGGATTTTTTCGCGAGGCCGAATTGCACCAGGATTTCGTCCGAAAATCCCTGGCCGCGCAGTGCAGTGATCAGCGCCTGACTGTCCGCGGGCGCATAGCCAATCATGAAACGTTCGATGGTCTCATCATCCAGGCTGCGGTCGCGCAGGTATTGCATCGGCGTGCCGCGCAGCGCCGCACGGAAAAATTCCCGCGCCGCGAGTAAGGCATCATAGCCGCGCGCCTGGGCCGCCGCCGCCGCGCGGTCAGCGGGTGAAGTGGTGGGCACGGGCAGGCTGGCTTCGGCAGCCAATTTTTCCACCGCATCGGGGAAAGAGAGGCGGTCCGATTGCATGGTGAAGGTGATGATGTCGCCGTGCGCGCCGCAGCCGAAGCAATGATAGTGATCGTTATACAAAACGAACGACGGTGATTTTTCCTGATGGAAGGGGCAAAGCGCCTTGGTGTGAATTCCCGATTTAATCAGGCGCACACGGCGACCAAGAAAATCTGCAAGTGGCAAACGCAAGCGCAGTTCGTCCAAAAATTGTGGCGGAAAGGCGGACATGACTATAGCATAGCCACAGAGTTAGGCGCTCAGCAACTCTTTTACGAGTTTAGATGCTTCCGCTGTATCAAACTGGCCAGAAAGCTTTTCCTTTACCGCGCCCATGACCTTGCCCATATCTTTGATGGAGGTGGCGCCACTAGCTTCAATAATATCAGCGATGATGTTGCGTGCCTCGGCCTCGCTTATCTGCGTGGGCAAAAAAGATTCTATGATTTTAATCTCTTCTTGTTCTTTCGCCGCCAGTTCTGGCCGGTCGCCTTGTTCGTAGAGCGCGATGCTTTCGCGCCGCTGTTTGATCATGCTTTGCAGCAGCGGCAGAATCGCCGTGTCCGCAATGGGATCTTTGTTGGTGTCGGTGCGACCGTCGATGTCCTTTTGCTTAATCGCGGCGTTGATGAGGCGCAGCGTTCCCACGCGCGTACTGTCGCCCGCCTTCATAGCAGCCTTAAGTTGGTCGTTGATTTGATCACGCAGCATTTCCCGGCTCCTTTGCGGCTTTTGTGCCACGCTCAGCCCTCGGGAACAAGTGCAGCTAACGTATGTTAACCAGTTGGTGTTGGTGATGGCACCGGCGTCGGGGACGGCAAGGGGAAAGATGCGGCTGTCGGCGAGGGACCCGGCGAGGCGGCAGCCTTGAGAGGCAGCAGCGCATTGACCTGGGCTACGCAATTTTTGTTGCCGGAAACTTGCGGATTTCGCATAGCATCCACCACTTCTTTCATCACCGCCAGCGTATCATCTTCAAGGCTATTGGGATTATTGCCGCCGTAAACTTCCACCGCACCATTGCTGAAAACGATCGTCTCGCCGCTCGGCATTTCCACGTGCAGACCATCAATGCCCATGCTGACGCTTTTTACGCCCCAGGCGCTGGGGTCTAGGCCCTTCCCCTTCAGCTGCTGGAAATAGCTGCTCAGATAAGACTGAATTTGGGAAACTTCAGGAGATACCGCACCCGTGGTAGCAGAATTTGCACTCGGCGCCGCTTGACCGTCTGTATCATCTGTTGCAACCGAAGCACTGCTACCCGAACCATCATCAGTGGACGGCGTAATCACGTTCGGACCCCGATGATGAATGGCCGGATCCAGATGATCTGGATTTGCTGCCATATCCCTTGTCAGTCGCTCTGGCGATATATTATACGTTCTTAGAATGTTTCTAATGGCAGCCTCCGTCTTTGCCGCCTGTGCTGGGTGAAATACGTTGTTTGGATTGGACGGGTCATAAACGTTACCATTGCTATCCCGGAAAATGTCGTCCCGCTGTACATAGGCTGCAAAGGCCGTGGCCGCCTTTTTGTAGTCTGGGTGAATGGTTTGTAAATACTCCCATGTGTTATTGTTTCCGGGGTTCTCTTGCTGCCAATACATGGCTGCATGGCCTTTAAACCATGCCGATGCGCGCATCCATTGTTCGGGCGTCTCTGTATCTGTGGAGAAATTCCCATAACGCTCGGCACCACTTGTTGGGGTCGAAATCGCGACTTTTGCGCCGCCGCTGAGTGGGAGGGCCAAAGCACTGGCGGGTTGCATGCCTGCCTGGCGCGCAGCAGGGGGTGCGCTCGGGGTGGGTGTCTCAGTAGCTGCTGGTGTGCCTGTGGGTGTTGGCACGGCCGCAGCAGCACCTTTCGCGGCTGTCTCATTTGGAGCTGGCGTGCTCGTAGGTGTTGCGGCGGGGGTTGGTGAGGCGTCCGCGCTCGCAGCTGCAGCGTTCGATGCGCCGTTACCATCTTCAGGAGATGCACTGTTACCATCTGAAGCGGCGTTGTTGTCCGAACTCTGGTCATCTGGGGCCGCTGTTGCCGCAGCGCCTGGGTTCATCAAGGTCGTGCGCGGGCTCGGGCCTTCTTCTGGATTGGCAGCAGCATTTGGTTTGGATGAACGCAAAAAGAAAAACGCTCCAACAGCGGCTAAGACAGTGACGCCCATACCGATCGCCAATTTCCTCTTCCTTTTGCTCCCTCCGCCCCGACGGCGCGGCGGATCATCCTCAAATCTTCGATCAATAGGCCGTGGCCGTGGCCGCGGGTTAAGATGCTCTTCGATCTGCGTATTTATTTTTCCCCGGATACGTTCGATGTCTCCTTCCTCGCCGTCCGTCATCGGAACATATGCAGTTAATGAGAAATCATCTCTATTAATAAGCTCTTGAAGCCTCTCTCGTGCAGCATCTTCTTCAAGCCCATATAGTGAATGGCATGCCTGTAGATATTGTACTGCTAAAGGACCAGCCATCCCCAAATCTGCATCAAAAAGAAAGGCTTTGCCATCAGCAGCATCCGGCAGACCAGGGCTTACCCCAAATACGAATTGTTCAAATGTGGCCAGATCCCCATTCCAAAGGAGATATTGAGCATTGCCAGATTGAACAGACAAAGCCTCATAGGCGATATCTTCAGCCATATGATTGACGATATTTTTTCTTGCCTCTGTTCCAGGGACTAAATTTTCAGATTTATAAAAGTGATAACCGGCTAGGGCTTGTTCAACTAATTCTGGATTTTCTTCCAATCCTTCCACAACAGTACTAACAGCGTCCCATCGGTCAACCCGATCTTGGCGGTTTTCATCCAAAAGATATTTTTCTAAAAAGCCACGATTTAAAAGCAATCCAGCATTAGCGGTGAGTTCCGCTACCAAAGCGTCAAAACCCGCATGATCATCTTTTTCAATTGTAGGCGCAGCAAGCAGCCTGTCTATCACCGCGCGGCGAGCGGCGTTTTGCGCGGCGGCGGATGCGGGCTCGGATCCTATGCCTGCGGGAGGTGCGGGGTCAGCCATGGTTTGATCTCTCCAGTTTTATCGATAAAAGTTGATTGCTAATTTCGGGGCACTATACCACAAAACCCAGCTGTTTTCCTAAAACTTTTTTACTTTCAAGCTACCTTAAACGGACGGCTGGGGCGCATGCGGTGCTCCGCGGCCCGCAGGATCGGTCGTATTTGCATTGTTATTGAGATCTGTCACGCCGATCTTCTTATGGGCACGCCAGTATTTTTCAATTTCTTCAAAGTTTTGCGGCGCGCGTTTGCCTTCCTGTACATCGGCTTGATAAGCCTCAAGTACTTTCTTCTGAGTCTCCTCATCTAGCTTTAGACCATTGACTATAAAAGCCTGTGCCGTTTTCAGTAAGGCATTGCCTTGAGCCGTAATTTTATAGCTTTCCCAATTTGCCGCCTTGGCCGTTGCCACCAATACAGCAACCGCAGCATCCTCATCATTGGAGGCTTTAAATGTCTTATCCGTAGCGGTGACGATGCTTTCTTTTTTGTCTGACCCACTGACTAGCTTAGTAATCAGCTGTTTTTTTTCTATGTCGTAATCCACATGTGTGATGAATTGATGCAAATCATATACATTTCCGCTTGAATCCAACGGGATGTGCTCAATTTGTGGATGAGAACTAAGGCCTAATTTTTCATGACCGATTTTATAAACCCAGCCACGATAGCGAGCGTTGTATTCGTCATCTTTGTTAAAACCAATTTGTTTAAGCGCTTCGAGTGCTTTAGGATCTCCTAAGCTGCGATCAAAATAACGCAGGATGAAGCTTGGCTTATCGCCGCTAACCGGCTCCCAGCTGACAAGGCCGCCGTCCCTAACGGCATTAAACAAGCCTTTCTCAAACTCATCATCGTCCATTCCGTCTTGCTTGGGGAAAATTTTCTTGAGGTGGTCCGTCGCGGTCTTTTTGGCCCTTTCCTCGTTTTCTTCAGCAATCGCGATCTGACAGATGATCTCGGCGGGAATAAGATTAATTTCTTTGTTAATTCGCGAATTGAGCAACGAGTCTGCGATTGATCTCAGCCACATATCGTATTGCTTTTGCGAATCCCGAATAACAGGGACGGAGCCGGGCCGTGAG
>Ga0206826_1040_pt2 | contig 17506 bp, 23 predicted proteins | sample Alteio_BWOrgCont_80_FD_152636 | JGI IMG/M metagenome (GOLD analysis project Ga0206826, IMG submission 152636) | Enriched cells from forest soil in Barre Woods Harvard Forest LTER site, Petersham, Massachusetts, United States -... | ecosystem: Environmental > Terrestrial > Soil > Temperate forest >... | reverse complement strand
TAGTTGAATTCAAGGACCCAGCAGAGACCCTGGAACTCATTACCAAGTCGCGTGGGATGACGTCTCACAAGGGAGCCGTGGTACTGGCGATCCTGAATAGCAGCAGTGAAATGCCTGACGCTTTTCGGGCTGGCGCCAACTTTGTGCTGGTAAGGCCTTTGCTTCCGGCGATCTTAATGCGTACTCTCAAAGCGTCTTATCCTCTCATGGTACGGGAAAGAAGACGGTACTTTCGTCATGCTCTAAAGATCCCTATCTATTTCTCCAGTATCTCCCGCCCAGAGTTCGTGGCCACCTCAATTAATGTCAGCGAGGGTGGCATGGCGCTCGCCTGTCTGATTCCGCTGCAGGTCGGAGAAAGAGTCAGTCTCAGGCTAACCCTACCGGGCACGAAGAGCACAACAACAATAGGCGCTGAGGTCTGCTGGACCGATAATGCAGGGCGCATGGGACTAGTGTTCGTCCGAATCTCCACGGTCACGGTCGAACAATTGCAGTCCTGGATTGCCGATCGTATGGAGGAGTGTCAACCTTGCTGACGAGGTTCCTGCGAAGAACGAGGAACAATGGGCATAGCTCCAGCGGGTGATCACCGGCCGCAAAACTATCGGGCAATGGGAAATTACGAGTGGCTGAAGGTGGAACTCGCTCCTCGGCAGGAGCTCTTACTGCTTGAACAGCGAGCGCAAAGAATTGTCGTCAATGCGGCTTTCAGGCGCCAGCCAATGGACAAAGTCTCTGGCGCTGATGTGCGCTGGCTTTTGAACTTCCTTTCTCTCAAGGCCAGACTCCAGGTCTGCTTGTTTGCCCGTGTTGGCCATTACCTTCCAAGTCTTCGTCTTCATTAAGTCTTTGCCTCGCTTGATGGCAGAAGAGCAACTAGGCTGCAGCCGGCGCTGGCTCCCGCACTACATTCATGAAGCTATCCATGGCCTGCATTAACTGTGAATCCACCTCATCTGCGATCGTCATGACATCGGGTAGCAGCAAGCTGAAATCCAGAGCGCTCAGGTTGCTCTGCAACGTCCCGAAGAGGGTAACCTGCAATATCCGGGAGTCGTGCACCAGCATCCCAGGCGTGTAGCCTTGCAGTTGTCGCATCTTGCCATGGGCCACCGCGGCGGTCGAACAGGGGGAATCGCTCTCTTGTCCCGGGATGGTGGACTTTCCCAGGCGTGCAATCAGCTCTTCAATCAGCTTAGGAAGATATCCCGTCCGCTCCTGGTCGGTAAGGGCAACGCGGCTGAGTTCATCATTCTTTTTTACCCTCGCTAACCAGTCTGCGACAATGCCACTGGTACAACGGAGCAATATCGCGGCGACTCTTTCCTTTCGCGTCCGGGCACGAGGTTTAAGAGCAACCATCTTTTCGCGGACGAGCTCCGCAAGTTTCCCGACCTCGAATGGTTTCACGAGGATTTCGTCCGCTTCCAGAAAAATTGCTTCCATAGCGCGCTTGACGTCGGGGTAGCCGCTGACCAGCAGCGTAAGCGCATCCGGCTGGGAGTGGCGCATCGCGGTTACTACCGCAAAACCATCGCTGGGGTTCGGCATGTGCAGGTCGGTGATAAGCACATCGAAACTTTCTGTAGCGATAAATTTTAGGGCTTGGGTCACGCCGTCGGCGGGGATCACGTCAAATCCCTTGCCCGCAAGCGACACGCTCATCATGTTGCGAACGGCCTCGTCGTCATCCACAAGCAGAACCTTATGCGAAACGCTCGTCTTAGCCTGAGTCATACCGCACCGCCTTTCATAGCGAGGCAATTACAGCGACCGATGTTATAGCGACATGATGATATAGCGATCAATGATCAGTGTTACTCGCCTTCGTGTTTAGAACTGTACACAATTGAACAGTTATCAACGTTGTCGTTGTTACAACACATCGTGTCTTGCGTCTGGAAGTTATGACAGTGCGGCAGGCTCGCGTCGGACACACCGGACGTTCACGTCCGACAACCGCGTCACTGTGCTGTTCTCGGACAAGCACTCCTGAGAGTTAATTAATAGAAGTGTTCACTTTTGCACAGACAACAGTGCATGCGCTCAAGCACTCTACGTGGAGAATCTAATATTGGTTGGGGTCGCGCTCCAGTTATAAGTGCGTCGCATCAGATTTACGAGTTAGTTAGAGGACTCGTAGGTTGGGCCTGAAGTAAGCAGGAGGACCAATGTGATCTCGCCTCATCCCACCTCGAAACGAATCATTCTGTGCATCGATAATGATGAGGCCGTCCTGCGTTACGAAAAGGCACTTCTGGAGAGGTCTGGATACGTAGTTCTCACGGCAGCGTCGGCGCAACAAGGACTCCGGTTAGTAACGATGTGCAAGTGCGATGCGGTACTCCTCGACTACGACATGCGCGTCATAGACGGATACGAGCTTGCTTGCGAGATAAAGCGTGTACTCCCGGACCTGATAGTCATAATGGTATCGGGTAGCGAAGTGCCTATACAGGCGTTGGCGCTGGCCGATGCTTTTGTACCGAAACTTGAAGCCAGCCGGCAGTTGCTACCAATGATTGCCGAGCTGTGCGCCCGCACTCATGACACAGGGCAGACGCGGGATCATCTCAGCTCGCAGATTGCCGATAGCCTTCCCCGGCCCTCCCCCAGAGGCTTCTTTGAGTACGACTCATCCTGCTTGCCTTCACCACAAGAACCAGAGGAGGATTCTTGATGGGAGACCTGTGATGGATGAACTGGTGTTGGAACACCGCCTGGCGGAAAAGCGGCATTGTGCCCCCAGCCGCAATGCCGCGAGGACAAGACCGTTTTCCATCTCACAAGCCACCCCCCTGGCTTTTCTTGCGTCCTGGCATTACATTTCTCGAAAAGAAGCACCAGTTGGCTCACCGGGGGTTGCAGGCCGGCGACGAATCATGGAAAGAACAGCCTAAACTGTTTCAGCAACTTAAGATTATTGGAAGTGCCGAAGCTTCGGCACTTGCCGACATAACGGCACGTAGTCCGGTTTTCGTAACGGACAAAGAAAGTCCGCGCGGGATTGGGAATGTCCATGCATTCTTGTCCCTCCAGTTACAAGAGCCTTGCAGAGACGAGCCCCTCTAGCGTTCGGCAGGTTAATTGCTCCGAAAGGCGCGCGCTGCGGAGAGAACACCAACCGAGACTGGAGCGACCACACTACAGCTTAAGCAAGGAGGCACGCCACATGAAGGTGCGAAGTGAAAAGAGTGACCCCTAATGGTTCAGATTCTGATCGTGGAAAGCCACGCTTCCAGCAGGGAATACCTGCGATCCGTACTCGAACGCCTCGGCCATCAGGTCACAGAGGCCCGAGACGATGCGGAAGGGCTGGAGGTTGCTCGCCTAACCCCCCCGGCAATCGTGTTCATCGACATCTTAATGCCTACGATGGATGGCTATGAGTTTGTCACCGCGCTGCGTAGCCAACCAGGCCGCTCTGCAGTGCCCATAGTCTTTTGGACCGCCGCCTACCTCAAGCGTGAGGCTTTGGGTCTTGCCCAGGAATGTGGCGTGCTTCACATTGCAGACAAGTCAGCACTGCCCGAGGAAATTTCCTGGATTGTTGACCAATGTCTGGGCGAGGATGCCATACCTGAGGCACCAGCACCGGACAAAGCAATCATTCGAGAAGACCTAAGGATCGCCCAAGTTACAGCTACGCAGAGGACGGTCGATTTGCAAACTTGTAACCGTCGTCTATCAGCGCTGAGTGAGCTCGGACGCGCCATAGCCAACCAAAACAACGTGCCATCATTGCTGAAAGAAGTCTGCGAAGGAGCACGGTACTTGCTTGGGGCGAGAGTTGGGTTCGCCCTCACCGTCGATTCCCATTCCAACCAGGTGAATTTCACACATTTGGCCGGCACTTCTTCACTCGTAGACCGCGAGGCCATTGAGAAGGTTTGCCTTCTCTGGCAGGAGAACCTGACCGCAACAAAAAGAACCGCCCGAGTGGCGGCAGATCACGAGGTGATGGTCCGCGCTTTTCAAGCTGCTCTTCCACGATGTACTAAGCCATACCTCGGCGCGGCTATGCTCAACCCTGTCGACGGCATGGTAGGAGCGCTCGTTCTGGGAACAAAGATTGGAGTCGCAGATTTTGATGAAGAGGATGCGCTCATCGCGACTGCCGTCGCCGCCCAGGCGGGTGTGGCTTATCAGAACTTGGCGAGCACAGCGGAACTCCAGAAGAGTTTGACCGAACTTCAGACCGAGATCGCGCTTCGCAGGAGGACAGAGTCTGAACTACACAATGTTGAGACGGATTACAAATCCAGCATTCACGCCGCTCCGTGCGGTATCTATCGAGCTGATCTCGACGGAAAGCTCTTGGTGGTCAACAAGGTTATGGCCGAAATGCTCGGCTACGACTCGGAGCAGGAAGTTGTCGAACTCCAGACCACCGAGGAGATCTTTTGTGAGCAGGATGAGCGGCAGCGGTTGATCGCACACTACGCAGCCCGCGATCTTGTCATGAATGTCGAGGTGAAATGGAAGCAAAAGCGTGGCGCCCACATTAGCGTCAAACTAAACGGATGGCCTAAGTTGGGCCAAGACGGGAAGTTAATCTGGTATGAAGTCTTTGTGGAGGACGTGACAGCGCTGAGGAAAGTGGAGCTGCAGGTGCAACAAGCACAAAGGATGGAAGCCGTTGGTCAGCTCGCTGGGGGAGTTGCTCACGATTTCAACAACTTGCTAATGATTATTTCCGGCTATGCGGACCTAATACAATCGGGCGATTTCGAGAAGAGTGCGGTGATTGAGCGTGTAGGGCACATAGCGCGAGCGGCAAAACAGGCAGCGTCGGTCACCAAACAACTGCTGGCATTTAGTCGCAAGCAGCCCGAGCAATTGCCGAATGTCGATTTGAGTTCTCTGCTGGAAGGACTGGCAGATGTAATACCGCGTCTTGCCGGAGAGCATATTCGATGCAGCATTAAATGTGGGCCGTCACCGAGACATGTCAGGATAGACCGGAGCGAAATCGAGCAGGTGCTCCTCAACCTGGTGGTGAATGCACGTGACGCAATGCCTGACGGAGGCAAGCTCACGATTGAAGCCGTGTACGTTGATGTTGATGAGTCGTATGTACAGCAGCAGCGTGTCCGCTTGGCGCCAGGTCCATACGCTCGGATCACAGTCAGTGACACAGGAATTGGAATGGACGAAGCGACGAAGGCACGGCTTTTCGAGCCATTTTTCACTACCAAAGAGCGCGGCCTGGGGACCGGATTGGGGTTATCCATGGTTTCCGGAATTGTGAAACGGAGTGGGGGTGACACATGGGTTTACAGCTTTCCGGGAAAGGGCAGCACATTCACGATTTACTTGCCTGCTATTGAAGAACCCTCGGAAACCAAAGAGATTCGATCACAAGCGGAAACAATTCCGACCGGCTCGGAAACGATCTTGCTCGTCGCCGATGAGCAGGGACTTCGTACGGCTGTTCGTGAGTTCTTGCGGTCAACCGGCTACGTCGTGCTTGAAGCGTCAAATGGTATGGAGGCTTTGCAAATGTGCGGAGACTATCAAGGACGCATCGATATGCTGTTGACCGACTACATTATGCCCGGCCTTAGTGGACCAGGGTTGGGGACTCTGGCAATGAAGCAACGACCAAATCTCCATATTATCTGTATGACTGGCTATACTGACCGCATAACTCAAGTACCGGGCTCTTGTAAAACCATAACCTTCCTTCAGAAGCCTTTCAGCCTTTCAGTGCTTGCGCAAACCGTGCGCGACGTGTTGACGGACAATCAACCCTATTCCGCGTCAGCCTAGATTGACGCGCCGGCTAATAGAGGCTGTAACTTTAGTTCGGAGTCATGCCGGGATAAGCGCCTACAATTGAGGCTATGAGACATTACACCATCAAAACGATGAATGGCTGTACCACATTCAGGTGCCCGCTTTGTAAGCACTCCGTCACCCCGCAGGAGTTCAACAGGGAAAACGGCAGCTGCCGCACCCAGGCGGCTAAGGCAATGAACGAGCACGCGAGGACTGCACATGGCGTCCCCGTGCCCGTGTCGCCGGATCATGCGCCGATGTGGCATGCCCATTAAACGCGCATTTCGCCAGAGGCAATGAAAGGCCGTGCGGTATGACACCTGAAACGTATTACACAATCCGGCGCATTCAGTCGCCCTGCGGATCCCGCTTGGCCGTGCTCTTCGATCTCACCTACCGGCGGGTGTGGCGCCCCGAACTCAGCGATGAAGGCCAGTGGTGCGACTTCTTGGTTGAACAGAAGGAAGTCGGAGCAGGCTAATTCCGCGCCTGTGCGACTTCCTTAAGGCGGTCTCCACTTCTCGGAGTGGCTCCCCCTCTTGAAGATAGAATCACAAGGTAATCCGGCTCTGGAAATCTTGTTTTCTGGGCAGCTGACTCAATCGCGCGATAGCCGAGCAGGAGAAACGCCACCTCTAAAGGGCAATCGCCGCATGCAGGCATTCCATGCCTTGGTAACCATGAAATATCCCGAGCGGCGCGCGTCTCTGCCCTGGGGAACGCTAGTTCTGGCTACGGCTGTATTCCCGCGGCAAAGAGCCCACGATTTTCTTAAAAGGCTTGGTGAAGGCGCTCGCGGATTCGTCACCAAGGGACTGCGCGATTTCGGAATGGATTCGCTGGTGTTCGCCATTCTGTGCCCGGCCAACAGCATTCGCCAGCGCGTCAGGTACTCCATCGCGACACTCCAACCGTCTCTTTGAACCTCAGCGCGAAGATTGATCGGGACATGCCGGTACGTTGCTCCAACTCCTCGGCTGCCCAATCATGTGCCGGCTCATCGTGCATAGACGTAATCGCCGCGCTCATCTGCTTATCCGATTGAGCGAAGAACCATCCCGCGCAGCCTCTCAACCCTTCGGCCAGATGAAGACGCAGCGCCTGAACCAGCAGCAGATAGGCGAGCTGTTGCGCGACCAGAAAACCGCCGGGTTGCGGATCGCTCAACTCCTCGAGACCAGCGTATCGCCGCCTTCTCCGACTCTTTTTGGATATGCACGATAGGCGGCAGCTCCGCCAAAAGGATATCGGCAGGTTTACCAGTGAGGACGAAGTTTCCGCCGATTAGTAAGCAGTCCCCGCCGCCATTGCACGAGGCGATATGACCATTCAGCGGGAATGGAAAATCCTTGGAGCATCGACAGGCGGCAGCTTCAGATCGCTCGCAAGGCAGGAAGGGAGCGCACGCGGTAAAAGGAAACAATCTCCGGCCGTAAGCAGCACAGCCTCGTGAACACCTTCCACGGAGAGCCAGCATTGGCCCGAGACTACGGCATAGCATTTTGATGCTTTCATGCTTCGGGAACGCGAGGCGAAGTCTCCGCCCAGATCAAGGGTTCAGTTGACGGACAGGGTTGCCGTCGGAACCAAAGCGCTCGATCTTCGCGTCGTTGTCAGGTCCGACGAGCACGTTTAGACGTCGCACGCCATTCACGTCGACAAATACTACCCCGATTCGCCGGCATTGTTGAGAAGGAGATAGCTCGATGCCCCGCCTGGGCGATCGAACTTCACATGCGTACCCTGGTCGTCAACCGCCAGCACCGCCGTGGTCCTTTCAGATCTGGGTTCGCCAGCTTTACCGCTGGAAGCCCAGTGGAGTCGAGGAGGATCTCGAGACACTTGGCGCGCCATGGGTGTGAAGCAAGTGAATGATTGCGTTTCCTGATTTTGCGGACATTATGATTCGAGGATGGCCTTGGCCATCTACGATCTTGATCTCATCCGTGACCACCGGTGAGGGCGAAGCCTGCATGTTGGCCCCCGATGGATATTGCTGCGATACCGCTCCCGCAAGCGTAACTGTAACGCTAGCAGCCGCGGGGTGACTGTTCAAAACTGAGCAGTTTTTCAAATGACCTGAGGCTACCCTCGGCGGATTGGAAAAGACCAAGGCGGTGCTGTATGAACCAACCGAACAGGTCGCGCATCGAGTCCCCAATCCTTGTTAACCTTTTGGCGATTCACTTTGTTGGCCCTTGAGGGCCTAAATTCGGTTCCTCACTCTCTCTCTTCTCCCGCCTTCCACTCTCGCCATCAACTCATCAAGGTCGCGCAGGTTCTTGTGTTGCCTTACTAACGGAGCCGCAATGACACGAATTTTGATCGCAGACGATAGCACCTCCCTTCGATGTGGGCTACGCACTTTGCTGGGACTAAATGCAGACTGGCAAGTCTGTGGAGAGGCTGTGGATGGTGCCGATGCGGTAGAAAAGGCGCAGCAGCTTGCCCCCGACCTCATACTGATGGACTTCTCAATGCCGCAGATGAATGGCGTACAAGCAGCCCGGAAGATCGCCGAATCCGGCACAGACATTCCAATCCTGCTCTTCACTCTGAATCTTTCGCCTCAGATCATGGAATTGGCTCGCAACGCAGGTTTGCGTGGTGCGATGTCCAAGTCGGAAATCAGCAAGTTGCCCTATGCGATCAAGGCGATTCAGCGCGGTGAGACTTTCTTCTGGACGAGCTAGTCCGCCCTCGATTGCGCCGTCTTGACGGAGAGCGTTTCACTCCACCGTAGCCCCATCGGGGCCATTCACATAGTAAGGCTCGCGGCATATGGTCGTTGTGAGCAGCACCCGGGACAGGGCTGTTCAGGCGATGCGTCCCGCGACTCGATTGAGTCTGGGGCGCCTTCGTTTTGAGGCGAGTACGACGACAGTCGCGGTACCTTCCCGAATTCGTGATTGTGGGCTTGCCTTGAGGTTGCGTCTTCCCATCCAGGGTGACGAGCATGGCCAGGCAGCACGTCGGCTCCGGTGCGATTCAACGCAAACGCCCTCCGGCAGCACCGAAGCGTGCCGTTCACTGCTCGTGTGGGCGGCACATAAGCAGTTCTCGCCTCCATGTTCGTTGACTTCCAGATAATCGGCAATGTCTTTGCACTCAGAACGGTTACAAAGGATAAGTCGATCCGGTGGATGGTGAAGCCGGAAATATTTCATATGGGACTCCCGATAGTCCGTGACGACGGACTGGTTAATCGTGAGTCCCAGAGAGGACGCCGCAGATCGGACTCACGAAGTGTCTAAAGGTGGGTGAACAAACAAAGCGCGGTGCTCCCAGATCAGATCACCCGCGCCGACCGGAAACGCTTGCCACACCACACTCCAAGCAACGTGGTTGTCGAGATGTGATCAATCCGCAAGACGGGCACATCCTCTGAGATCGGAGCCCACCCGTTTGCTCATTCCTGCGCATCCGGTGAAGCAGCAGGACCGCCACTGCCAGAATCAGCACACCGAGGGAAATACCCATTGCGTTCATCAAGCAACCTCTCTTCGCGAGTTCCGCATGTACCGCGAGGAACGATCTCCAAGCGGTTTGTTCTTTGGCTGTTGCCGGCTGTGGTTAGATCGGCTTCGGGCCTTTTGCCACAACCAGCACGGCCAATACGGTCGCTGTATTACGAACGCTTTCTGCAATCGTCAGGAGTGCTTCCGCTATGGGCGCATGCTGTCCCGCTAGCCCCTCAAGTCGCGTGCTGACACTGTGGAGTTGATCGACTTCGCGCAAGATCGCCGCAAAAGGCATAGGCAGACCTCTTTCTCACTGAAAAGCCTAAGGTGGGAGAACTTCAGATGGACTGGCTTAGGTCAGAGGACCTGAAAGAGGAGAAGGACGTAACCGCCCCAACATTCATTGTAGCAGTTCAGGGATGATTGCACTCCATTCATCTTTCTCAAGTACAAACAATTTGCTCAGGGGGAACTCTAGACCTGATCTTTAATGATCAGTCCGGAGGTTGCTTTTGGCTTAAGTTGCTCGTGTCCTCAAAGGGAGGCATTTATGGATAGCCGCCTCTTGCCCGAAAATACCCCGCATAGTGTGCAGATCACGAGATTTGCAGATCGATTCGTCCGCGGCTGAAAGCGGCAAGGCCGTACACGAGGAGTGCTATATCCAGCACGTCGCGAGGTCTTCTAGCAATCTTGCCCCAGCAGTATCGCTGGCTGATTTCGGTTGGCCATGGTGGGACGGCTCAAACCTACGCTCTTGCTGGCTTGGGAACGGGAGGAACCTTGTTGCTGATCTTCTTAAGCCAGGGTTGATGCAATCTCATACGACCATCGTCGTCCCACTTGACAAGCGCGTCATCTTCGTTCGTTCTCACAACCGTTCCGAACCCTCCTGTCGGCTTTCCGAAGTCGCCCAGACCCATGACGCGATCCCCGGGATTCAATTCCGAGTCGGCAGCAGCGGGTCGGTCGAGCAGTGGACTTTTCGCTCGGTCTGCATCAGCGGGCGCTCCAGTGTGTGACAGGGGAGGTTGCGGAGCTTTGCGCAGTCTTGGTACTCGTTTGTTGACGCGGCTCATATTCGATTATCCAGCGGGCTTTGATTCGCGAAGATGATCTTCTCTACATAGAGCATACGGTTGAAAAGCGAGGCTGCGCTGATCCAAACTGCTCAGTCCCGAGACGATTCGACACAACCGTGAGCCTCACCTTTCCTTCTATGACGGGCTCGTGTCCGAGACACTATCTGTCCGTTGAGCGGGATGCTGTGTTTGTCGCGATGGCTATCCGGCCCCCATCCGGCATTGCGCCTCGCGCATTGACCAAGGGATTCCACCAAGACCTCTTCAATTTGCCCGGCGTCTGCCTTGATTAATCCAACGGAAACCGAAGTCTGGCAGGACAAAGTGATAGCCTCCACGAGATGCGAGCTACCGCAGGCAACTATGAACACTGCAAGGGCGAAAAAAAGACCATGAAAAGGCGACTCGCTTCGTCCCCGGTGCATGAGATAACCCAGCGTCGCCGAGATCACCACACGGGCAAGTCCGATCAGAGTGTCCGCGATCGCATGTGTCCATGCCAGCGAAGTGCTACCCAGATAGCAATAGAGGTGAGGCATATACGCTGATGAGAGAACGTTCATGCCCTAACTTGGGCCATGCAATGAACAATGCGACTACGGCTGACAGAGATGCGATTGACGCCCGGACTAGTCGCTTAGATATAGACAGCGAGTCCTGCGCTGCCTGCTTTTCTATCAAACGAGTCTGCCTTTTAACGCGGGCCCCTAATCGTGCAGCACCACACTCAGTAGTGAACTGTGGACTTCAAGCTCACCGTTGTAGCGAACGAAACCCAATTTCCGAAACCTATTCATGAAAAAGCTAACCCGCCCGCGAGTTGTACCCACCATCTCTGCCAGAGTCTCCTGACTGATCTTGGGGATCGCCACTTCCGGTCTTCCGTCCTTGCCGAATTGAGCAAGCAAGAGGAGGATGCGAGCCAGTCGCTTCTCACTGGAATTGAAAAGCTGGTCCACTAAATCTTCCTCGTATCGGACGTTCCGGGTCAGCAGATACGCAACGAACATGTCGGAAAACGCTCGTTCATCGTGAATCACTGCTATCATGGACTTCTTGTCGATGCGCATCAGCGCGCAGTCGGTCATTGCGGTCGCGGTGCACATGCGAAAAGGCTGTGCTGCGAGACAACCTTCTCCGAAGAAATCGCTCTCGCTCAGAATGCCGATGGTGGCTTCCTTCCCGCTCTTCGACACAACGGTGAGCCTAACCTTTCCTTCTTGTATATAAAAAACAGCATCGGACAAATCGCCCTGAACGAAGATCGGCTGCTTTTTGGAGGCGATCAAGATTGTCCTGCCAGCGTCGATGGTCGAGAGGAATTTCTTTGGATCAAATGTGCGGCGTTTCTTAGTCGCTGGCACGGGTGGCATGACGGGTTTCCTCCCATAGGGTACGAATTCCGAGAAGGTGCTTACCCGATGAGGCTCGATAAATGCACAAACAGGAGAGAATGACTATGAGGAGCCACGATGAAGACAGCATGGTGTCACCTCATCAATACTGCGCATCACCCTCTCCCACTTCTCTCATTTCGATACTTATCATGACTGCTTTGGGGCCGATGCCGCTTTGTTGCCGACTCGAATCGTGTCTTCTGATTGGTTCTGAGAGAGGCCTGTACTGGACAGAGGCTCCGAGGTCTGGCCGTTCCCGTCGTTCATACGCTGTAGCTCACTGGTAATCTCCACACGCCTCTTCTGCCGCGACACAAAAGCGATGCGGTCACACGGAAACGGGAAAGGGTTCCGCATGTGGACGGCATCCCAAAGCTCAATCGCCTCCAGTTCGGTCACAAGTTCTTCCGTCCTGCCCGTTGTCTGGTCGTCCTGTATTCGGCTCATGCCTTCCCGCTTACACGTCGATGTCCGGAACCAACGCTCGTATCCTCAACATTGTGGAGAGCTTCACTGCCGTACAGTGCCGACATGTCGGCACTTCTGCCGACCATCGGCACTGTCGATTCGTTTGTCAATGCAAGCGGCTAGCTGGGCTCAGGTTCAAGCAAGGAGGAATGCCCGGCTACGGGCTCCGGAGGATGCTGATCTCGGCGACTGGAACTCCCAAGCAGCAACTCACGGCAGGCGAAAGGAAGAGCATAACGACTGACCGCGTGATCCTTGTTCCCAGTCCGGCACAGGAAGTGGAAGTCATCGAGAACATCTACCGGATGCTTGTGTCCGAGAAGCTTTCTATTCCCGCCATCGCTCGTGATCTGAATCGCAGAGGAATTAGTTTTCGGTCTAAGCCATATTCACGAGTCCGAAATACACTGGGTGTCAGGCTTACGGTCGAACCTCCAGCAGGCTTTACACGCCACTTGTAAGGCTACCGAAATCGCAATGGGTTCTCGCATGGAGCGTGGACCTGATTTTGTTGATCCATTCTGCGTGCAAATCGGTCGATCAGGCTGCCGCCGAGCCACATGCTCGTCGCCAAACTAATTATCAGAACCGTGCAATTTGGATCGGCAGAGCCATTCTTGCCAGGCCTATCCTGTCCGTATCGAGGCGATGAACAATCGCGCCGCAGCGCGATGCTCGGCACTCGCGAGGAAGAAAACACTATGACCCATGGCGCGAAGAAGCCTATACCTAAACTGCTCAAAGCTCCCCAACCACCCCTGTCGCACGCTGGGGCAATCCCTGACTCAGAACGCGCCAAGAGACCACCTTTCTCCGAGCCTGTGGATTAACCATGACACGACAGAACACAACATTTTTCTATAACGGCCAAAGCTGAGGAGTGATCTCGTGGGTCTGCCTCAAATGCCATCCGGACCTAATGTCACGGTCTGCGACGCTTAGCATTGACGGGAAGTATGACTGGCGGGAGTGGAGAAACTATATTCGGTTACGTCCTGTTGGCAATGTTTCTCGCGTTCGCAATGCTCGTGCTGAGCGTCCGCCCTCTATGAAACGTCTGGTGGAGCGATCCGTGCCACTTGTTCTTTCTGGCAGCATTACGGCAACCATCATCGCGCAATGAGAAACTAAGTCCCAGTGTCTGGAGAACGATTCGTGGCACGGCAAGGCAGGTTAAACGAAAAGCAACTCAAAGAACTGAGTGATGAACTGTCAGCCCTGACGAAACAGCAATACGAAGCCCGTCTGTTAGAGGTGTTCATTCCGATGAGCAAAGAGATTGAAGCCTTCGACCTCCGAACGGGGCGCATCTCCCAGATTCACGTTATTCTTAGTGAGCACGACGCCAAGAGATAGTAGTTAGCGCCTTGAAAACCGGAAATCTAGAACCTGAATACTGGGGGGAGACCCTAGCGGGCCAAAACCAACCCCTGCGGCAGTGGGGGGCAGCCAACTTTTTCCCAAAAGGTAGGTGTGCTTCGGCTCTTTAACGCGAGAAACTATTATCAATATTTTTTCATGGCCTCACGTTAGCAGAACTGCTTTGTGCCGAGTTATCGCGTGCCTCTGCGATACGCATCGCGACTGCCGTGACTCGTCCGACAATGGTGGCGTCGTCCGGATAGCGGATATGCCTAGCCTGCGCTCGGGACTGTGGAGTCGGAACCAGAATCAATTGACTGCCATGTAATTCGCACCAACTGCACACGTACCGATCACGGAGCTCGAAGAAAAAGATCGGACGGTCATGCTCGTCATGCCAGTTGACTGGTGGAACTGTTCTCTGCCGGGAATCGATTTGCACAAAAGATCCAGGGCGAATAATCGGGTCCAGTGTGTGATCCTGCATCCCGATGTACCCATAAAGCGAATCGCGCCAGTCCATTTGCTGCAGCAAAGCGGGGGGAACATCCTTCCAATTTTCGACCATCTTCGACACGAGGTTGGTCCGTTCGGTTCTCAACCTCTCCCTCAGTGCGAGGGCCGACAAGATCGAGGAATCGCCGAGTTCCGAGGCCGCTCCTACCAGATACGTCTGCGGGAAGACCAAGGCCTTATGGTCTTTTTCGGCTTCACCCACTGAAACAGCGAAGAAGGCTGCGAGCTTCTCATATTGGCGCCCGTAGATGACGCTAAGGCTGTAGAGCTTGTAGATATTAGTTGCCAGTTTCCCGTTCTCGATGTCTGCTAGCGAGGAATGGGCGATATAGTATTCGTGATTCTTCCGCTGTTCAGCTATACCGCGGCTCAGCTCTTGCACTTGTCGGAGGGACAAACGCAAATGCTCCCGTTCAGCTCTCAGCCGCTTGCCGAACTCCAGGCTGGATGACGAGGCCGACATCGCACTGCCAATCCTTACAGAGTTTGGCTATATTACCGCAATTGATCCTTTTATCCACAAAGTAAATGATCTTTTACGGAAACCCGAACAGCCGGAGATAGCTGGGATTCGGGCCTGTCCGGGTTTGCGACCACCGTCCTGTCGCCATTCTTCAACAACCAAAGATCGGTTCTATCGATTGATGCTATGGAATTGCTACTACCCGTTCGCAGTACCGGACAGGAGACAGATAGTTGTGGCAATTGCGGATCGTCATGCCTATAGAGATTGAATCTCTGCGAGCAGATTTCCCAGAAGGCGCCTTGGGAAAAGGTCCAGAACAAGGCTCCTACTTTTCTGGTATTAGCACGGAGCGTCCGATGATCGGCGCAAACCGAAAATTCTCGCAGGAAAGAAGCAGCGAGAGAACGTGCCAGCACGCCGCAGGACGAACTCGCAACCCTCTACGGACCTTGCAGAGAGGATCCAGTCCATCCTCGCGCTCAAGAATCTCACCCTCTACCAGGTATCACAGCGGTCGGAGAAACTGTACGGCCGTTCGTCCCCCTATTTCCTTCCGCACAATCTCTACTTCGACCTCCGGGGTGGAACGTTCAGCCCAAGCATTTATCAGTTCTTTGCCCTCAGTCGCATCACCGGCTATCGACTACCGGACTGGGTTCGCTTATTCGGGGCTGATCTCGAGAATATTCCAACGTTGCAGTCGTCGCTGCCGTCACAGAGGACGATTCTCCTGGATTCGTCGCTGGCTGACCCCTATGCCTGGATTCCATGGTTCCGAAACAGAATCTGGGACAAGCCTGCGCCACCCATCGCGCCGCTCGGTCAGCTGCTGAAGCTCTCTGGCCCCAAACGCCTTAGTTCCCTCTCCGCCAGCAATGGTCGGGGCTTCCTATACGCAAAGATCGGATCCCAGGACGCGCTTGCTTTTCCAGATCTATCCCCAGGAAGCATCGTGCGCGTGAACCCAGATATGCCGGACAAAGTTGTCTTTCTGGCGAATGGCACGTCCAGCCGCATATTCCTCATTGAGCACAGCAAGGGTCTCTTTTGCTGCCGTCTGCGTGCCATCAGAGACAGTGTGATCGTGCCGGTCAGTACAAGAGTTTCCTACGCAGAGGTCGAGTTGCGGCGCCCTCAGGAGGCAAGCCTTCTGGGTATCGTGGATCTCGAACTCCGGCCTCTGCTCATGACAAGGGAGCCTGCAGTTCCAAAGGATCTGGCAAAACAGTGGAAGCCGCGTCCATTGCCCCGGGAAGGCAAGGTTGGCCCGCTGCTGCGCAGCGCGCGTATGACAATGCACCTATCGCTGCGCGAAGCTTCGGGACTAAGTCGGAAGGTCGCGGATCTTCTGGGTGATGACAGGTACTTCATCTCTCCCAGTTCCCTGTGTGACTACGAACTTCTCAACACAGCGCCGCGTCAGTTTCAAAAGGCTATTACGCTTTGCTCGCTCTACGGCCTACGATTTCAAACATTCCTGAAAACAATCGGGATCGTCCCCGAAGAGGCTGGGAGGGAGCCCATACCTGATCATTTCACCTCCAGAGTTCCACTCGTGGAGGCTGCCGAACGGTTGGATACCGCGTTGGCGAGTGGGGGATTCCTTGAGCAATTCCTTGAACGATGCGAGGAAGTGCCGTTCTTCCTGCGGGAATCCATCGGGTCACTATCCGGCCTGGAAAACGCCTCCCTAAACGACTTTTTCTGGATCGGCGGCACGTACGACGTTCTCCATCCGTACCTGGCAAACGGAGTATTGGCGCTCGTGAATCGGCGCAGGAAGAGGCCCTTTTACTTCACTTCAGAACCGTTGTGGCAACAACCACTGTATCTCCTTCTCAAGCGTGACGGCACATATCTGTGCGCTTGCTGCGGCCTGGAGAACGGCACCCTGGTTATCCATCCCTACTCCCAGCAGTTCCATCGCGCAGAACAGCTCCGTTACCACCAGGATGTCGAAGTGGTTGGGCAAGTCGTCATGGTCGCAAGAAGAGTGGTGTGAGTTGTCGAGTTTCCGGACGAATTGAGCAATCGCTCTTCTTGTAGATCCCGCTAACTGTTGGGAAATCTGCCGCATTGATCGAACGGCGAACAGCGGACTCATTTTCTGGACAAGGCTGCCTCGCCTGCATAATCTCGCCTTAAAGGTGGAGTTGTTGTCTGTCCTCTCGAATGAGCGAAGCCGCTGGTCGTCTTGGCTTCCCAGCGAACTCCGCTGGCTGTCGAGGCAGATCCAGCCACTTCTGCACTGGCACGTGGCCAGTTTCCTGTGCATTACGGCTGGGAGTCTTCTGGCACTTCTTACACCGCTCGCACTCAAGTGGCTGATCGATCAGATCATTCCACAGAGAAAGACAGATTTGCTTCTGCTGGCGGTTGGGCTGATCTTCCTGGGCTATCAGGGCAGGATGGCGCTCACTAGCGTGGGCAACTTCTTGATGTTGACCGCGGCCCAAACACTGGGCCTCACATTACGAATGAGTCTGCTGCGACACCTCGACACGCTCTCAGCCGATTACTACGAGAACACGCAGGTGGGCAGCGTGATGTACCCCCTCAAAGAGCCGATCGAGGAAGTCTCCTATTTCGGATCTGACCTTCTACCCGCTATTCTGCGCATGCTTCTGACGACCAGTTTCACACTGGCAACGATGTTCTTGCTCAGTCCGCTGTTGACGCTGGCTGTTGTTCCGCTTGTTCCAGTTTTTCTGATTACACGGCAGCGCTTCCGGAGCCGTCTTGCAACGAACGCTGACGTGGTCCAGGAAGATCGACTCGTGTGGAACAGCTTCCTGGAGGAACACATCTCATCGGTGATTCCGATACAGCTATTGGGACAAGAAAGACGCCAGGAGCGGCGGGCATTCCGGTTCCTGGCCCGTTCGGTCCGATCGCAGCAGAAGCTATTCACGACTGGTGTTCGGTTTACGGTATGCAGTTCCCTGGCGGTCGTTCTGGCCATGTGTGCAG
>Ga0206826_1063_pt1 | contig 17596 bp, 13 predicted proteins | sample Alteio_BWOrgCont_80_FD_152636 | JGI IMG/M metagenome (GOLD analysis project Ga0206826, IMG submission 152636) | Enriched cells from forest soil in Barre Woods Harvard Forest LTER site, Petersham, Massachusetts, United States -... | ecosystem: Environmental > Terrestrial > Soil > Temperate forest >... | reverse complement strand
CGCGGTTGATGCCCAAATCTTCCCACAACCAACCCAAATCAAGTGGATGGGTTATATCGGATTGTCGCTCGATATGATGCAAAGAAATTTCAATGCTCTTGAGAGATTCCACCAAGGTTGCACGTCCTCCTTTTGTTTTGCTCATTTGTCGAGGAGTTTTGCCACCAAAAGCAGGAATTGGCGTGACTAGCCATTCACGGTAATGTTCTGTGAGCATCGTATGCAGGATTTCGGTTTCTTCCTCAGGTGTGATATCTGGTTTTGGGAGGTTCTTTGTTTTAGCTGCAGGAAGTCTTTCCTTTGCACTTAACCCTGAAATGGATTCTTCAGCTCGCCAAGTTGGTTCGCCGATCCGTGATTCCAAAAGAGTTATAACTCGTTTTTCAAGAATACGCGTACGCTCTATTGAATTGGCCTGCACGATTAACTTACTTTTAAGCAGCTCAAGGGTTCCCAAAACGCGCACGGGCCTGTTAAGATATGCCCCTTCCAGAGTTGTCTCTATCACGCGAACTTGGGGGTTCTTTGGTTTTTTATTCTTGCGGTGCGCACTAGAATTTTTTTCCATGGGTTGAATCCAGTTCCAGAACTTGCGCGCACGGCTATCCTCGTCTTGATGATAATTTTCGACTGTATTTAGCTGCGTAGCGATGTCATTCCAATTGACGTTAAGTGGAAACGTTATGGTGTGGTATTGAAGTGTATGGCCATCGCTGTTGCGGAGTTCGATCTTCCGATTCAACTTCTCAAAACATTCTTCGAGATAACCAAGGCCTATTTCTTTAGCCCACATGACTTTCATCAGGCGCTCGTGTTCTGCGGGAGAATAAGCGCTAAATTCTGGGTCATCAGCCCTGTGCTTGCGCAAGAATCCTATGCCTTCGTCGTGCAAGTCTTTGATAGTTTTGGCCAGATCTATTCCGGTTTCTCTTCCGATGGCTAATGCACCCCCTGCAAAGACAGGTCGTCCTTCTTCACTGCAAATTCGAGCACCAATAATGTTCCAAACCGTAACGTAGCGGGTCAAGGATTTCTCAAAAACGCGAACTGGGGCGCCGCCGCCGATCAAATCACGCACGACAAGTGATTTTTCTGACTCTATTTCGATCACTTCGTAAAGGCTCATATGGGATTGGCGCAAAGATCGTAGATAGGACTTATCTTTTACGTTAAGCAGTGTCCCTCGTTTTCTTAGAAACAAGTCGATAACATTCCAGCGTTCACCATTCTCATCTCGATAATCGTTAGAAAAGAAAAATTCAAGCATACAGGGCACAATCTGTGCCATAGCTGAATCGCCGATGGTTTCGCAGATGCTATCAAAATCTTTCAGCTCATGGTTCTCCGCAAATTCAGTAAAGAATGTCTCGCGTGCCATATCTAGATAATCTTGGCATGTAGGTTGCTCGATAAAGCGAAGTAATTTGCTGACAGCTGGTCGCATGATGGCTCCTTGAGAAAGGGAAGAATGGAGTTATTAAACAATCTAACCCGTGGCTGCTACTATTTTGAGCAACAAAAATTTGCAAAAATCGAAATGCCCAGTACCGTTTTTGAGGCCGCAATTTTGTGCTAGATTTGTGTTAGATAATTTTTGACCGTTACTGAGTTTCTACTGGCAATTAACCTACTGATTTATAAGGAATAAACTGTAACAATTCAAATATATAGATCTTCAGGTTTTTTGCCTGATAGATCAAAATTTCACCGTAAAATGGCTGTTTTTCTGGTTGCGGGGGCCCGCAACGGTTCAAACTTTAAGTCGGGTTTGCCGGTAGTGGTGGAGATTGCTTTTAGATGGCACGGTGGAAGGGGCTAAAAGGTGAGAAACTCGAGAAATTTCTTGACCTTTGGATCGAATATCTGGTAAATAGAAAAAGTATCAATTATCAACACTTTAAGGGGTAAAGAATGTCCAAGCCAGCGGCTGATATAGAGTTACGTGATATTAAAAATGTCGAACAATTAGGGTCGTTTATAATATCGACAAATAGAGCGCTTAAAAAGTCTGATGCGCTTTCCATACATATTGTAGGAAAAGCGATGGACATATTGCTGCAAAGTATTCAGTTTGGTGGCAGCTTGCCGGATGGCACCGTTTGTTTCGGTCGGGATAGAGAAAATAAAATTTGGGCAACCACACCCAAAATGCTGCCACACACTGCCACTTGGTGGGGTGCAAATAAAACCCATAAATTAATGCTAGACCAAGGCGTGAGCGATCATAATTCTTCTAACTGGGCCGTACCCAATCCTGGGATGGGCAGAGTCCTTTTCGAACTACGTGATGAAGGAGAATTAAAAGGGACATTTGCTAAATCCGAATTTCCTGATGGGATTACAAAGATATGGCTGGACAAGACATGCTATGGTAAAACTCAGGGAACAATCCATGATCCTAATTACGCCTATGTGCAATCATTTGAGGATGATGGTGCCGACATTCCACTCGATCAGGGTATGTTCTTTAACTCTCTCGAGGTAGTCCATCAGGGCACTCAATTATCCGTTAGGCCTATTCGGCGAGTCAATGATTTAACCGCTGACTCGCGCGCTATTGGGGCGTTTCTTCAACGCCAACAGATCACGCCAGGCTAGTTACTCGACACAGAACCCCTAAATTTACAAACGAAGTGCAACACCTCTGTGGTAAAGAAGTGTTGCGATGGGAGAATGATATGGGCAGCTTCGGCCTGAGTTAAACCTCAAACCAAATCAGGTTTATGGCCTTAGCTTCAACTCATTGATTTCATTATATATTTGGATGTGGCGGCCCGCAACGGTTCAAACTTTAAGTTGGGCGGTCCGATGATGGTTGTGGAGATTGTTCATAGGGCGGCGGCGGGAGGCAAGGAGCAGCTCAGCCTACCCTTCCCCATGTGTGCAAATAATAAAGTCCACATCATTAAATTGAGAAAGAATTATAGGTGCACTCCAGCTGAGTGAACACGACCAGCTTGAATATCTTTTCCCATCTTGGCACCGTTAGAAAGAAGTAAAAGCATAACATTCATATGTTTTCGATTGCTAGCTTCATCTAACACCGTATCTCCATTATTGGCCTTCACGTTTGGATTAGCTCCGGCCGCTAGAATCTTCGCAGCAATAGGGTTTTGTGAATGACCATATACGACCGACTTATACAAAGGCGTCTGACCATCTCTATTTTTCGCATTCAAATCAACTTTTCCAGTTGCAATCAATTCCTCCGCAGCTCTTTCATTTCCTAAATAAGCAGCCCTATGTAATGGTGTTTCACCAAAGTCATCACTTACTGTAACATCCGCACCATTTCGAATGAGCGCCTCTGTAGCTTCTGTATATACGCTCGAAATGGTAATATGGAGGGCAGTTTGACCATCTGAAGTACGTCGTGCATTGATTTGGCTGCCAGCTTTCAGCAAAATATCGAGAACTTCGATATCATGCCAATTATGCCCCCAGAGGTGTAACGTCGTACAGCCATAAGGATGGAGTGCATTGGGGTTAGCACCCATGCCGAGCGCTTGCACAACGGCAGTTTTGTCTTTTTGATCAATGGCTAGCCATAAGGCTTGGTTCAAAATTTCGCTATTTGACATGCCTCAATTTACCATGAAAGTATTTGCTAAATCTAGAAGATTTTTAGAAAGATTTACCGATTTAACTTTAATTCATTGATTTAATTATGTACCTGGATGTGGCGGCGCGATTAGGTTCAAACTTTAACACCGCGACTCCTGCTCTATTAGTACGAATTCCCACGAAAGCCCAGCATAGAGCGGTTTGCATCAGCGGATCGGAGATCAGGCCGAGGCAACAGCTGAGGGATAAAGTCGCTTTACGCTAATGCTTGCTAGCGGCGATACCGCCTGATACCAATCGGCTACATGTCTAGATGCACAGCACCAGTAAGAGGCCATCGCACAGCAAGCGCTGCAGCGGACTGCCCCGCATGTGGTGGCCGCTCTCGCGGCTATGGCGGCTATAGCAGCTATGGGTCGTATTCGCCTCCGTCGTACTACTCCTCGTCGGAGAATAGCGGAGGTGGCAGAAGTAGTAGCGGCGGGTCGTCGTCGGGCAGCAGCGCAAGGCCGCGCTGGTCGCGAGCCGGTTCGTCCGTGTCGTACACGCCTACCGAAGTGTGGGCGCTCGAACCGATCCGCCGCAGCGTCGAGGAAAGAGCGGCGCAGCCTGACCTTCGGGACGTCTTCCTCTGTCACGCATGGGACGACCGGCAAGGGGCGGCCAAAGAGCTGCACGATCTGCTTGAGTCACGGGGTGTTTCGGTCTGGTTCAGCGAGAAGGACGTTGGCCTCGGTGTGCCGTTACTTCGCGCCATCGACAAGGGTTTGGCGAACTCGCGGGTTGGGATTGTGCTGGTTACTCCTGCGTTGTTGCGCCGACTTCCAGCGGAGGGTATCGCCGATAAAGAGCTTTCTGCACTCCTGGCGCGTGAGCGGCTTGTTCCTGTCGTGCACAACACCACGTATGAAGCTCTCCGCGAGGTCAGTCCTCTGCTCGGCTCGCGAAGCGGCCTGAGCACTGCAGAAGAGCCGATGGCAGACGTTGCGGCCAAAATCGCTGAATTGGTCGTCCCCTAAGGCGAATGCAATCTTACAGGCCTTTATCTTTGCGTATTGATTAATTGCGGGGACGCATCGTGATTAGTACCTATTCATGGCTTGGGCTAATAGTTCCAAATTTTTGACATGAAAAGTTCGACTTCACTAGCCGATATTACTTCCGACAAGGTGTTAATTTTCTTTCTGTCGATTATGTTTTCGGCATTCATAAGCGACGCAAAATCACTTTTAAGCCAGCCACAATTCCATATTGCAGCGGGACGCCCAGCCACGGCCTGGCATAGGGGCTCCTGGAATTCCCATTCTTTCTCGAAAATTAATGTAATGCGCTGTAGCCAAATTTGCAAATGACCGATATTTGGTATTTGTGAGAACTTGTTTTCAATTTTTTGCATCACGGCACGTTTTTGATCATTTCCACCGAGCATAGTTAGCAGTTTGCTAAGAATTGCTGCTGTAATCGAATAAGTTTTTGGGTTATGAAAGGCAATGTCTAAGGTAATACTGATGAGCGGAAGGATGGCTTCTTTTGTTTTTCTGAATTTAAGTATCCTTTGATGATAAGCGTTAAGCGCAGATGCAAGACTGCCTGAGTTTGGGAATTTTTGGGACAGATTATGAATTAACAACAGATGTTTTTGTAAACTGCGTTCAGTTTGTTTTTGTCCTATCCAAAAAAGTTTGTCCTGTTTAATGGAGTTCGAAATGACTTGGTTGGTAAAGAAAGTTTTGGCTGGATTTATTTTCATTCCAAGATCAATCATCGTCTCAGTAATTAACTTGGTAATTACCTCGCCGTCGCTGGTATTGTTGACAAAGATGCGATAGTCATCTCGATATCGGAGAATATGGTAATCCTGGATTCCTGCTGTAGAAATTTTTTGAGATAGTTCTAAGTCTGCATACCCAAGAACTATTTCAGCGATAAAATCCATAAGAACAGAGCCTTGGGGGATGCCATTCGTTTGACCATGCGACATGCTCTGTATACCAGAGTCAATTTGATTTCCAATCATCGATTGGTTGCTTCGGTTGGCCTTTGCAACGGATTTCCCATGCAAAGCCCAAGCTATGGCGTGGGTGTAAATTGCCCCATAGCAATCCGTAATATCAGTTTGGACGAAATAATTATAATCTAATGCAAATTCGATCGAACGCTGCTCAATCTCGACCCACCAGTTCAGAATTTGTTCTGCTTTGTCTTTCTCGCGTGTGAGTGATGCCACAGGAAGGCTAACACATTCGATTTTAGGATTTTTTGAGAATTCTCGAAAACGTGCGCAGATAATTTGCCATGCATCTCGTTTCGTAATCGCGTGAACAAGTGAAACGTAAGAAGCTGGATTAATAAGCGTCAACGGCCGCCATGCATATTTTCCATCTTTATTGTTTAATATGACATGATTTATATCGTCGTAATCTTTTGGGCTGCTTCCATTCTTTCCAAAATCGGAGAGACGCTTTCCCCCCAATTTCTTGTTCAATGCGGCCAACATTGCACCGAAAACGAAATAAGGAGGCAAATCGAAATTGCAATAACTCTCAGCTTTAAGGAAGAATGCCCTGGCTTGAGTAGCAGATAAATCAATAACAGCAATATTCTTTGCAGTTGATAGCTGTGCCTTGCTTGCGAGCACAACACCCGCTGCACCAGTAGCAACAAGCTGAACAATTTTTTTCGATACAGCCGTCACGACGACCCCTTGCGCTGGCCACTCATCTCTTCATAGGCCGATATCATATTTGTTGCCTCCGGCTCTTGTGGTGAATTACGCCCCGATTATTTTTTGGGTGTTGGTTTATGTCTTGGTTCAATATGAGCTTCAACGGAAGCAGCAAGCTTTTGAATCTGCTTATTTGTTAGTGTGCTAGGGGCCCTCAATCCTTTTCCTGCAATACTTTTGATGATTGCAGAAGTTAAAGGCGATGGCGGCATTGGCTTTTTGGGCATTTTTTCCTCCCAGTTGATGAGGAACTATATTTCAAACAAAACAAGAACAGAGTCAAGTTTCATGATGAAGATTTCTTATCTGGTGATTAGCAGCGGAGACCAGCTGCGTGCTTTTTGTTATGTGCCGATGTTCTAAATTTTGCGCCCTCTGCGCCCTGAAATTAAGCAGCATGGGAGGCTAAATCCAAAAACCTAAAAACAACCCCATGCAAGGTAAGATTTTGCTTTAAAAACGGACAAATATATAGTATTATATTCCTATTCTTGGAATATCTAATGCCATTAGTTATTTATGGCCACGATTGAGCCAAAGCCAAATTTATTGGTATCGCCTATTGCGGTTCGATATCGCGTGAAAGATTGGGCAAAAATCGAAAAGAATGGCGGAAAGTGTTGCGCGCGTACGGAAGATGGTGGGCGTTGTGCCTCCACCGACCTATTGCGTGGTGGCCGTTGCCGCTTGCACGGCGGTTTAAGCACCGGCCCTAGGACACTGGAGGGCAGGCGGCGTAGCGCAATGAACGTCCCAGGCATGACTTACGAATTATTCCTGGCCCAACAGGAAAAACGAGCGTTGCGGGATTCCAAGGGGGGTTAACGCGCGCACGCGCGCGCGTACCGGTAGCGAAACTACTTGTGCTGGCTGCTTGCGTTTGCATTGTTGCCTGCTGGAAAGATTAGCATACGCTTCGGTACAAAAACGCGCACAGGTCGGCCTTGTAATTCTCCGATCGTGCAAGGTAAACGGCGCTGCCGCATGCACGGCGGTGCTGCTGGGTCTGGTGCGCCCATAGGTAATACGAATGCCTTTAAAACTGGACTACATACGGCGGAAATGCGGGCGCTTGCTAAGGACATGCGCGAATTTATGCGCGGGTGCACAAGGACGTTGCAAGAGTTGGTTTAGTTATTTCAGCCTTCCATACGTCGCCATCGATTAGGATCGATTCCATAGTTTTGGGACGGTGGTTTTTGAGAGAAAACTAGGCCGCTCCACTGGGCGAATCCCTCCGCTTGCATCATCGTCATAAACTCTTCAATGTTCATCGGTTGAACAACTTTGCAAGATGCGAGCGGTGCGCCGCTATCGCCAAAATAAGTGTAAGTGAGCTTACCACGCATATAATGAAATGCTACCCCTTGTCGTGGAGAGGAGGCATTGGTCACATAACAACTCATTGAATATTCACGCAGCTCCTCTAGCAATTCTGGTGCGGCCTTCTGCATAACGTTGCTTGGTGTGATCGGCGTAGCATACGCATAGGGTCTATATGCGAATGGACCATCGGCGTTACTCAAACCCACAGCATATCCGAAGACGGAGGGCAGCTTTTCGTTAGCTATGATGTAAAGCATTGTTCCGATTAAATTAAAGGTGACACTGTTGTGGGCCTTCTCGGAAGCCTTATCTGTGTACATCGTTGGCACCCCGGGGCCAGATATAGCCCGCTTTTCTTCTTCATTCATTGCTCGATAAGCCTGAAATTCCTCGTAGGCGTCTTGATCTCCTATCCAAGCCGTGTGTAGCTCTGAAGAATACTCTCTTCCATGAGCAATTTTTACGATACGAAGGATGGGTTTTCGTATCATTAGTATGAAGTGAACGTCGTGCTTGCGATTAAATTCTAGAAAATGGTCGACAATTTGTTTTAATGAAATCAATTTAGTATCAAATTTTGCGATAGCGTCTAGCGCTGACTCTGGGCTACCAGCAAAACCAACGGCCAAGTTCGGGGTTAAGATGCATAGTTTCGGTATATGCTTCTCGAGACCAAGTGGAACACCACCAGGCCCTGTAATGCCGGTATCTGACACGGCACTTATGATGCTTCCTTTTTTCTGTACAACGACTAGTGTCATTGTTCTCCATCTCATAAAGAGATCTTATTTATAGCGACCATTCCGCCATACTTCTACATATTCTGTCGGGAGGTCACCTCTGGAAAGGTCGCCGCGTGATGATAATGGTGCTCCGAAGACGATAACGCACGCGCGTACAAGAAGCGAAATTACTTATATTGCCCATTACGGCATACTTCTACATATCCGGCAGGTGCGCCACCCCTGGAAAGATTTGTTACCCTAAATTGTCGGCAGCCGTCACCATCCATTCCTGTACCGCTTTGGTATACCGTTCCGTGGTTACCAGTCTGCGGGACAGACCATTGAACAGTATCTTTTTGTCCTCCCAAGGAGTAGGCGAATGATAAGGCTTTCTGCAGGCTAACCCAATCCACTGGCGCAATGACAACTTGTAAGCTAGCTGGGTATGGATATCTTCTTGCCGTACCATGCCCACTCGTTGACGTCGATGTTTGCGAAGTAGGGAGGGTAGGATTAGGCTGTTGTTCGAAGTTTTGTGCGGCTTTCACCATGCTGCTTATTGCATTTGTAACAGTGGAATCTGACTGAGTTGCTGCTGCAGATGAATTTGCAGTCGAATGCACCGTATAATTTATACCCCCACCTTGCTCATAATTAGCGCCTTTGTCTGACTGGGCGTTTGGGGTATGCTGCTCATTACGGATATCTTGAGGTCCTTTATGTACTGGTTGTATGTCGCTAGTAAATATCGTACGTATATCAAACCAAATGGGGCGATATGGCGTGCCAGTATCCTCGGAAACAATATAATTTTCTCGCTCTTTTTCATAAAATGAGCGCATAGCTATATATCGTGGCTCTAATCTAAAAATGCATTCTTGATTATCTAGGATTATTTTTCCAGTGACAGGGGAAATCCGCATCAAGGAGGTCTTAATGCCTTCTTTATTGCACCATAAAATTCCAGCGTATGCACAATTTCTCATTGTTTCTATTCCACCTTCGTCACGCGCTACAGACCGAATTATACATACGTCCAAATTATGTCTGGCCTGTTCCGGGCTTATGTTTGGGTTAATATCCGAGTCATCATGCGGTGCATTATTTTGGGAGGATTGTGTAGAACTAGATGTATCAGGATTATTATTGTCTAGAGGAGCTGTAGGATTGTTCTTCGTAGCGTTACTTATTAGCCCCCCAATCAATGTAATAGCAATGAGCACTAAGAATGTTTTTAGTATATTTCTGATTATCGTTTCCATAATTTGACTACGCTTCGCTTGCTGTTGGCGTTTTGTTTTTCTTCGCCTTGAACAATAGAAAAACTGAAATGATGCCAAAGAGCCAGGACATTATAATTGAAAAAATATCGTGCCCCACATTATCAGCAATGTGGAATAGGGCACACAGCACTAAAGCGCATTGAAAATCTGTCATGTTTTTCCTCCCAAGCCGAAAAGAAGTCAGCCAGGGGATAATCACCCTGGGCGACTGGGAGTTAGTAAATCGCTGAAACACGACTGCAACGGCCTTTAGCCGTGAGGCTTGGACATACGCCGCTGCCTCCCAGCCAGGCTGGAGGGCAGCGTTTGTATCGGCAACGCTAGTACCGGTTTCAGTGAGGCTACTAAACCCCATGAGCAGTTTTTTGCTACTCACAAGCGAAAGATACTTCCAAATTCCTGAAAAAGAAAGTGAAATGATGCCTCGGAGAGGGAAACAATGGCGCGAAGAAAAAGAGTAGATGACGGCGCAGAAGCCAAAGAAATGGCAGAATGGGGGGTACCAAATTGGAAAAATCCTAAAGAATACCCAACGGCGAGAGTTTGGAAAAATATTGATCCTGACTTTAAGCGGTGGGAATTTCTGAGGCGCGATAAAAAATATCGCGCAGATTGGAGGCGCTCTGAAGAACCAAAACCTCAGCCTATTCCAAGGGACAAGCGACCACCTTTTTCTTCTCCTTATGGTGAATGGGAAAGTCCCAAAAAACTAGCAGCAAAATATTTTTTAAAAGAAATGGTAGACCCGCGAAAAAACTGGAAGCAATTTACTGGAAAATTGTTTAACCGTCCGGCGAGTTATGGCGGTTCCATAGTAGCGCCTGTTACGCCAGTACCTTTCACAGAAGCGTATGAGAAGTGGAAGGAAAAAACTAAGAAGATCAATAAACTTAAAAAACTTAGGGCCAACATGGACCGGAATGATTTTTTTAAGCATGTCAAATCTACACAACAGTTAGATCTATTTCTAGAAATGGAATCCCGAGAAATGGCCAAGATGCCTCCTCCGGACGATTGGTACCACCAGCTTGTTTGGGTTGAGTTTGATCTGTCACGAAGTCTCGACTTTCAAATCGAAAAGGCGACGGAAAATCTGTTGGCCGCACAGCGCGATATAAAAAATATGATGAAAGAATTAGAGTCAGAAAAAGATATGCCTTTGGAGATTGCTTACCTCCCTATGGACGTTGGTGTGAAAAATAAGCGCGGACCAAATTTAAGAGATCAAATTAAAGAAAATGCAGCATATGAGATTAGCCTATTAAGAATTTATGATGCTCACAATACAGGGCGCAATTATAAAGAGATTTCAGATTGCTTATGTTTTGAAGAAGGTGCTGTTGAGGGATCAATGGGGCGCAGTACGGTGGAGAAGCGCCACAAACGAGCATTGACCTTGTATAAGGTAATGTAACTTTATATTCAATTATGCGGAACGTTAACTTTTCCTTCTTCTTTCCGCCATAAACGTTCCAGTTTGCCCGATGATATGGGCATGCAAAACGCATCTCATCACAGCGCACACCCCACAAGCGCAAATAACGCCGCCAATCAGATGAGGCAAAAAGCTTTGCCGCCAACACTGCATGGCATTGTTAAACTTTTAGCGCAGGTGGCGGTTGATCGGTATTGGGACGAATTTTTCCAATCCAAACGGCTGCCGCCTGAAACCACGGAGCAGCGGTCCGCGTGTGTGCTGCCAGAGCAGTCACCTATTAATAATCCCACTAACCCAGAACTAGAGACCATCGATCATGAAGAATGCTAAATACTTGTCACTAGAAGCAATCGCCGACGGTAGCAAAAGCGGCTTATCCGAAAAAGATATGCGTGCGCTCGGTATGTGGAGCCCCTCTGCCGATGAGATGCAGACTATCTTCCGGGCTGACGCGGAAGGCTACATTATACCTTATAATGACCATTTCTGCCGCGCCAAAATTCTATCTTGGAAATCAAAGTTTGGCGTTGCCCCAAAACAAAAGTATACCCAGCTACGGGATACACCGCCGCAGTTGTACCTACCTAATATAGGTAAGATAAATTGGGATAAGGTTGCAACCGACACGGCGCAACCATTAATCATTACCGAAGGTGAGAAGAAAGCCGCTGCGGCCTGCAAGGCTGGTTATGCCTGCATCGGGCTCGGCGGCGTATGGTGCTTCCGCTCTAAGGTTGGCGGGTTTTTAAAAGACTGGGATAAGTTTAAGCTTGATAGGCGCAAGATATATATTGTGTACGATAGTGACATTGTTGACAAAATACAGGTGCGCTGTGCCGAGTATGCGCTTGCCGTCGAGCTTATAGCGCGTGGCGCAACAGCTGTCCGCGTTAGGCTGCCAGAATCTTTGCCAGGCATGGATAAGGTGGGGTTGGATGATTTTTTGGTCGCCCATGGCTTGCCGAACAACATCGGTGCAGCACGCGCTGCCTTCGATCAACTTCCACAAGAAAAAATTGATCCGGCTTCCCCACCTCATCTAACAGACCTCGGAAACGCTATTAGGTTAGAGCAATACTATAAGCACCAATTGCGATTTGTTCCGTATTTAAAAAGTTGGATTGTTTGTGATGCAGTAACAGGACTATGGCAGACAGATGAAGATGGTCAAGCTATGCGCTGCGCTAAAACAATTCCGTATAATTTGCGCAAAGAGTCCGAAAGACTGCGGGACGACGACGTAAAAGCCGCGTTTCATAAATGGGCCAATCAATCCGAAAGCGCCAGCAGACTAAATGCAATCTTAACCTTGGCATCGACCGAATCCGGCTTGGTAATTAACAGGAACGCATTGGATTCTGACCCATGGTCGTTAGCCTTTAAGAACGGCACCGTCATGGACTTACGTTCAGGGCAAGCGCGGAAAATCGTCCCGGAAGATTTTCTAATGAATTTTGTTGCGGTGGAATACGACCCAAAGGCAAAATGCCCGCAATGGGACAAATTCTTACTGGACGTGATGAATGATGACAAAGCATTAGTAAAATTTCTTCAGCGCGCGGTAGGCTTAAGCTTAACCGGAGATATGTCGGAGCAATGCTTTTTTATCTTGTATGGCACAGGTGCGAACGGCAAAAGTACCTTTCTTAATACTCTGCTGGAGTTATTTGGCAAGTATGGTCGCCAAGCATCACCGCAAACCTTTATGGCGCAAAAGTTTGACAGTGCGATACGTAGCGATCTTGTCCGCCTCGTTGGGGTACGATTTATTGCGACTAGCGAAACCGAAAACTATCAGCGCATCGCGGAAAGTCTCATTAAACAATGGACGGGAGGCGAGCAAATTTCCACACGCGACTTATACGAAAAGACATTTGAATTTGCGCCGCAGGGCAAGCTTTGGTTAGCGACCAACCATAAACCTCGTATCTATAGTACCGACCATGCAATATGGCGGCGTGTGATGCTGGTCCCGTTTACCCGCACATTTAAAGGCAAGCAAAAAGACTTATCATTAGCAAATAAATTGAAAGAGGAACTTCCTGGTATTTTAAATTGGGCGCTGGAAGGCTGCAAAGACTGGCGCGAAGGTGGCGGCCTGCGCGCACCGAAATCTGTGACTGAGGAAGTAAGTAAATATCGTGCAGATATGGATGCTATTGGCTCTTGGATTGAGGAAAAATGTGAAATCGGTAAAGGTTATAAAGAGTTATTGGGTACGCTTTTTAATAATTACAGAGCGTGGGCAGAGAGTGCAGAGGAATATATTTTTAGCAAACGGGAGTTTAGCCAACATATGAAAGAGCGCGGGTTTGGTGAGAAGCAAACAACAGTCACCTCAGAAAAGCAGAAAGGGAGATTTCTTACAGGCATTCAGCTCTTGAAACCCCCACAGGCCTTTTCTGCATCCCAACCCCGTAACCCCGAAAGAGAGTAATTGTTATGTCTAAAACAAATTATTCTAATTGCACAAACAATTACCTCCAAAAGGGGTTACGGGGTCGCATCGCTGGGAAGAAGTTTTCCCCACTTACCCCCTTTCCTCCTGTCCCTGTGCGAGGCAAAAGGAATATAGGATTATAAACCTATGGAGAAGATTATGAAAACCGCCGCCATCTATGCCCGCTTTAGCAGTGATAAGCAAAGCAATAGCTCTATCGAGGATCAAGAGCGCAACTGTGAACGCTACGCGGAACGGCATGGCCTTACCATAGTCCATCGTTTTTCCGATAAAGCCATCTCTGGGGCGGTTAAAGACCGTCCTGGCTTTAATGACATGATGGCAGCGGCGGAGCGCGGAGAATTTAATATTCTCCTTGTGGACGATTTATCCCGGCTATCCCGCGATGATATTCTGATGAAACAAATCATCCGGCGATTTAAGTTCCGGCGCGCCCGCATTGTCGGGGTGTCAGATGGTTATGACAGCAACGAAAAAGGCGAAAAAATACAAGCCTCGATGCGCGGCCTAATGAATGAGTTATATCTCGATGATCTGCGCGATAAGACGCATCGCGGCATGTTCGGCAAAGCCCTGAATGGTTTTAGCACTGGCGGCCGCACCTATGGGTATAGGTGTGTTGCGCTGGAAAGTGCGGATAAGCTAGATGCTTATGGGCGTCCTGAGATCATTGAAGTGCGCCGCGAAATTAACCCCGAAGAAGCCAAGTGGGTGCAGCAGATTTTTCAGTGGTTTGCCAATGGCAGTAGTCCCCGCGACATCGCCAATAAATTAAATCTGATAATGGTACCATCGCCGCGCGGCACAACCTGGTGCGCCAGCACCATCTACGGCGATCCATCAGACGGCACGGGAATGCTCAATAATGCTCTATATAAAGGTCATGCCCTCTGGAATCGATCCATGTGGCTCAAAGATCCTGACACGGGCAAACGGCGGAGGCGCAAGCGCGAGGAGGGGGAGTACGCCGTCACCATGATGCCGGAATTACAAATTGTTTCCAATGAGTTATGGGATAGAGTTAAAGAAAGACAGGAGGCTATCAAACTTCGGACAACGGCGCTGCGGACGGCATTGCAAAACGGCAAAACCCGTTCGCGGACAGGCAAGTATTTGTTCTCCGGCCTGTTAGAATGCGGCTGCTGCGGCGCGAGCTACACGGTTTGCAGCTCGCATTCTTACGGCTGTTCCACCCAAATCAATCGCGGCGAGGCTGCTTGCCCTAACCGGATGCGCCTATCCCGCCGCATTTTGGAACAAAACATTCTCGGCATGATCCAGAAAGACTTATTGTCTGAGGAGGCGGTGGGGCTGTTTATTACAGAAACCCAAAATGCCCTGAAGGAAAAGCGAGCGGAGCAAAAGCCAGAACTTGAACAGCATAAGCGCAAACTGACGGAAATCGAAAAGGGTATTGGCAATATTATGGCCGCCATCCGGGCGGGGATTATTACCCCAGCAACTAAAGTCGAATTGGAACGACTGGAGGCCGAAAAGGTCAAAACCCAGGAGGCCATGAAGTCCAGCGCCAGCATGGCGGAGGTCATTACCTCTTACCTGCCGCAGGCGGTGGAACGCTACCAAACGCTGGTGGCCGACCTAAAGAACGTCTTGGAATCCGACATAGCCCAGGCGCGGGAACACCTAAAAACCCTATTGGGGCAGATTAAGCTGCTGCCCAGCGAATGCGGAAAGTTTCTACGGGCGGAGCTGCGGCATAGTGCCGAAGGGCTGATTAGCCTGGCTTTTGACGGCCCACTTAAAGCTAGAATGGTTGCGGGGGCCAGATTTGAACTGACGACCTTCAGGTTATGAGCCTGACGAGCTACCGGGCTGCTCCACCCCGCGACACCAAAATGACGGACTGCGCGTCACGCGGTCCGGAACTCTTTTTTGCTTGCACGAACCCCGGTATTCTATTCGTTTTGCGAATGGGGCCCGCTCGAGCCCCGATACCAGCATAAGCAAATGTAGCCTTACATAAGAGGTAGGGACCATGGCGGAAATCCGCAAGATTTGTCAAGCAAGAAAATAGTTTTTATTCCTACATTATGCTAAAATCCGTCCGCCGTGCTTTCCTAGCTCTCATATAACTTGACGGAAAGAGCGGGATTCATTATCAAAACCGGCGCGTTCTCCATAGCTTAGCGCCACGTATAAATGCACGCCAAGCAAAGCTATAGGGACGAATTTCGTTTATTTGCCGTATTCCTCGGTAGCTCAGCGGTAGAGCAGTTGACTGTTAATCAATTGGTCGCAGGTTCGATCCCTGCCCGAGGAGCCAGCCTTTCATCCCAAGACGTCTCAGGACGTCCAGAAACCCTTAAAAAGACCATAAAATCAGCCAATTATCTGTCCCAGGAGGTCCGAGGAGGTCCCTTGACATCCGGTATAATTGTTGGCAATTTTGTTGGTAACTGAGGCCCTTGATTTGGAGTTACCAACACATGTCGCTGACAGATACCGCTATTCGCGCTTATAAGCCAAAAAATCGGCCAACCAAAATTTCCGATGGTGGCGGCCTTTTTCTGTTAATCACGCCGAAAGGCGGAAAATGGTGGCGACTTTCATTTCGAGTTGAGGGGAAGCAAAAAACCATTTCCCTTGGCGTGTATCCTGATGTCGGCCTAAAAGAAGCTCGGGAACGACGTGATGAGGCCCGTAAGCAATTGGCTGCTGGCATGGATCCCGGTGAAAATCGTAAGGCCATAAAGATGGCTAAAGCAGAGAAGAATGGCAATACGTTCGAAGTGATAGCCCGGGAATGGATTCAGAAACAATCTGTGCGCTGGACAGAATCCAATAAAGAAAAAATCACTCAGCGGCTGGAAAAAGATATTTTTCCTTGGCTTGGAAAACGTCCCATTGAAGATATTACTCCGCCAGAATTGCTAAAAATTCTTGAACGCATTGAAAGTCGTGGGGCTGTTGAAACAGCGCACAGAGCTTTTCAAAACTGCGGTTATGTGTTTCGTTTTGCCATTGCTTCAGGACGTGCCAAATATAATCCATGTACTGATTTGAAAGGCGCTTTAACGCCGGTCAAGAATGGACATTTTGCCTCCATAACCAATCCGGAAAAGGTGGGGGCGCTGATGCGCGCTATCCAGGGTTACCAAGGTGAGCCGGTGGTTAGATGTGCACTTCGCTTGGCTCCATTAGTATTTGTTCGTCCCGGCGAATTACGCGGCGCAAAATGGGAGGAAGTTGATCTTAAGAATGCAATGTGGATCGTCCCTGCTGAACGCATGAAAATCAAATCGAATGGGGATCATATTGTCCCATTATCACGTCAGGCATTGGCAATATTCCACGAGATTAAACCTTTAACCGGTGGGGGCGATTTAGTTTTCCCAAGCACGTTAACAAGCAAGCGTCCCATCAGCGACAATACCATTAATGCGGCATTGAGACGGATGGGATATACAAGAGAAGAAATGACGGGGCACGGATTTCGTGCTATGGCACGAACAATCCTTGATGAGGTTTTACATGTTCGGCCTGATTACATTGAACATCAATTAGCCCATGCTGTCCGTGATCCCAATGGCCGTGCTTACAATCGCACAGCGCACCTGCCCGAACGTAAAAAAATGATGCAGGACTGGGCAAATTACCTTGAAAAACTTACAGCTAATACGGCTTCTGGTCGTAATTCGAAGGCTGCTTAAATTTATAAGTTACAGTGATCGTAGCGATTGTGCTTGTACCCCGTAACAAAATCTCTGCATGCAGCGCGACGACGGTTGAAGAGGTCTGCCGGAAGGCAGGTATTCGATACAGACCTACCACCGCTAGTGCCAGAAGTATGGCGGCTTAATGCTCTCTGAGGTGAAGGGCTTTTCGCCCGCGCTCACCATCTGGCGTGCATAAGAATGTGGGCTAACTAATGTGGCAAAATCTGGTAAAAAATGGCATAAACTGGCATTTGTAATGACTGGCAGGATCTCTAGTCGCATAGTTGTCAAGCGGAGCGGTTTAATTTTTTGTTTTTTTCTTGCCTCTCCATAAAACCCTATATTTTCTTGGTATTAGCTGGACCGGTTTCAAGACGGGCGGGCTGAGCGTAGCCCA
>Ga0206826_1059_pt2 | contig 17672 bp, 13 predicted proteins | sample Alteio_BWOrgCont_80_FD_152636 | JGI IMG/M metagenome (GOLD analysis project Ga0206826, IMG submission 152636) | Enriched cells from forest soil in Barre Woods Harvard Forest LTER site, Petersham, Massachusetts, United States -... | ecosystem: Environmental > Terrestrial > Soil > Temperate forest >... | reverse complement strand
ATCTTTTTTTCACAAAAACCCTTGGATAGGGTTGGACAGGGTTGGACGAGGTTGAAAGGCGTTTGCGCCGGGCGCACCCCCGCGCATGGTCGCCACCGGCAGCTTGCCGGTCCGGGCTCCTGAATGCTGAATTCTGGATACTTTTGTCCAATCATCCAGCCATTATACAGGACTATGTAGGCAAGCTGAAAGGTAGTCACTACCCCTAAATGAAGCATTAAATCTTGATGGGGATTTGTTCCTGCCGACGGCAACGGGTGCAAAAGAACAGGAGGAATGACTCCCCGGTTTGTTCGTCATAATGGGCGGTGAGGGTGAGTTTGTAACAACCGCACTTTAGACATTTTACGTCAAAACTGCGGAAGGGACTGTCAGGGTTGGCTTGGCGCAGTTCATAATCTTCTTTGCGCATGAACCAGCGTTGCGAGTTGATCGGCATGACTGACCCTAAACGAACGGGTGGGACAATGGCTGTCCAAGCTAAATAACTGGACAAAACAGGGCGGCGTGAAGGGCTTTTTGGTTGCAACTGACTTGCCAATCAAAAACCAATAAACATGGATTGACAAATTTCCAATATTAAGAACTTATTCAAGCTACTCTTAATGGTTTCAGCTTAAGCCGAAAGTAAACCAACAATCAAACTAAACGTACGAGAATAAACTATGAAAAATACAAAGAAAATCTATGCAATCGCCCTGGCGCTGACGTGTAGTCTGGCGGCCACCCTCAAGGCGCAAGACCTATACGTTACAAGCTATCTCGGTGGACTCGTTGGCGAATATGGGCTGGACGGGTCAACGGTCAATGCCTCCCTCATTTCCGGGTTGGATCTACCATCGGGTATGGCGATTTCCGGGGACGACCTGTTTGTCGTGAACTGGGGCAGCGGCACTATTGGCGAATACACAACTTCCGGGGCGGCAGTCAATGCCTCGCTGATAACCGGGTTGTTTGAACCCTCTGAAATCGCGATTTCTGGGAGCGACCTGTTCGTCTCGGAGAACAACGGCACCATTGGCGAATATGGGCTGGACGGGTCAACGATAAGTGCTTCACTGATTAGCGGGTTGAATGACCCCCGCGGCATTGCGATTTCAGGCACTGACCTGTTTGTCGTTAATTATTACGGATACAGCGTGGGCGAATACACGACTTCCGGGGCGACTGTCAATGCCTCGCTTATTTCTGTGTCAAGTAACCCCGCTGACGTCGCGATTTCGGGGAGCGACCTGTTTGTCTCGGCATACAACGGCACTATTGGCGAATACACAACCTCTGGGACAACCGTCAATGCGTCGCTGATTTCCGGGCTGGTTTCACCCGGTGACAATGCAATTTCGGGGGACGACCTGTTTGTCTCGAATTATGGAAATGGCACCATTGGCGAATACACAACATCTGGTGCGACCGTCAATGCCGACTTGATTTCCGGGTTGGATGGTCCTGAAGAAATCGCCATCAATCCGGTACCGGAGCCGCCCGCCATTGCGCTGGCGGTTTTGAGCGGATTATCCTTATTGCTTTTCCGTCGTAGGCGAGAGTAATGTGGTTTAGAGCCTCATGTGTTCGCGCTTCTCTCAAACCAAGGAAAAGGTCACATTTTACATCGGAAACGTGCAAGTCTCCTTTGCCTTTGGGCCGCGTTACAATATCGCCCCGTCGCAAAGAGTCACCGTCGTGGCGGAGGACGCCGGGGAGATTAAGCCGGTAGAAATGAAATGGGGCTGGAAACCCGTTTGGTCGAAGACCCTGATTCTCAATGCCCAGGCGGAATCCGTTACCACCAAACCCACTTTCAAGCGGCACTTGCACCAGCGCTGCCTGGTTCCCGCCGATGGCTTTTATGAATTTAAGAAACCGGCTAATGACCCGATCCGCTTCACCAAGCCCCGCGACGATTTGTTTTGCATGGCCGGACTGTGGGCGGAATTTGAACGGGAAGGCATTGACGAACCGATTATCGAGCGGCATTTTATCGTCCTGACCACAACGCCAAGCGAAAGTGTTGGGCGGGTGCATAATCGAATGCCCTTAATCGTGCAGCCCGAGCATTATGGCTGGTGGATTGAAAGCGGCGGCCTGTACGAACCCGTCCTGAATTTCCCTGACAAAGAAGAATTGAACTGGCAGCCTGTAAATAGGGCTTTGAACAATCCGAGGAACGAAGGACAGGGGTTAACCCGATTGCCCTAATCAATAGCGTAAATCACACATGGACGCTGAAACAAATGTTTCTTATAAAGTAATCGGCCCCAAGGCCTGCAGGGAAGAGTTCCAGAAGCTCGGTGCCGAAGCTGGCATCGAAATGAAACTCATGAGACCCCCGATGCAGCTCGGCAGGGTCTACAATCATATTGATTTTCTTCGAATTGTTTTTTCCAAAGAAGCAGTCGTGATGTTTAGCGCCCTTTGTAGTGTTATAACCACATGGCTTGCCAAACGCCCCGTGCGCAAAGTTTCTCTGACGCTGTTAATCGATGGTAGGATCAAGGTTATTGATGCTAGCGGATATTCAAAAGACGAACTTAAAGAGATTCTTCCACATGTGCAAGACATCCTTTTGTATGACAAGCCCGATGATGACGAAAGAAAAAAGCCAGAATCTGAGGCTGTTCAAATCGCGCCGCCACTTCCAAATACAATTCGTGTGTTCCTTTGCCATGGGAAAGAGGATAAAGCAGAAGTTCGGAAGCTCTACAAAGAAATAAAAGCACGGGGTATGGCACCTTGGCTTGATGAAGAAGATTTGCCGCCTGGAATTGAGTGGGAACCTGCAATTCAAAAAGCAGTACGCGACAGCGACGTAGTAATCGTTTGCCTTTCAAAAAAGTCGACTTCCAAAACAGGCTTTGTTCAGAAGGAAATTAAAATTGCACTTGATGCTGCTGACCTAAAGCCTGAAGGAATGATTTATATAATTCCGGTCATGATTGAAGAATGCGTATTACCCAGCCGGCTTTCGAAATGGCAAGCAGTCTCGCTGTTTGAACCCAATGGTTTGGCTAAGCTAATGCGGGGTCTTGAGGGTCATCCGAACCGGAAAAATGCAGATGCTAAAGAGGCAGGACAAAAACCATTGGCAAACAATGAGGATTCGAGGGCTTTGTTAATGCAAAATGAAGTACTTTTAGCAGAGCTAAATGAGCAGAATGAGAAGACTAAACTTAAAGCACCGCAGCCGGAGTTTCTGGAAATACTGAACTATATTATCGATGAGAACCGAACAAAGGGTTTTAGAAACATAATTGAACGTTGCATCGGACCAGTGGCAAGCGCCGTTCCACTGGTTGAGCAGTCCGATACGTTTGATGAGTTTATGGAAAACGCGGGAATAAAATTGGATATTACTGACAAAATAAAGGCACCCTCGGAGTATCCGAATATGACCGGACATCAACAGTTTGGGGTTCCTAAACAAGACAATCCATTCGGGACGGACATGGCAAATTTTACAATTGAAGGCGATCACACCGTTCATATGAACGGTGCGGCTCACAGGCATTTCGATTGGTCGTTTATTACGTTCAAAAAGCAATATGAAACAAAGTTTCACACAACTAAGGGTCGTTCATTGTCACAAGAAAGTTCCAAAGCCGCTGCCGCAATACATGAAAAATACAATGACGTATTAAACTCATATCCTGATTGCATTTTCCCACTTGTCGGCATTGATGACACAGAAGAAAAGTACAATTTGAGATTATTGTCTTTTCAATCTGCATTGAGCAAATTATCGCGCGAAATGCAATCTAAAGAGGTATTTATTGTTCGCAAAGATAAACTCAGAAATCTACATAAAATCATCGGGTTAATTTCGGACTATGTAAACTTGAACCAACGTTTTGAGATGCAAGTAAGAAGCATGGCTAAATGGAGGCTTTCACCGGAGCCGGGGGAAACCGAATCAGCGGAACGGATTCATAAGGAAATTACTAAGACAGAAGGGGAAATTCATCTTTTAGAGCCTCTAGTTAATAGAGACTTTGCATATCTGATTACTTAACACTATTATTTACTTCTGATAAGACGCAGACGCGGAAGGCCTCTCCTCCTGACTTTTACTCTTTAATTATTAATCGTTAATTAAAAAATAGGGGTAGTGAAGAACTAACGATTTTCCCACGCATGGGTTAAAATCCTCGCACGGTGAGCTCCGCCTTCGCCAAGGGACGCGGTCCCAGGGCTACGGCGCGACAGGCAAAATGTTCACCCACCCCGAAAGCGTTCGGGGCGCACGAGTGCGGTTGTTCTTTGACATATCGAAGGAGGTTGATGGTGGTTGCTAGTTGAGGGTTAAGAGTCCTCAGTTTGCGGCCATGGTGTTCTTTGGGTCTTGGTGGTTAACCCCCTCCGGAAGGCGACTCAAGGTGAGTCAAGGTGGGTAAAGGTGAGTCAAGGTGAGTCAAGGCATTTTTGAAAACATCCTTTTTTTGGCCATTGGCAAAAATGAACAATAAAGGCGCAAAGGCACAAAGCCTGGCCAACCCTGGCCAAAGCTACCCAAACCTGCCCAAGGCCCCCGTACCCCCGGGGTGGGGAAGGTGCGGCTGGTATGCCCTATCAAGCCCTGCCAAGCTCCGCCAAGCCCTGCCAAGCAGTTTTCAGGAAAAAAAATTGTTCCAGGCCTCAGACCCTTGCCACTACGCAAACCTACGCAAGCTACCCCCCCTTGGAAATCTCCGCCAAAGATGTAGCGTCGGTGCTGTGCCCTGAGAGGTTTGTCCTTTTGGAACGGCTCGCGGACAGCGTGCCTGTGGCAGCGCCCCACCATTCCAGACGGCTGCGCATCAACGCAGCCCATCACAAACGGCGCGCTCGGAGCACAAACGTGTGTGACACACGCGTGTGGTGCGTGAACAAGCATTGAGGATAAGAATGAGCATGACCCGCCTTCGCCAGGCTATGGCGTGGCGAGCGATGAGGAGGATTCCCCGCTAGACGGTCATGATTTCTTTTTCTTTGAGGGCGAGGTGGCCGTCAATTTTGGCGGAGTATTGGTCGGTAAGCTTTTGGATTTCCTTTTCGGCATTTTCGATTTCCTCTTCACCGACGCCGCCGGAGGTTTTGGCCTTTTTCAGGAGCTCTAGGGAGTCGCGGCGGACGTGGCGGACGGCGACGCGGCCGCTTTCCGCCATTTTATGGATGATTTTAACAAATTCCTGGCGGCGTTCCTGGCTCAGCTCGGGAAAGGAGAGGCGGATGTTTTTTCCCTGGACGGCGGGCGAGAGGCCGAGATTGGCTTTTTGGATGGCCTTTTCGATGGGTTGCAAAGAGCCGACGTCCCACGGCTGGATGACGAGCTGGCGCGGTTCCGGCGAGGTGATGCCGGCCAGTTCGCGGATGCGCATTTGCGAGCCGTAAACTTCCACCATGATGTTTTCGACCAGGGAGGGCGAGGCTTTGCCGGTGCGCACACCGGCGAATTCGTTGACGACGACGGTCTCAGTCTTGATCATTTTGTCCTCGGCTTCGAGGAGAATTTCATCGGGCGACATAATGACGAAAGCTAACAACGAAGCGGTTGCGGGTCGAATTAAAATTCAAGCTATTGCGTGGATTATTCCGCGGATTGCCAGCGGACTTTTTCAAGGGCGAAACGCATTCCGACGTAGAGGCCAATGACGATGGGGGCTTCAGCGAGTAATAATTCCCAAAACCAGCCTTGTGACCAGGACAAGAGGGCAACGCCGGACAGGGCCGTGGAAATGACCATGACCCCTATCATGTTCAATCCGCGCCCGGCGGATTTGCCTTCTTCAATGGGCGAGGAGAGGGGCACGGCTTTGCCGAGGAGCGCCGGGACCAGGGAATAGACCGGCAGCGCCAGGATACCCGGGAGCAACAAAAAGATATGGGAATTGAGGCCGTAGAGCAGCGCGACGACAGCGGTCATGGCGAACAGCATGGGGATGGTGAGAAAGAGAAGCACCGCCCGGCGGGCGCCGTTGCAGACGCCGGCGGGGCCGCACACGGGGGCCATGCGGAAAATGTCGGAGGCTTGCCATTGCTGCGAGTATTTGAGGATGTTCAGCCCGAAGAGGGGAATCATCCCGAGATAAGCGCCGGAGAAGGCGACGCCAAAATTGCCCATGCCGCTTCTTTGGAAGAGAAAGATGAACGGCAGAATGAGCATAGGCGCAATGCCGGGATACACGCGCAGTTTCACATCGCGGTCGCGAACGAGATACGCGGTGATGAGGAGAAAGGACGTGCGCGAAACAGGGTCGCGCATCCACCAGCGGAACGGCGGCACGTTGACCATCCAATCCACCCAGCGGCGACCGCGTTTCTTTTGCTTGCGAACGGTTTGGTTGAGGGCTTGCAGGCCGGCTTCGTAATCATGGGCCAATTTGCCAAAGGCGAGCCAAAGAACGATCACGGTGACGCCAACGGCAATTGCCGCAAAAATCCACGAGATGGGAGCCGCGCTACCGCCGAAGGCATCGTCGAAGCCGGCAAACCACGCGGGCGGAACCAGGGCCATCCACCAGGAATTTTCGCTGGCAGTCAGGGTGTGGCCATAGCGAAACATCAGGCGGGGCAAAATCTGGCTGCATGCCACCGCCGCGACGGCGACCAAAACCTGGGTGGTAGTCATCAGGCCTTCCAGTTGCTCGCGCCCGAACCAGCGCAGGCAGAGTTGGTAAAGGAGCACGACGCAGCCAGTGCAAAAGAGGGCTTCGAGCGTAGTCGAAACAGCATGGGCGAGAGGGAAACGCCAGCCGCCATCGGGAGAGGCCAGGCCGGTGAGCAGGCCGGCGAGATTAAATGCGCCCGCGACCCAGAGCGAGATTTCGATCATGACCCGGATTTTGGACCACAGCATCGTGCGGGGATCAATCGGCCGATGCAAAAGAATGTCGCCTTCCTCTTTGTTGAATAAAATTTCGCCGGCGGAAGAGGCCACGAACATGCCGAGGAAGGCGAAGGTCATGGCGTGAAGATAAACCGCCAACGCGAACACCGGCTGGCCAACCATCGTAAACGTCACGCAGCCGAACAGGCCGTAGAATAGCAGGGTAAGGAGGAGTTTTTGGCTGACGGTTTTGGGGGCGCTTTTCAGGTTCAGCCCGCGCGCGCCGCGGCCGCGCAGAAACAAGGTCATAAAAAGCCGGCGCAGCGCCTGCCGGGGAGTGGGGGCGCTCATCCGCGAAGGCAGGAGGGGCGGCTTGGCGGCGGCGGTGTCGCTCATGAGCGGAAGGTTTTGGCGAAATCTTCGGCGCGTTGTTCGAGTTCGGCGCCGCCGGTCAGTTGCGTGAAAAGTTTTTCGAGGGTTCCGCTGTTGTGCGTGGCGACCAGTTCGTCCGGCCTGCCGTCCACCAGCAGTTTGCCCTTATCAATGATGATGACGCGATGGCAAACGCGTTCGACGACGTCGAGGATGTGCGAGCTATATACGATAGTCTTGCCTTCGCGCGCGAGGGTTTGAATCAGGGCCTTGAAACCGACGGCGGCATTGGCGTCCAGGCCGTCAAGAGGTTCGTCGAAAAACACGACCGGCGGATTGTGCAAAAGGGCGGAGGTGATGACGACTTTGCGGCGCATGCCTTTGGAATACGCGCCGAGCAGCTTGTCCGTGAGCGTCTCAAAGCTCAAATCGAAGAAGGCGATGAATTGCTCGATGCGGGCGCGCGCGGCGTCTGGTGGAATGCCGTAGAGCGCGGCGACCATTTCGAGATATTCGAGGCCGGTGAGGGATTCGAACACCGCGCCGGATTCGGGCACGAAACCGACATGGCGTTTAACCTCAATGATGTCGCGCTGTAAATCAAATCCGCAGATGGTCGCGCTGCCGCTGGTGGGTTGAATCATGCCGGTGAGCATGCGCAGGGTGGTGGATTTGCCCGCGCCGTTCGGCCCGAGGAATCCAACAATTTGGCCGCCGGGTATCTCCAGCGAAAGGGCGTCCACCGCGACTTGCGCGCCAAAACGCTTGGTCAGTTGGTTTATGGAAATCATGAGCCCGTATCGTTTATGCCGCAAATAATCGCCGGCGGCTACTAAAAACGGTTCAGCCGTTCTTCGGCTTGTTCATTGGTCAAATTTTCCTTGGCGCGCAGGACGGCCAGGCCGACGACGGGCGGATAGGCGCGGTCGGTTTTCATGCGTGGTTCGACATATTCAATGACCTCGAAGAGCAATTGGTTTGCCAGTTCGTAGCTCAAGCCGGTGAGCCGGGAGATATAGCGGGTGGCGCGGTCAATCAATTTCAAATTGCTGGGCACGACCCAAATCATGGTGTTGCCCATGACGCGCCCGAGCCGGACCATGGTGCAGGTGGAAAGCGCGTTCATCACCAGCTTGACGGCGATGCGGGCGATGCCGTCCAGGAGGAAATCGGTTTGGGGCAGCGGAACGAAAACGGTTTTTGCCGCTGTTACGGGGGCTTGTCCGAAATGGATGATGGCGGTTTTAGCCCCAGCCTTTTTGGCAGCATTGAGTTGGCCGGAGAAAAAACTGTTGGGAAGAAACAGTGGATCGGTTTCTGATTCGGACATGATGGCGATGGCGCAATCGTCTCTCCTGAGCACGCGGCCGGGCAGGCCATCCAGGCCAATCTTAAACCGCATCAACTCTGCCCGGCCGATTTTACGAAGGGTTTCCAAGGTGCGCGGAAGTTTGTCATCGCCGACAAGCTGGCGAGCTTCACTTTCACTCCATTCCACGCAGCGGGGCTGGCGTTTCAGGAGATGCTGCCAGGCTGGCGGTGTTTCGTCCTGCGGCAGGAACAAAAACGCCCACGATTCAGAGGCCGTGGTGTCATCAAATTTGCGGAACGGCGGGGTGCAATAGGTTGGCGAGCGTTCGGTCGTATCCGTGAGGACATCAATGCTAAAGCGGTCGGCGAAATAATTGTTCTTGTGGCCGGCACGGTAAACAGATTCTTCCAGCGCGACAAGTTTGGCCAATGACGCGAGCACTTGCGGCGACATCAGGTTCGAGTGGAGCTTTTCCAAGGCCGCGAGAAATTGGGAGGGCAGGGGAGCGCCGGTCTTTTTTTTGCCGGTCAATTCGCGAACGACCATCTCCAGAATTAACAGCATGACGCACAGTTGGATGCTGGTGGCCTGCATGCGCGTCGAGCCGGTGATGGACATGGGGCCGGTCGTGAGGTTGATTTTCTCGATGCGCGAATCCTGGATGACTTCGCGGCTGCGCTGGACGTGCTCGCCGAGGATGTCGTCGGGGTTGTTATAGACAAAATAGACCTTCGCGCCGGCTTCCACGCCGGCCCAGGCAGTGCCGATGACAAACGAAGTTTCGCCGCCCTCGGTGATGGCGAACACGACGTCTTTTGAGGAGACGCCCAAATCCGAGATTTGCTTTTTTCCGAAGGCAGTGAAGTCTTCAAAGCCTTCAACGGATTTGATGAGGGCATAATCTCCGCCGGCCATGACGCTGAGGGTGCGGTTTTCAAAATCCTGCGCGGACGGTTGCTCTTGCCAAAAGTCCCGCCAGACGGAATCCAGCTGGATGCTCAAGCGCCCCGTTGAACCGCAGCCGGTAAAGAAAATCCGGCCGCCGTCCTTGAGCGACTGCAAAATGGTTTCTTTGATTTGCTCCGCTTTGCCTGACCGAACAAATTCCCGAAATTTATTGATGACATCTCCGTCGGCTTCGAAAAGCAGTTTCAGGGCGGAGGGAATGTCTTTTTTGGCGACGTCGCTTAAATGGGCGGTGACGGGATGGGAGGATTCGGTGACGAGCGCGCCGAGTTTGAACTGGCCGCTGATTTTGAGAAATTCTTCCGAACGTTTCCGGGACGTTGCACTCACGGAGATGAGTTAATGAAATTGCCGCGCCTTTGTCACGCCTGCATCAGATTGTGCTGTTGACTGCCCCGCAAAAATGCAAAACACCCCCCCATCAAGCGCTTTAACTGCACGCCTTTAGGCTGCACGAGTACTTTGCTTCGCCGTCACCAGTTCAAGCGTGCCACGAAGGCGTTGGGCGAAACTCCAAAATTTGTTTTAACAACGGCGTTACGGTCTCGGCGCGATGGTGAATTTCCTCGATGTAAGGAAACTCCGGCGACCCTTTCGGCGTCGTTGCGCTGCCACCGATAAGCAAAGCCGCGTGGTCCTTAAGCAATTTCTGTTTGTTGATGCTGCGCGGGATCTTTTTCATAATGATCTCCCATCTCCTTCCCGGCATTTCCCTGCCTTACCCAATATCAGCTATTTCTGGTGGATTTCAACTGGCAGAAAAATGGTAAAAACTGAGCCTTTGCCCGGCGAGCTGTGCGCCTCGATTTTACCGTTATGTTCCAGCGCGACGCGCTTGGAAATGGCCAGACCCAGGCCCGTCCCGTTTTTCTTCGTGGTAAAAAATGGTTCGAATACGCGGCACAAATTTTCTTCCTTAATGCCCATGCCGGTGTCCTGGAAGTTCATTTTGAGCAAATACGCGCCGTGGTCGTCCTGGACGATTTCCGTAGAGATGGTCAGGGCGCCATTCACGCCCATGGCTTCGAGGGCGTTCAAAAGCAAATTCATGACGACCTGCTGCAATTGCGCTTCGTCCCCGCGAATCACGCCGGGCACGGCTTTGAAATCGCGCGTTACCGAAATCATTTTGCCGGTGATTTGATGTTGCAGCAGGCGAAGCGAAATATCCAGGACATCGTGGACCTTGACGGGGGCAAAGCTCGCCTGCCTGGGCGAAGCGAACCGCAGCATCTGGCTGACCATCGAATCAAGGCGCTTCAGCTCGCGTTCCACGGCGATGGCCAATTCGCGGTCGTCGCTTTTTGGGATGGTCAATTCGACGAACGTCTTGATGGGGACGAGGGCGTTTTTAATTTCGTGGGCCAGGCCGGCGGAAAGCGTTCCCAAGTTGGCGAGCCGGTCAAGGCGCTGTAAATTTTCGTCTGAAATGGCAGGGGACTTCACCCACGTGGCGTCTGTCTCCAGTCCGCTGTCGCTTCCAACTGGTTTTTGGGAAACCATTATTGTTTTTCAACAATAGGCCGCAAGACCGGGTTCCACAAACAAAAAAACGATTTGCACAAACTTTTTTTAATAAATAGCCTTGATACTCGAAACAGACCGTGCACAGCAATTAGTCATACTATTGGCCATTATGGGCAGAAAATTCGACAGCATTGAATCGGTGATCGCCGACCTGCAAAAGGGCAAGACGGTGGTCGTGGTGGACGACGCCGACCGCGAAAACGAAGGCGATTTGATTATCGCCGCGCAACATGTGACGCCGGCGGCGGTGAACTTCATGGCCAAGAACGGGCGCGGCCTGATTTGCGTGCCGACGACTTCCGAGCGGTTGCACCAGCTGGGCATCGAGCGGATGGTGCGCCAGAACCGGGAGAATTTCCGCACGGATTTCCAGGTGAGCGTGGATGCGGCGCGCGGGGTGACGACGGGTATTTCCGCCGCTGACCGCGCAAAAACCATCCAGATTATGGCCGACCCGACGGCGGTGCCGGAAGATTTGGTCCAGCCCGGGCACGTGTTTCCGCTGCGCGCCCGGCCCGGCGGCGTGCTCCAGCGCGCAGGCCATACCGAAGCGGCGGTGGACCTGGCTACCCTGGCCGGTTGCCGTCCGATTGGCGTGCTCTGTGAAATTTTAAACGACGACGGCACGATGGCGCGCCTGCCGCAGTTGTTCAAGTTTTCCCGAAAGCACAAATTAAAAATTTGCACCATTGAGGACTTGATTGAATATCGCCGCACCCGTGAGAAACTCGTGGAACGCGTTGAGGTGGTAAAAATGCCGACGGATTACGGCGATTTCGATTTGCATTTGTACCGTTCGAAAATTGACGGGCAGCATCACGTGGCGCTGGTGCGTGGAGATGTGTCGGGGCAGAAGGACGTGCTCGTACGCGTTCACAGCGAATGTCTGACCGGCGATGTGTTTGGTTCGCGCCGATGCGATTGCGGCCCGCAACTGCACCAGGCTATGCGGCAGGTGGCGGAGGCTGGACGCGGCGTCATTGTTTATATGCGGCAGGAAGGGCGCGGCATTGGGCTGGCCCCGAAAATCAAGGCGTACAAATTGCAGGAGCAAGGCTACGACACAGTGGAGGCCAACCAAAAGCTGGGCTACGGGATGGACTTGCGGGAATATGGGCTGGGAGCGCAAATCCTGGTGGACCTCGGCTTGAAAACCATCCGGCTGCTGACGAACAATCCCAAGAAGGTGGTGGGACTGGAAGGTTATGGTTTGAAAATCACGGAACAGGTTCCCATTCGAGTCAAACCGAACCCGCATAACGAAAAATATCTAAAGGTGAAGCGCGAGAAAATGGGGCACCTTTTGTAACCGATCCAATGCGCATATCGCGGAAAAGGCTTAACATCCTTAACATTGTTGATTCCCAAGGACTTAACCCTTAACACAATCCTTAACAAAATGACTGAAAGACTTTACACTGTTGATAGACAAGGACTTAAGGCTTAACATTATCGTTAGAGTTCACGTTTTAGCGTGTCAGGTCCGGGCTTACGTGGCACGCTTGGTCAAGCCAAGTCCAACGTTTTGGAGAAAACAAATTGTTTTTCCGCGAAGGGCCTAGAGAAGCAAAGGGCGTCAATTCGAAGGAACCCTGGTGTCCAAACAAAACCCATTCCCCGTTAAACTTATTTGCGCATTTTTTCAGAAAAAAAGATTGTTTATTTTTTAGAGTAAACATCGAGGACAAGGATTCCCTTTCGCTCGACTAATGCTTCGGCCCTCAAAAACAGGGAAGTTAATATTTTTAATTTTGCTCTGATTTTTGTTGCTGAATTTATAGCGTGCTTTAGTTTTCAACGGCAAAGGCCATCGGGGCCGGTTTTAGAATCCCAAATCTATGAAGAAACAACCGTTGTCAGGTGCGGAATTGGATGAACTGGTTGCCGGGCTCAAGAAATTATCGCGCAACATCTGGTGGTGCTGGGACCAGGAGGCGCAGGATTTGTTCCAGGAGCTTTCCCCGCGGGCATGGCAAAACCTTTACCACAATGCCGCGGCGGTTCTGCGCGAGGTTTCGGATTATGAACTCCGCGTCCGTTTGCAGAATGACGATTTCGAACGGAGGGCGCGCGCGGTGCTTAAGGATTTTGACGCGTATCTGACCCAAACCAATACCTGGACGCACATCCATGCGCCGGAATTGCACAAGCATCCGGTCGCTTATTTCTCCGCCGAATTTGGTTTTCACGAATCGCTGCCGATTTCCGCCGGCGGCCTGGGCATTTTGGCGGGCGACCATGCCAAGTCCGCGAGCGACCTGGGGCTGGGTTTCATCGGCATCAGTTTGTTTTACCGCGAAGGCTATTTTCAGCAGACGATTGATTCGAACAATTGGCAGACGGAATTTTACAATCTGATTGACCCGCAGAATTCGCCGCTGGAGCCGGTGCTGGATGAAAAAGGCCAGCCGCTGGTTTGCGAAGTGGAAGTGGATTTGAACAAAGTGTTTTTCAAGGCCTGGCGCGTCAACGTGGGGCGCGTACCGGTCTATTTGCTGGACGCAAACCATCCGGACAACGCGCAGCATTTTCGGGATTTAACGGCGCGCGTGTATGGCGGCGACAGCACGATGCGCGTGATGCAGGAAATTTTGCTGGGCATCGGCGGCGTGCGCTTGCTGCGGCGGCTGGGTATCGCGCCTTCAGTGTTCCATATGAACGAGGGACACGCGGCGTTTTTGACGCTGGAATTAATCCGCGAAAAGATGAACGCGGGAAAGAATTTTTCCGAGGCCTGCGCGGAAACTAAGTCCACGTGCATTTTCACCACGCATACCCCGGTCGAAGCGGGGCACGATCGTTTCAGCCAGGGCCTGATGGATTATGCGCTGCAGCTTTTCCGGCAGAAACTGAACGTGCCGTTCGAAGAGCTTTTGGGACTGGGCCGAGTGGAGCCTAAGAACCCTCAGGAGCCGTTTTGCATGACGGTGCTGGCGTTGAAACTTTCGCGCGCGGCCAACGGCGTGAGTGAATTGCACGGCCAGGTCAGCCGCCATATGTGGCAGCCGCTGTTTCCGAATACGCCGGTGGACAAAGTTCCCATCGGCCACATCACCAATGGCATTCATTTGCTGGGTTGGATGAAGGGGTCGGTCAGGAAATTCTGGCGCGAGCGCTTATGCAACGACCAGGACGAAGCCACGAAAATGTGGCACGAAAAATTTGGGCACGATTGGGCGATGGCCGTCAACTCCAGCGAGTTCTGGGAAAAGATGGCTGATCCGTCGTTTGTTTCCGACGAGGAATTGTGGGCACTGCGGTACAGCCTACGGCGCGAGATGATTGAGTTTATCCGCCGGCGCACGCTTTATATGACCACCCGTGTTTCGTCGGGCGATTTTATTCGTTTCGACCATTTGCTGAATCCCGATGCGCTGACGATTGGTTTCGCGCGCCGGTTTGCGACTTACAAGCGCGCGCCGCTCATCTTCCAACAGTTCGACAATATCGTGAAGCTTTGCCATGAGCAGCAGCGGCCGGTGCAATTTGTTTATGCCGGCAAAGCGCATCCGCGTGACGACGAGGGCAAACGGTTCATCCAGCAAATCATTCATTTAAGCAAGCACAGTCCACTGTCGGATTACCTGGTGTTTGTGGAAAATTACGACGTGCACGTGGCGCGACAGATGGTCAGCGGCTGCGACATTTGGTTGAATAACCCGCGCCGTCCGCTCGAGGCCAGCGGCACCAGCGGCATGAAAGCCGGCTGCCACGGCTGCCTAAACTTGAGCATCCTGGACGGCTGGTGGCGCGAAGGCTACGACAGCACGAACGGGTTTGCCATCGGCGAAGATTCCCAGCCCGATAACGTCGAAGAACAGGACCGATTGGACAGCGCGAACCTTTATAAGACGTTGACGGAGCAGGTCATCCCCATGTTTTTTGAGCGCGACGCTAACGGCATTCCTCGCCAGTGGATTCAGCGTATTCGCCGGGCGATGGTGACACTGGTGCCGCAATTTACGACCGACCGCATGGTGAAGGAATACGCACGGAATTATTATTTGGCAAAATAGACTTTGCTTATTCCAGGAAAAATCAATTTTGTCACATTACACCCCCATTTTTAGAGGCTTTTCCAACGATTAGCCAATGTCCGATTATTGTCTGACAAGATTTGGCTGGTAAGCCAAATGAAACTAATCTAGCTTCTACGGTTCACAAATTTATGACTTATTTGCAGAAACTCGCATCCGATACTGCCAATCTATTTGCCAAAACTTATGGACGCCCTCCGCGCTGGATTGTGGCAGCGCCGGGGCGCGTCAACCTAATTGGCGAGCATACCGATTACAATGACGGCTACGTACTACCCACAGCCATCGAACGTTACGCGGTCATGGCAGCTGATAAGTCGACGGATGGCAAGAATGTCGTCCAAATCCGGGACGTTTCCGGCGCAGAACCAGCGCTCATTGATTTGTCAATACCGGTAAAACCCGGTACCCCAAAGTGGTCGAACTATCCGCGGGGCGTTGTCGCCGGCTGTTTGGAGCGCAATATGAACCCCGGAGGGATGGATGTTTTGCTGAATTCCACTGTCCCGCTGGGCAGCGGGCTTTCCAGCAGCGCCTCGCTCGAAGTTTGCACGGCCACGCTGATTGAGGCGGCTACGGGCCGGACAATCGTACCGGTCGAGAAGGCGTTGCTTTGCCAAAAGGCGGAGCATGAATTTGCCGGCGTTCCCTGCGGCATCATGGACCAATTCATTTCCGCGATGGGCCGGCAAAATAATTTGCTGTTGCTCGATTGCCGCTCGCGGGAAACGCAACTGGTGCCGATGAATGACCCGGCGGTTTCCCTGTTGATCGTCAACTCAAACGTTAAGCATGAGCTGGCTAACGGCGAATACGCCCAGCGCCGCGCCCAGTGCGAGGCGGCGGTGAAGATTTTGGGTGTGCCTTCGTTGCGTGACGCGACCCCGGAAGCCCTGGAAAACGCAAAAGGAAGAATGGACGACGTTATCTTCCGCCGCGCCCGCCACGTCATTAGCGAAATCGAGCGGACAGTCCACGCTGCGGAAGGCATCCGCGCGTCGAATTGGCCCACGGTGGGGCAGTTGATGTATGCCAGCCACCGATCATTGCGCGATGATTATGAGGTCAGTTGCAAGGAGCTGGATGTGATTGTGGAAATTGCCGAAGGGCTTGGAATCAAGGGCGGAGTTTTTGGCTGCCGCATGACCGGCGGCGGTTTTGGCGGCTGTACGGTCGCACTGGTACAAACGGAATTGGTTGAATCCATTTCGACAAAAATTGGCACGGACTACAAAAAGAAAACCGGGATTGATGCGTCTATTTTCGTCACGCGTCCGGCCGGCGGCGCAACGATTGTGAAAGGAAAAGTCGCGGTGGAGAGCGACCTGGTGGACAGTGTACTTGGCTATCTCGATGCTAAGGTGCAAGAGGTGCGGGCTGCGGTGTTTCCGCTCCGGCTGGCGTGGGACTGAAATAGGTCCCGCTTAGTCCCCAAGGCAGGTTCCCACTTTCCGGGCGGCTTCCACCCAGGGATGGTCGGGAGGGACAATCTTACGTTTTCCTGCCACTTTTTCCAGCGGAACCGGTTCGGTGCCGTCACCGCGCGCGGCTACCATTACGCCAAAAACATTTTCGTGGATCAAATCGGCGCAGGCCGCGCCCAGGCGCGAGGCCAGCAGGCGATCGGCGGGTGACGGTGTTCCGCCGCGTTGCACGTAGCCGAGGATAGTCACACGCGATTCAAGGTGGGTGAGCTCCTCAAGTTGTTTGGCCAAGCGCAGGGTATTGCCGGTGTGCCGGGATTCGAGCGTGGCCAGTTCGGCTTTGGCTTCCTTTTTATCGTGCAGCGTTCGTGCCCGTTCGCGCTTGTTTTCCACCAGCTTGAAGGCCCGCGCGTCCTCAAGGCTCATTGCGCCTTCGGCCACGGCAACAATGCTGAAATTAGTCCCGCGCCCGCTGCGGCGTTTAATAGCTTCGGCGATTTTTTCGACGTTGTATGGGATTTCGGGAATCAAAATGACATCGGCACCGCCGGCGATGCCTGCGCCCAGCGTCAGCCAGCCGGCGCGATGGCCCATGATTTCGGCTACGATGATGCGATGGTGGCTGTGGGCGGTGCTATGCAGGCGGTCTATGGCATCGGTGGCAATGTCCAGCGCCGTGGCAAAGCCAAAGGTATAATCGGTCATGGCCACGTCATTATCAATCGTCTTCGGGAGCGTGACGATGTTTAACCCCGCGTCGGACAGGTGCAAGGCGCTTTTTTGCGTGCCGCCGCCCCCGAGGCAAACGAGGGCGTCGAGGTCGAGCTTCTTGTAATTTTCCTTGATGGTGGCGGTCATGTCGCGCGTACGCCCGTCAATCAACATGCGGTGCGGTTTGTCGCGGCTGGTGCCGAGGATGGTGCCGCCGACGGTGAGGATGCCAGCGAGGGTGGACTTGTCCAGCTTGAGACGGCGGTCTTCGACGATGCCGCGAAAGCCATCGCGGAAACCGATGATGTCCATGCCGTAATATCCGAGGGCGGTTTTACCCACGCCACGGATGGCGGCGTTCAAGCCGGGGCTGTCACCGCCCGCTGTAAGGATGCCGATACGTTTTACTTTGCCCATGTGCTGCGACCTATTTGAATTCGGAAAACGATTTTGTCCAGAAGAACTTTCAATTTTTTTTATTTTCTTTAACTGCCCGAAGGCGGCACCAGCCATAAAAAACCAGC
>Ga0206826_1044_pt2 | contig 17774 bp, 21 predicted proteins | sample Alteio_BWOrgCont_80_FD_152636 | JGI IMG/M metagenome (GOLD analysis project Ga0206826, IMG submission 152636) | Enriched cells from forest soil in Barre Woods Harvard Forest LTER site, Petersham, Massachusetts, United States -... | ecosystem: Environmental > Terrestrial > Soil > Temperate forest >... | reverse complement strand
GCAGTAACGACGTGAACATACCCACGGTGAACTCTTTCATCATGCAGCAGAACATGCCGAATGCGGAGTTGATCATCTACCCCGACTCCAATCACGGCGCGCACCACATGTACCCGGAGCTCTTCGTCCGCCATGTCTCGATGTTCCTGTCCGAGTAAGGCGATGTCGGCGAGGAGGACTTTGTTTTTGAAACGCGTCGGTTTCCAAATGAAAGCGACAGGATTGCTAGCGTCGCGACTAGCGCCGCGCGGCCGATTGATGTTCAGACGTTAGCCCAAGAAGAGGAGTTTTTATGAGAGCGGACATTGTAGCTAGCGGGGGTATTTCCAGATTATGAGCCGATCGATCTCTGCTGCTTAGCCGGGGCGGATACTGCCCGAAGGATCTGCGCCAGGCCGCGGGTCAACACGCAATACATTTACGAAGTGAAGGAAGGTAAATGAGAACGCCGATGATCGATGAACACAATCTCGTCCTTTTTAGCGGGTCCGAGGGCGATGCCTACAAACGCTCACAGGCCGCGGAGCTAAGCCTGAACGCGGCTATCCTGCGCGCCGAAATCGCCAGGAGCTACGAAGAGTTTCTGGATATTTTTGAGACATTTTACGCCGACGATGTCGAGGTGAGCAGAGAAGATTTGCAGGAGATGATCCGCGGAAAGTCGCGAGTACGTCCTTTTCTATTGAATGTCCTGGTGCCCCTTCACGTAATGGCTGAAGTCGCCCGATTGTCGATATCAGTTCAGCAGACTGCGGTTCCTGAAGACACAGCCAACGAGACGCATTCCGCATGGAGGATGGACTTCACCGGCGTCGGAGGGAGACGGTGCACTTTGAAATGGTATGCCACTCGGAGATGGAATGCGTCCAGGGTTGTATACGAGCACCACTACGATCTTCAGCAAATCGGCGGACCCCTGACCATGGACGACTTGAATTTAGGTTCGGGTGGTTCGGACGTTTCGATTTGAGCTCCGTACTTGGCTTAATTAACTCGATTTGAAAGGAGGAGACTTTGCCATGTCAGCTAGTTCTGAAACACCCGTCGCGGAGCGCCAGATCCTGATTGTGGGACCCTATGGCGTCCTTGGCACAGGTGTCATCGACGCCGTCGCAGAGAACCCAAAATGGGGAATCACCACAGCTGCACGCCGACCCGCGCCAACCTATCGGACTCAGGCCGCTCCCCCTCACATCAGCGTCGATCTCATGGACCGCGAGGGCACGACAAAGGCATTTTCGTCTCTTAATAAGGTGAGCGATTTGGTCTTCGCTGCCTATATCGAGAAACCCACGATGGCTGAAACTGTCGGGCCAAATGCCAGAATGCTGAAAAATACGCTCCACGCTCTTGCCGCTCGCAATGTGCCTCTTCAGCGCATCGTGCTTGCCGGCGGTGCCAAGTCGTACGGCTTCAGCCTTGGGGCATTGAAGACATTGTGGCTGAATGGGCCGCCAAGAACGGAGCAAACTGGACCGTCTTACGTCCTCATCTAGTCATGGGACCGAGCCTGAACTCGCCAATGAACCTGGTTACCAGTCTCGCGACCTACGCTGCGATGACTCGCGAACTCGGGTTGCCCTTACGCTTTCCTGGCACCAAGGAGGGATGGAACACCCTCCAGGAGACAACTGACGCAGAATTGTTCGGTCGCGCGACTTTGTGGGCCCTAGGGGAAGACAGAGCACGCAATGAAATCTTCAACGTGTCGAACGGAGATGTCTATCGCTGGAGGCAACTGTGGAGTGAACTCGCCGCCTTCTACGATCTGCCAATCGCAGAGCCGCTTGCGATGTCTACTGTTTCCGAGATGAGCGAGAAGGCTCTTTTGTGGGATGCAATAGTAACGCGCTATGGCCTGCACGCCACGCCCTACGACCAGATTGCAAACTGGGCGTTCGTGGACTGGATGCTCAACTTCCGGGAAGAAACAATTCTGAGCACAATCAAGATTCGTCAGGCGGGTTTTGCGGATTGCATCGACACACATCAGAGCTTTAGGCGACAGCTCACCAGACTGCGCGATATGCGGATCGTCCCCTAGATTAAAGCAGAAGGAGAAAGACAATGTCGAAGAAAGTAGAAGCGCTCATAGGAACCTAGACTATGAAAACGTTAGCCACAAATACGCTGTTCACGCCAATTCAAGTCGGACCCATGGAGTTGAAGCACCGCGTGGTGATGGGCCCGCTCACTCGTTCGCGGTCCGTTCAGCCGGGGAATATTCCGGGCGATCTGATGCTTGAGTACTATTCGCAACGAGCCTCAGACGGTGGACTCATCGTTTCTGAAGCGACTTCGATCTCGGTCGCTGGCGGAGGATGGTTCGCGGCCCCCGGCCTGTATTCGGAGGAGCAGGTTGCGGGGTGGAAGAGAATCACGGACGCTGTTCATCAGAAGCGTGGGTATATGTTTTCACAACTCTGGCATACAGGGCGTGCCGGGCATGTGGACTCGACCAAAGGCGCAACCCCTGTCAGTTCTTCAGTCAACCCGGAATATTGGCAGGATCCAACGATACTGGAGTCTACGCCCCATGGTTGGCGTCAGCCTTCGCCTCACCGCGCGCTCGGCATCACAGAAATTCCGGGCATTGTCGAAGGTTATCGCAAAGCGTCCGAGCACGCCAAAGCCGCTGGATTCGATGGCGTTGAGCTTCACGCTGGTAACGGCTACCTGCCTGATCAATTTCTGCAGGATGGCGTCAACCGGCGAACTGATATGTATGGCGGTTCGATCGAAAATCGCTCTCGCTTCCTCCTTCAAGTGATGGGAGCACTGGTTTCGGTGTGGGGCGGTGACCGCGTGGCGGTCCGCATCGCGCCGGGCGGCAGGTGGAATGGCATGTCCGATAGTGATCCGGACGCATTGTTCGACTTTGTCGTAAAGGAACTGAATCAATTCGGTCTGGCCTATCTGCACATCATCGAGCCGCGGGTAAGAGGAAACATAGTCATCGCAGAGGGTCAGTATGCGATTGCGTCGGCACGGCTCCGAAAGATATTCAAAGGGAAAATCATCGCAGCCGGGGGCTTCGAACCCGGAACGGCCGAAGAAGTCGTAGAGAAAGGAGATGCCGATCTGGTTGCTTTCGGGCGGCATTTCCTGGCGAATCCCGACTTGCCAAAGCGTATCCAACTCGGGCTGCCTCTGAATGCATACGATCGCAACACGTTCTACACCTTCGACGCTCAGGGCTACACGGACTATCCATTCTACGAACAGCGGTCGGAGTCGGTTACTTCAGCCGTCTGAAAGCTCAAAGCATCGACGAGACCATCGAAAATGACGATGACACACAAACCGTATCATTTTGTCGCTATTGTTGGAGGTGCGATCGCTGGCTCCGTCGCCGCAGAAATATTGGCGGACCATGGGATTCACGTGGTTGTCATTGAACAGAACAAAAAGCCTTATGGCAAGATCGAAGACGGCCTGCCCCGTTGGCACCTAGAGCAACGCAAACAAGAGTACAGCCGCATCGATGCTCGCCTAAGGAAACCCGGCGTTTTCTTCCTTCCCAGCACTCGGCTCGGCCGCGACCTCGACTTTCACGATCTTTGCGACAATTGGGGTCTTTCTGCGGTCATCCTGGCAAATGGGGCGTGGAAGGACAGAGAACTGGGAATTCCTGGAGCGGAAGAATTCGTCGACAAGGGTTTGGTTTACCAGAATCCGTTCATCTATTGGTACAACCACAAGAATGAAGAGGACTACACAGGGCCACGCTACCAGACTCCTGACAAAGCCTTGGTCGTAGGCGGTGGGCTTGCGTCAATTGATGTCGCGAAGATCCTGCAGCTCGAAAACTATGAGCGTGCTCTTCGAGCACGTGGTGTTGAGACTGATGTGTATGAACTCGAAAAGAAGGGTGTCCCCGCCGTCTGCGGGATGCACGGCATTGCGCCTGAGGATCTTGGCGTTAAAGGCTGCCTACTGATCTATCGCCGGCGAGGCCAAGACATGCCGCTGGCTCAGCCTCCAGAAAATGCCATGCTCGATCAGATTGCAAAAACAGAAGCGATCCGTCAGAAGATGCTGCGTTTAGCGCAGGAAAAATACTTGTTTCGGTTTCAGGATCGCAGGGTGGCAACGGGGCTCCTTGTAGAGGAGGGGCGGCTAGTGGGCTTAAAAGTTGCGGAGACCAAAGTGGAATGGGGAAAAGCAGAACCCGTGGCCGGCTCGGAGTACCAACTGCGAGCGCCAATGGTAATTTCGTCGATCGGGTCCGTGCCTGAGAAGATTCCTGGCGTCGCCATGAGGGGCGAATACTACGATTTCAACCATGAAACTCTACCTCAATACGGCGAATCCGATCATGTATTCGGAGTGGGTAATGTCGTGACCGGACAGGGCAATATTCGCTCGTCTCTGTTACACAGTCAGGAAGTTACTACCAAACTCATCGAAAACTATATTGGCGTCGGGGACGAGCGCACAGCGTCTGCGCGGTTTTACGCGGGGGCGGAAGCCCGAGGAACGGCGCAAGCCCAGGCTGTTCGGGATCAAGTCCAGCTTATGCCAAGTCTGTCATACCAAGGAGTCGCTGCGATCGAGCAGAGGATTCGGGCCTTTCAAGAGCGAGTAGGCTACACCGGTGACTACGACTCCTGGATTGCCAGTGTGACACCTTCGATTACCTCTGGTCAGGTGAACTTTCCGACAGACATCGCGCTGGAAGCCACTCGCCAAAGTTCGGCTGCATTTTATTGCGCCGCATGCCGTTGATGAACTGAATGAGAGGGAATGCAAAAATGACTACGCTTCAAAACAAAACAGCACTGGTAACCGGGGCGTCACGCGGCATTGGTCGCGCGACGGCAGCGGCACTTGCTAGGGCCGGGGCACACGTCCTAGTTCACTATGGCCGCTCCGCGCAGGAAGCGGAATCTCTCGTCTCCGAGATCCAAGCGAAAGGCGGACGCGCACAAGCGATCTCGGCGGATCTAGGAACTCCGAACGGCGCTGCGTTGCTCGCCGAACAGGTGCGCTCCATCGTGGGCGATCGATTGGATGTGCTTGTTCTTAATGCCGGAATCAGCAAGGCGGCACGCATCGCGGATTACACGGTTGAGGATTTTGACAACCTCTTTGCGACAAACGTTCGCGGGCCATTCTTCCTGGTGCAGCAACTCCTGCCAGTTCTTGGAGAAGGCTCAAGCATCGTTGTTATCTCTTCCGCCACAGCCCGTACGGTGGTGGGCAAGCCCGGCTTGGAAAATCCTTCAATTCTTGCTTATGCCTCTACCAAAGGAGCCCTTGAGACTCTGGTCAAGCACTGGGCCGCCATTCTAGGGCCCCGCGGCATACGCGTAAATGGAATTGCACCAGGAGTCATCGACACGGATATGTCGAATTTTACGAAGACAGAAGCGGGTCGCGAGGTCGCGCTGGAAATGCAGGCACTGAAGCGAATCGGCAAACCTGAAGACATCGCCGACGTAGTCGCTTTTGTGGCGTCCGATAGGGCGCGCTGGATCACGGGTGCGAGCATTCCAGTCGATGGCGGCTCGAAGCTGTAACTACCGCGAGGAGCGCAATGGAGACAAAGACGAGCAAAGGCAAGGAGATCAGAATTCCTGGCCCTGACCATCCCATCACGATTTCTCCGGCTGTGGGCAAGGTGCGTGTAACGGTCGCCGGGAGGATAGTCGCTGAATCGACGCGAGCACTTCGCCTGGAGGAGAAGGGATATCCACCTGTCTACTACTTGCCGCGCAACGATGCAAACATGTCGCTGCTCGTTCGGACCACGCATTACACCTATTGTCCGTACAAGGGTGATTGCACCTACTACAGCATTCCCATCGGCGGATCGAAATCAGAATACGCTGTTTGGACGTACGAAAAACCTTATGAGGCAGTCGCCAGCATTAAGGAGTACCTGGCGTTTTATCCCTCACGGGTTGATGCAATCGAAGTGATCTCCTAAGAATGAAAGGAATCAACATGCCGAAGACCACACCAGAACAAAACAAGGCCCTCGTATTGGAAGCGTTCGACACACTCTTTAACAAGCGCGATTATGCTGCCGCAGAACGACTCTGGTCGCCGGACTACATCCAGCACAGCGATCATATCGCACCTGGCCGCGACGGTCTGTTCAATCTCATCAAGAGCCTTCCGCCAACGTTGAAGTACGAACCGGGAGCGATCGTGGCAGAGGGAGACATCGTGATCGTCCACGGGCGGTTTAGCGGTTTCGGTGCTCCCGTGAATTGGATTGCCGCAGATATTGTGCGTATTCAAAACGGAATCCTTGCCGAGCATTGGGACGTTATTCAGGATGAAAAGACAGAAGAACAGTCGATAAGCAAGCGGCCCATGTTCGGAACTACATTCCCGACCTACGCTTGAAAAGAACAAGTCTCGACGGGTAGGTTTACGAATGACGATGGCCCATAATCAGGTCGGCCCTTGCATCGAGCTAGAGCGCTCTTTGCCGAGCGAAGTGGCTGCGATTTCTCCCTTCGTGGATAGGTTCATGCTCTTGTTCAGGAAGTGCGGCTGTGTTTCTGAGGGCGAGAGCGGGGTTGAGATCGCATTGCGCGAAGCCCTCGCAAACGCGATCATTCACGGAAATCATGAGAACCCCGGAAAACACGTCCATGTTCGTTTCTGCTGTGAACCTAGTGAAATCTCAATCGCGGTAAAAGACGAGGGACGAGGATTTGACGCTAATACGATAGCGGATCCGACTGCTCCTGAGAATACCGGATCCGTTCATGGTCGTGGGATTTACCTGATGAAAGCGCTGATGGATGAAGTGCGCTTCGAAGAAGGTGGGGTTGTCGTTCATATGCGAAAGAGCGCCGGCCAAGCTGCAGCCAAAGATGCACAGACGAACTCGCTGAAGTAGATTTGTGTTTCCCGTTTCGATTCGAAGTCCATATCGAGAGCACCTATCAAAGAGAAGTCCTTTCTCTGCAGATATGAGCCCCAGATCATGTCACCAAAGCAAATGGACTTGTTGTCGTCCGCCTGAGTCGAGATGCGACACACACTAGTTCAGTTCACCTCGACCGCCGCCCAGCAACACGCGAATGCGTCCGCCGCAACGCGGCTTTGTTCAAGTCGGCTCCTCGTCATCAATCGCACAACTGACACTAAGCGCGTCTGTCGGTCCTAATCCGACGGTCGAACCGGTAACCTCTGTCTCGCCCCTTTTCGAAGCACACTCACAAGATGGAATACATCCAGTGAGCCGACTTGGCAGTCCGCAGATTGAATTCCAGTATTCGGGCAGATGCATCTTTTGCGCATTAGGGTTTCAAGTCTTGGGCGATGCGGAGGCGTTGCTCGTCGTGGCCGTTGCGGAGTTCCGCTTGGGCCATGTCGATCGCACCCTGGTGGTGCGGCACCATCACGATGGAGTCACGGTCGGTTGCATTTGCGAAGCTAATGAAACGTTCCTTCGCATGGTAGGATACAGTCGGGAAGATGGCGCTGGCGGCCCGCCTGTATTGGCGGAACCTCACGCCGCCGGAGTGGCGCGAGGCCGACGAAAGGTACCGGCAAGACGTCCGGAAAACCGGACGCGTGCCGCCGTTCGAGAAAGAATACTTGCGCAACGACGGCAGCCGGGTGCCCGTCCTGCTCGGTGCCGTGAGCTTCGACGAAGACCAATCCCAGGGCGTCACCGTCGTGCTCGATTTGACTGAGCGCAAGCAGGGCGAGGAAGCCTTGCGTCAGACCGAAAAAGAATTACGCGATCTAGTTGAGAACATGCCGGCGATGGCAGGAGTGCTACTGCCCGATGGATCCCACCCTTATCTTACTAAGCAATGGCAGGAGTATACCGGCCTGTCCGTCGCCAAAACCGATTTGGAAGGTTGGAGACGTGTTGTTCACCCGGAAGACATCGATTTGTACGCTCAAAAATTCCGCGCTGCGGCCGCGGCTAGGAAGCCATTCGACAACGAGCTGAGACTCCGCCGTGCCGCCGACGGCGAATATCGCTGGTTTCTCGTCCGCATTTCGCCGTTGTGTGATGGACGCGGGAACATTGTTAAATGGCACGGGGTCATGACTGACATCGAAGATCGCAAGCGCGCCGAGCAGGCATTGAAGCGGAGTGAGGCTTATCTGGCCGAGGCCCAGGAGCTCACGAAAACGGGCAGCTGGGCGCGGGATCCACATTCGGAGCGGATGTTCTATTGCTCCGATGAAACCTATAGAATCTTCGGGCTCGATAAGGCCGAAGGAATACCGAGTATTGAAACATTTATAAAACGGGTACACCCCGATGATCGCGCCATGGTCAGGGCTCAAAGCTTACAGGGCGCCCGCGAAAAGGCAGAGCGCGCATTTGAATACAGAATTTTGTTGGTCGACGGCACCGTCAAGCATGTCCGGACTCTGCGACGGACGGTACTCAATGATTCAGGAGAAGTCGTCGAGGTCGTGGGCACGACTATGGATATTACGGAGCGAAAACTCGCGGAACTAGAACGGGAGAAATTACGCAAGCTCGAGGCGGAACTCGTGCACATGAATCGCGTGAGCACAATGGGAGAGATGGCAGCGTCCTTGGCTCACGAAGTCAAGCAGCCAATTTCCGCCGCGGTGATGAACGCGGAAGTCTGCTTGGAACTGCTTCAGCGAGAACAACCGTATGTCCCGGATTTGACTGACGCTACTTCAGCGATGCTCCGATCCGCCAAACGTGCAGCCGACATCATCGACAGCGTGCGCTCGCTCACCAGACGAGGCACTCCGAAGCGAGAAGTGGTTATCGTCAATGATGTTATTCGTGAAATCGATGCTCTATTACAGAACCAAGCACGGCAATATTCGGTGGATGTCCATTTGCAACTCAAGGAAAACGTTCCTTGCGTTGTGGGTGATCGCGTGCAACTACAGCAGGTAGTGATGAACCTCATGCTCAACGCCATTGAAGCCATCAACGATGCAGGAGGCGAACTTGTTGTGAAGTCGGAGCTAACCGACGCGGAGTACGTATTAATCTCTGTCAGTGACACGGGCGTAGGGCTGCCAAAAGAGAATGAAGGCCACATCTTCGAGGCTTTCTTTACGACCAAATCGCAAGGAAGCGGAATGGGGCTCGCGATCAGCCGATCGATCGTGGAATCACACGGTGGTCGGCTGTGGGCGACAGGGAATCCCGGTCGCGGCGCTACCTTTTACGTTCAACTGCCTCGGCAGGCGGCAGAGCCGGCATGAGTTCCTCGGCTTCAGCTACCGTGTTTGTCATTGATGATGATCCTGAGATGCGTGCGGCGATGCAGCGCTTGCTGAAAACCGTCGGGCTCGATGCGGAGGCATTTGCCAGTGCAAAGGATTTTCTGCAACGGAACTTGCCCGAGGGTCCCAGTTGTCTAATTTTGGACATCCGACTTCCTGGAATGAGCGGGCTCGATGTACATCGAAAATTAGCTGAGGCGGGCACCAGGATTCCGGTCATTTTCATCACCGCACATGCTGACGTCCCTCTGGCGGTGAAGGCCATGAAATCCGGTGCCGTGGAGTTTCTGACCAAGCCGATTCGAGGTCAAGATCTCATAGACGCAGTGCAGCAAGCCCTCGCGCGTGCTGAAGCGACCAGCCGGGAGCGCAGCGACATTGCGGCCTTGCAGGAACAATACGGCACACTGACCGCACGTGAGCGCGAGGTAATGGGACTTATTGTCTCCGGCCTGCAGACGAAGAACGTAGCCTCAATGCTCGGTATGAGCGAAATCACCGTTGCCGTGCATCGCGGGCGTGTCATGCGAAAGATGCACGCTGCTTCCCCCGTTGAACTGGGCAGGATGGCTGAAAAACTGAACCTGCCCTCGATCAAATAGCGTCTGAGGCCGTTCATCCCGGGTTTTCACCTGCGCTCGTTCTTCCTGGTCCCATTTTTCCGGCTAAATAATTTTGTACGAGAAATAAAGCTTTTGACAACTAGTCCATCTTGAGCCGATGCGGTACGCTCCTGGTGGGTTGATTCTCAAAATGAGGCTTCTTGTGATCGCTGTCGTCGATGACGATGAAATGGTTCGGACAGGGCTGGAACGGCTGCTGAGAACGTCTGGATACCCCGTCAGCGCATTCGCGTCAGCTGAGGAGTTTCTTGCCTCCGGCCGCTTGCAAGAATGTCGTTGCCTTATTGCTGACATTCGAATGCCGGGCATGTCTGGCCTCGATTTGCAGTCGCGATTAAACGACGACGGCCACGCGATTCCCATAATTTTTATCACCGCGCACGGCGACGAAAAAATGCGAATTCGCGCGATGAGAGCTGGTGCGGCGGCGTTCTTGGCAAAGCCTTTTGACCGCGCGGTCCTGTTAGAACGGGTCCGAGCCTGTTTGGAACGGACGTGACGGAGGGAAACGGGTAGCGCCTGTGGGGGGAAGTCTGTGGCCGAGAGCGAAAACAGCGTCCAGCGAGCCTGCGAGGGCAGAGACTCCCAATTCGAGCAGATCGTGGGCAATAGCCCCGGGTTGGAAGCGGTGCTCGAGCAAGTTGAGCGCGTGGGGCCCACGCACGCCACTGTTCTGATTCTCGGAGAGACTGGCACTGGCAAGGAGCTGATCGCGCAAGCCGTCCACAACATCAGTGCTCGCTGCAATCGCCGGTTTGTCAAAGTGAACTGCGCCGCGATTCCTTTCGATCTTCTAGAAAGCGAGTTGTTTGGTCATGAGAGAGGAGCTTTCACCGGCGCCATCGCTCAAAGAGTTGGCCGATTCGAACTAGCCCACCAGGGCACCCTTTTCCTGGACGAGGTTGGCGATATTCCGCTTGCCTTGCAGCCCAAACTGCTGCGTGTATTGCAAGAACGGGAGTTCGAGAGATTAGGAAGCGGTCAGACTCACAAGGTGGATGTTCGGCTCATAGCCGCCACGCACCGCAACCTCACGGACCTGGTGAAACAGGATAGATTTCGCAGCGATTTGTACTACCGGTTGAATGTCTTTCCTATCCGGATACCGCCCTTGCGGGAACGCAGAGAGGATATTCCTCTACTGGTGAATTATTTCGTCCAGAGGTTCGCCAAACAAATGGAAAAGAATATCGAAGCGATTCCTGGGGCTATGATGAAGGGACTCACAGCCTGGGATTGGCCCGGAAACATCAGGGAACTGGAAAATTTTATCGAACGCGCGGTGATCCTGACGCGCGGCAGCTCGTTGGAGGCGCCGCTGGAAGAGCTACATAAATCAAACACGGACCAGGCAACGCATGGCGCAGCGGAGCAGGATCCGGAAAGCCTTGCCCGATTTCTGAAAAAGGCCGTGGATGCTCTGAAGCAAAACGAAAGTGTTGCTGACGAGTATGCCAAGAAGCAGCGGGAAGAGATCGTGACCGCACTTACCGAAAGCAAGGGACGCGTCGGTGGCGCTGCCGGAGCTGCTGTACGCATGGGAATCAATCGCAGCACTCTCGTCTCGCGGATGAAAAAGTTTGGCATCTATCCGAAACACTATCTCTGATTGGGCAACTGCCCGTCCTCTCTTTCCTGCTACCGACGTTTTCGGGTTGAGCCTGCCTTTCAACAATTTCAACTGCTCCGCTTCCATGGTGTTCGTCTCCTGCTGAAAACTCATTGAGTTACGACTCCATCAGTTTGGCCTTTACCTTGCTTTTATCCAACTGCGACGAAAAAGACGCATGCTGAAGATCTTAGTGAGTCGAACTACTGACGTTCACGGCCAATGGCTGCGGGAGGTATAGATGGCTGCTACTATGCGCATTCAAAAGAACGCTCTGATCTTAGCGATTCTCTTCTTACTTGCCACCTCATCGGTAGCGCAGGATACGACGGCATCCGGTCCGCAAAGCGAGGCGCAGACTGCCGACGCACACCTGCAGAAAGACGTGCAGAATCCGGTTGCCCGCCTTACTCTCGTTCCTTTCCAGAACAACACCAACTTCGACTCAGGGCCGTTTAACCGCACGCAGAACGTCTTCGACATTCAACCGGTGGTCCCCGTCAACATCAGCAGCTATTGGAAGGTGATCGTGCGCATCGTCCAGCCGGTGACGTGGCAGCCCTACCCAAACCAGAACACTGGAGGCGAATACGGTTTTGGTGACATGGCGCCCGATTTCTTCTTCTCGCCGCGTCATCCTGGAAAACTAATGTGGGGTATCGGCCCAGCGTTCGCGATTCCTACAGCGACTAACAACGTCCTCGGGCAAGGCAAGTTCAGCATCGGGCCGTCCGCTGTGGTGTTGGTGCAACCGGGTAAATGGACGATCGTCAATCTTGTGAATAATGTCTGGTCGGTGGCCGGTTCAGGAAGCCGCCCGCCCGTCAACCAGATGCTGGACCAGTACTTCATTACTCGCAACCTGAACAAGGGGTGGTATGTCACCTCAGCGCCGATCATTACCGCCAACTGGAATGCCTCGAGGGGCAACGTTTGGACCGTGCCTTTCGGCGGCGGTGTTGGAAGAGTGCAAAAACTTGGGAATCAGCCCGTCAATTGGAAAGTGGAATTCTTCGGCGACGCGGTGCATCCACAAGGCGGTTCGCCTTGGAGCATGCGGCTGACTCTGGCTCTCCTGTACCCCAAGTACTCGAAGAAATAGAAGAAAGCGATGATGGAAGAGAAACGTTCAAGAAACCTTTGAAAGGAGCAAAACAATGTTCTATGAGCGCAACAAAGTCTTAACCATGCTGGAGCAAAAGAAAATTCCGCTGGGCATACAGTGCTTCACGGGCAACATGGAACTGGTCGAAGTTATGGGCGCAACTGGCTTCGACTTCGTCATGTTCGAATTGCGTGCATAGCGGCAACGATGTGCGGGCGATGGAGGAACTGGTCCGCACGGCGACGCTCGCAGGAATGGCATCCTATATCCGCGTGCCTGACGCACACAATGAGAGCGACGTGCGCCGCGCGGTGGAAGCGGGTGCGGAGGGGCTTGTTCTGCGTGAGGTTCACTCGGTGGACGATGTCAAAGCCACCGCGAATGCCGCATATTTCCTGCCCAAGGGCGATCGTCGCATCTGCCCGTCGACGCGCTCGGCCAACTACAATTTCCGCCGCTTCGTGGAGTTTACAGAGCGCAACAACCGTGTGCGGTGACGCTGGTGCCGGAGATTGAGAACCCAGACGGGGTCGCTCACCTCGAGGAAATCTGTGCTCATCCAGACGTGCACATGCTCATCTTCGCGCAAGGTAACCTCGCCTACAAGCGTGGGGAAGGCAATGCCATGGACAAGGGTGCACAGACGGCCGTGGATTATCAGACTGTTCTCCGGGTGGCCAAGAAGCACAACGTAGCCGTAATTGGCGGCCCGGTGCTAACGCCCACGGCTGAGGCGTGCCGCCGGGCCTTGCAGGAGGGCGTGACCGTGTTCTGCCTTGGCCTCGACTCGATGGCGTTCCGAAGCTAGTGCGAGGACACAGTCCGCGCACTTGCCGGCGGTGTGGAGGGTGTATCGGAATGGACCCGCCCGCCAGTTCCCGAGAGCGGCTTCACAGATGATCGGCCGGCGCAGAGCAAGGCTGTACCCAAATTGACTCGCGCTGGGTAACTGACGCGTCCCTCAGGCTTCGAGAGCCAGCGCTGTATCCGATTATGGCCCTCGAAGCACGCAAGGCATCTGCTTTTTCAGCCTTCTCGCAGTGTTTTCCTCTAGTCACCAATCCTGCTGGTGCCCGCTCATAATTCTACCGATCGTCTCTGCCCAAAAGGGCCTGTTCTCCCATTGGCAAGCCTAAATCAATCACGTATATCCCTGGGTATACATCATCGAACTATCGGCGCGATCACAGGCCCCTTCCCCGCAGCAATCTTTGCGCGATGGGTGGTGTTGATGATGATCAACAATTCAAACACACAACACCTCTTGCTTATTCTTCGGCGATGAGGCCTCTTCATTTCGCGGAATTTATCGTTTCCGAGAGCATGACTGCTTTGGCACGGCGATTGCCTATTCAACAACGAAAGTTACACATTGCAACTCACAAAGGAGATTTTTCATGGCAACTCAAGTACTTGAGGAAAAGATGTCTGAATTTGGATTTCCGCTGCCGACCGGCGATCCGAGCGTGCTGCCTGCGGGCGCCAAGCTCGAACGTGTGTTTGACGCAGCCTGCTTTCTCACCGAGGGCATCTCAGTGAGCCCCGACGACGGCATGGTCTATTTCTGCGACATCACGTTTACCCCATTATGCAAGGATCCTTCGGGCAAGTACCCGGGGGCCGGCAACATCTGGAAATTGGACCCAAAGACCAGACAGGCGACCATTTTTCGCTCGCCAAGCGGGCAGGCAGCCGGGACGAAATTCGATGCCGAAGGCAATCTCATCATCGCCGAAGGCAATGATTTCGGCGGTCGTCGTATCAGCAAGATCGATATGAAAACGGGCAAGAGCTACATCCTGACCGGGCTCTATAACGGCCGGCCCTACAATGGGCCCAACGATCTCACGATCGACGAGAAGGGGCGCATCTACTTCACTGACCCGCGTTACTTCGGTTACGAGGCTGTGGAACAACCGGTCTTGGGCGTGTACCGAATCGACCCGGACGGCAAGGTAACGCGCATTATCACAGACGCAGGCAAGCCGAACGGGATCTGTGTGTCCCCCGACCAGAAGACGCTTTACGTGATTGCGAACGACAACGGCTCGCTTGACCAGTACCGGATGGAGAAAGGCGAAACCTCGCAGAGGGCGCTAACTGCATTGCTTGCCTACGCGCTCGCGCCCGACGGCACGGTCAGCAATCGCCGTGTGCTGATCGATTGGTTCCCCAACGACGGCGGCGACGGCATGACGGTCGATGTCGATGGCAACCTCTACGTGGCGGTGCATGAACCGGATCCCGCGCTCTTTGTCTACTCGCCGGAGGGCAAGGTGCTCGCCACTATCCCGACCGGTAAGGCGCATTCGTCGAACGCATACTGGCCGACTAACGCCGCATTCGGCTACGGCGCCGATGGAAATCTGCTCTATCTCACGGCGGGCAAATTCATCTACACCATCCGGATGGCGAAGGAGGGCTACCAACTGGAGCGTAGCGGCCGCGCTGCTGTCTCTGGGAGATCGTAGGACGTCACCAAAGGCACTGCCGAGGTGACGACTCTCACCTCGGCAAGTTTCTTTACATAATCGGGATAAAGATAAATAGCGAACTGAGAAGGGAGAATGAAGATGGCAACTACCGCACAATCAGCTCAATCAAAGACCGGGACTACCGAACAATTAGTTCAGTTCTTGGTTCACACAGACTATTCTCATTTGTCCGAAGCAGCTAGAGAAAGAGCAAAAGAGTTGGTGTTGGATTTCGCAAGGGCGGCTCTGGGGGGTGGCAGAAGTCCCCTTGGCAAAATCGTCCTGGACCGTATCAAGGGTGTTGGCGCCAGGGCTGAAGCTTCTGTCATCGGAGGCAAGTTCAGAACGACCACTGCTTATGCGGCGTACGCCAATGCCGTCCTCGACCATGCTCCAGAGTTAGAGGCGGTAGGGACAGCAGGACCGAACATCTCTCAAAACATAGCCGCGGTTCTGGCCTTGGGCGAGAAGTTGAAGGCTCCGGGTTCGAAAGTCATAGAGAGCATTGTCGTCGGGTTTGAAATTCAGGCAAGAGTCTGGAATGGAGCCATTGCTGCTGCATCCTCGAGAGGATGGGTCCTGCCATTTAATCACGTTGGAGCAGTGTCCTCAGCGTGTAAGATACTGAACCTGGACGTTGAAACTGCAAGGGCAGCTCTGGGTATTGCCCTGGGGAATGCGGGTGGCGTGAACCCCCAGGAGAATTTTTCTCATTATCTGCAATTGGGAGTTCCTGCTTTTTCGGCGGTTCAAGCTGCAGAATACGCTGCCGACGGGGTGACCGGAAATTCCTCAATGCTTGAGGCACCTCAGGGGTTTTGTGACCAGTTCGCTGGCCAAGGTGGTGCAGACTTTAGCCGCATGACTCGTGATCTAACGGGAGCCTCTGCCATAGTTCCTCCCGGAACCCACATCAAGAAATATCCGTGCTGTTACCTCGGGCATGGTGCGATAGAAGCCACATTGGAACTCGTGAAAGACAATGGCATTTCATACGAAGAAATAGAAACCGTCGAGGTAGAAGTAAACAAAGCCACTCAGTCCATGATGCAATACTCCAGACCCACTAATGGGCACGAGGCAAGGTTCAGTTTCGAAGGTGTGCTAGGTGTTGCGATACTCGACAGAGCTGTGTGGCTGCCGGCTCTCACAGATTCGAGCGTATCAAGCCAACGCTATCGTGACGCTCGCGCTAAAGTGAAGGTGATTTTCCATCCGGAATGGTCGCCTGGTTTAGATGCCGCATTCCACATTCCTGTTACCATCCGCCTCCAGAACGGGAAGGTGTACTCCAAAGAAGTAGCCAAACCAACGGAACCATCAAAAGATGAAGTCATAACAACCTATAAGGAATTGGCTGAGCCAATTCTAAAAAAGGATGAGATAGATCGATCTTTAGACATGATACTCACCCTAGAAAAATTGGAAGACATTAGTCTACTGATGGACATACTTCGAGCGGGATAAGACGACTGAGGTCGAATTTAAGTCTTCCCAAACGTTCCCTGAACGAAAGAGGAGTTTTCGTGAGGGAGGCCTGGATGGATGGAAGCGCCAACACCGCGAATATGAAAGATGAAGGACCTCGGCATCAACCGGGGACGGAACGGCGCGGTAGCGAGGCCATCGCACCTCCCACCTTCGAAGTCTGTAACGGCATGGATAATCATGGTCACGTGAAAAACCCTAAAGAATTGATTCAGGAAGCAAACAATCGCCTGCGCCATGATAATAGGCTCTTGTATTATAACGACATTGTTTTAGAGTGGATCACCAACCACCTCCTCGCCTCGGTAATTTTCTTTGACGTAGCGTTAATCGTGCCCCTGCTCACACTGAACGCGTCAGATACCGCCAAGATCACTCTTGGCGTAATTTCTAGCAGTTGGATCCAGTGGTGGGCATTGCCGGCGCTGCAGCGCAGTCAAAACAAGACCCAAGCGCAAAATGAGGCCAAAGCGGAGGTTGACCACCAGACGCTAACTTATCTAGCGAAACTACAAGATGAACAGATGACGGAACTCAAAAGCATTGCGGAAAGTCTGCGTAATCTAAAGAATACATAATCAAATATCCCGACTGGCTTGTGTCCTCTCTCTCAGACTGTTCGCCGCGCTTTGTTCTACTCCCCAACTCTGCTGACGCCCCCCATGCACTGCAGATCGTCCCTGGCCAAAAGGGCCTAGTTTCTGGTGAACCCTCTCTTCTCCATGGGCAAGCGCAAATCGATCACGTATATCCGTGGCAGTTGACGCGTTGATTTGATCGTTCATCGGTAACGACAAGTCGGCTTGTGGAAAGTATTCTTTAGCTCCGTGGCGGCGATCTAGGCTGTCAGGATCGACAAAAAAACCCTCAGCCTGCGACGGCCTTACGACACCGCACGATCATCTTGTTTACCCGCACACAGGGACGCTGCAATCAGCATGGCATGGGTGAGGGCATCCTGGGGTAGGACCGTTGCGAGTGGACGAGCATTCCTAATTTCTTCAGTAGTGGGGGGCGTAAGCTCAATGATGTAGTCGCTCCCCATATCCTCATTTGAACGGACCAAGTTCAGGAACTCGTTTTTCTCCTCCGGAGACGAAAAGGAAAATAGAAGCTCGTAAGCGCTGGCGTCCGGATCGCCGAGGAGCGCCAGGGAGCGTGTGTTCGTGAGATTCGCATAACCAACGAGGTACCCGATTATGTTGGCGCCAAAGAGCCAAGCGTCTGTGATAATGCGCGTTACCTTGCCGTCCGGGTCGATTCGGTACACG
>Ga0206826_1056_pt1 | contig 17945 bp, 14 predicted proteins | sample Alteio_BWOrgCont_80_FD_152636 | JGI IMG/M metagenome (GOLD analysis project Ga0206826, IMG submission 152636) | Enriched cells from forest soil in Barre Woods Harvard Forest LTER site, Petersham, Massachusetts, United States -... | ecosystem: Environmental > Terrestrial > Soil > Temperate forest >... | reverse complement strand
CGCCTGGCAATGGTCGGTATGCAAGCCCACAAGAACTTCGTACCGCTCCGCGAGGCGATGAGCGGCTTCCGCGAGAACGATCGCCCCAAAAGCCATGTCCTTCAGCGCGATTCCAGAGGCGAACTGCCCGCCGCCGGTGCTGATCTGGATGATGCCGTCCGATTTTGCGTCGGCAAAGGCCTTCAATGCGCCGTTGATTGTTGTGATGGAGGTCACATTGATGGCCGGAAAGGCATAGTCGCCCTTCTGGGCGGCATTCAACATCGCGGCGTATTGGGCAGGAGTGGCAATGGGCATAGGGACCCGGAGGTATCATAAAACGTGCCACGTGCAACCTCCCTGTGGTCTTAAAGATCAACCTGTGAGGTTGCAACTTTTCCGGAACTGGGGTTTTAAATGGATCAGCCCCGTCGTGTGGGCCGCCCCAGATGTCCCGATTTGCGTTTTGGCCTCCCATCGTGAAGACTGCCCGTATGAAGCGAGCGGTTATGGCTATTTTATTGCATGGAACCCTGGTTCAGGCATGGCTGCCGGGGCAGGACTCGCCCCCTGCGTCGCCATCGGGCGAAAGGCGGCCCGGTCCCGCGCATCCATCCCAGGAACACAATCCGTCCCGACAACTTCTTCCAGGCATGCCGCATTCCGGATGGCATGAGCGCGGTGAAATGTTCAAGCAGCTCTCCGAAGCCGAACGCCAAAAGGTCCGCGCCGCTTTCGACAAGGTATGGAATAGGCCCGAAGTCGCCGCCGCCCGGGAAAAACTGAACAGCGCCAATGACGAGTACCGGCAAACCATCCAGCAGGCGCTGAAGGAGGCCGATCCCGAGGTGCCGGGAATCTTGGAGAAAGCCCGCGCCAGCAGCCCAAACGCCGGGATGTTCGCGATGGGCCGCATGCCTGAGCCCAGCGATCCTGAGTTTGTCTCCAAGGCGGTGGGAAGACTCGCGGCGGAGCTTCAAGGAGCGGGCCGTCAGGATCACCGCGATGGCATTCCCGGCCGCCTTCACGAGCGGGTGATGCAAACACCCGCGGTACATGAAGCCCTCAAGCAATTGCAAGAAGCCCGCCTGCCGGCGGAGCGCATGGAAGCCTGGCGCCATCTCCATGAGACCTACGTGATGGCCGCAAGGCAATTGGTGGGGCCGCCGCCCAGGGATGCAGGGGGTGGCCCCAAGCCCAGCCAAGGAGCGGCGCCTTCCCTCCCAAATCCATGACAAGAGGCGGGGCGCGTTCCTCGTCACGCGCACTCCGCTCGCGCGATTTTCCGCTTTGCGTGCGCGATTGACCCGCTATCCTGCGCGCAGTGTCCCACATTCCCACGGCCTTTCAGCGCAAGACGCTTTGGACCGCCATCACAGCCCTGAGCCTGGCAATCACCGGCGGGCTCGCGGTGAGTTTTATCTATTTGCTCACCCGCGTAATCGCCTTCCTCCAGCCGCTGCTGATTCCCATCGCGGTGGCCGCGGTGCTGGCGTATTTGCTGGAACCGGTGGTGAATTGGCTGGGCAAAAGGCGCGTCAAACGCCGCCCTGCGGTGTGGGTGGTTTTCGTAGCCGCTTCCGCGATTTTTGGCGGAGTGCTGCTCATCATCATTCCCGCCATGATGACGCAGAGCGTGGAACTCACCCGGTATGTGAAGGACAACGCCGGCAGCGTGCGCGATCACGCCATGGGTTCCGTTACTGAGATTAACGAGCGATTGTACAAAAACTTTGGCATCCGCCTGCTGACCCTGCCGGAGTCCGCGGAATCCCCTCCGTCCCCCGCTCCACCGAAACCCGGGGCCGCCCCTGCGCCCGCTTCCGCCGCCACGCCGGAGTCGCAGGCTATCACACCGTGGCCCAGCCTCATCGATGCGGAGTGGCTGGCCAAGCAGTGGCCCTACCTTGTCAAGAAGGCCTGGGAGTACCTCGGAGAAGGCATCGGGGGATTTCTGGGAGTATTCGGCTTCGTCGTGTCCCTTATTCTCGTGCCCCTTTATCTCTACTACTTCCTGATGGAAGGCCCGGAGATCGCGGAATCCTGGTCCAAGTTCGTCCCGCTGCGCGCCTCGCGCTTCAAGGATGAAGTCATCGGTACCCTGGAGGAGATCAATCGTTATCTCATCGCGTTCTTCCGGGGGCAGCTCGTCGTCAGCATGATCAATGGAATGGGCACCGCTATTGGCCTGAGCATTCTCGGCTTGAAATTCGGATGGCTCATTGGCCTGTCACTGTGCGTGCTGGGACTGGTCCCTTACATGGGCGTGGCGATTTGCTGGATTCCCGCCGTCATCATCGCTACTGTTCAGCACGAAAACTGGTTCATCTCAAATCACGGACCGTGGTGGGCTCTGCCGCTGGCGGTGACCTGCGTATTCGTCGTGGTGCAGCAGTTCGACAGTTTCTTCGTCACGCCACACATAGTGGGCGACGTGGGATTGCATCCGATGACGGTGATTATCTCAGTGGTCGCATGGAGCCTCGTACTGGGTGGGCTGCTGGGGGCGATTCTCGCTGTGCCGATGTCCGCGGCGGTAAAAGTGCTCTTCCAGCGCTACATTTGGCGCCGCAGGCTGAAACCGGAGCCAGCCGCTCCGGATGCTGCCGCCACTCCCGCAAACGCGGAAAGATGATTCCTTTCCCCAGCGTCCTAATTGACCCACTTCCTTTCATTCCTTCCCGCATGACCGATTCCCAAGCAGCAGAAAAACTCGTCGCAAGCTACCAGCAACTCCGCACTGAGCTGGCAAAACGCATCGTCGGACAGCAGGACGTGATCGAGCAGGTATTCATCGCGATGGCCGCCGGAGGCCACTGCCTGCTGGAGGGAGTACCCGGTCTGGCGAAGACCCTCCTGGTGAAATCACTCTCCGAAGCTTTGCACCTCAGCTTCCGCCGCATCCAATTCACTCCGGATCTCATGCCCGCGGACATCACCGGCACGGAAATCATTCAGGAGGATGAGCAGACCGGTCGCCGCAAGCTCGTTTTCATGAAGGGGCCTATCTTCGCCCAGATCATCCTCGCGGATGAAATCAACCGCACTCCGCCCAAAACCCAATCCGCCCTCCTGGAGGCCATGCAGGAACGCAGCGTGACCGTGGGCCAGGATACCTATTCGCTGGAGCAGCCCTTTTTCGTCCTCGCCACTCAGAACCCCATCGAGCAGGAAGGCACCTATCCGCTCCCGGAAGCACAGAAAGACCGCTTTCTCTTCCTGGTGAAGGTGGATTACCCCAGTCGCGATCAGGAGAAAGACATCATCGCCCGCACCACTGGCGCTCCCCAGGAAGATATCAAACCCATCCTCAGCGGAGACGACCTGCGTGAAGCGCAGACCCTCGCCCGCAAAGTCCCAGTGCCCGATCACGTCACCGACTTCGTGCTCGATCTGGTGCGCTCCACGCGCACCACCGAACCGGGGGTGAGCGCATTCGTGAAACAGATGATCGGCTGGGGAGCAGGTCCGCGCGCATCCCAACAGCTGATCCTTTCCAGCAAAGTGCGCGCCATTCTCCACGGACGTACGCATGTCACCGTCGATGATATCGAAGCTCTCGCGGCGCCCGTGTTGCGGCACCGCATCGTTCCGACCTTTCACGCGGAGGCTGAGGGCGTCAGCGTGGATCAAATCGTCAAACACCTTTTGGAGAATACCAAGAGACCCCAGGCGTCGCGGGTCTTGTAGGCGCCCGCTTCATTCTTTGTGCCCGTCCCATCCTCACTCACCTCACGTTCCCATGAATCCCGAGACCTTCCCCTTCAATACCCGCCGCGCTTTCCTGAAGAACACCACCAAAGCCACCGCCGGCCTTTCCGTTCTGTCCGGCATCACTCTCCCTCACGTGCACGCGCAGGGAGATGAAAGCATCCGCGCGGCGCTCATCGGCTGCGGCGGACGCGGCTCCGGAGCCACGGACAATGCTCTCACGGTCAATGCGCCCATGCGCCTCGTCGCCATGGCAGACGTGCTCGAACCCCGCCTAAACTCGAGTTTCGATGCTCTCTCGCGCAAGCATCCGGAAAAGATGTCCGTCTCCGCGGATTCCAAGTTCATCGGATTCGATGCCTACCAGAAAGCGATGGATATGCTCCGGCCTGGTGACGTGGCGATCGTGGCCACGCCGGTGGCCTTCCGCTGGGTCCACTTCAAGTACGCAATTGAAAAGGGCATCAATATCTTCATGGAAAAGCCTCTCTCCGTGGATGGCCCCACCGCAAAGCGCATGCTCGCGCTCAATGAAGATGCGAAAAAGAAGGGCATCAAGGTCGCCGTGGGCCTCATGTGCCGTCACTGCAAGATCCGGCAGGAATTGTTCCACCGCATTCAGGACGGAGAGATCGGCGACATTATTTTGGCACGCGCCTACCGCATGCAGGGACCGGTGGGTTCCTGCTTCTCCAAGAAAGTGCCGCAGGGTGAGAACGAACTCATGTGGCAGATCCAGCATTTCCACTCCTACCTGTGGGCAAGCGGCGGAGCCTTCAGCGACTTCTTCATTCATAACATCGATGAAGCCTGCTGGATGAAGAACGACTGGCCGGTCGAAGCCCAGGCCAGCGGCGGCCGTTCCGACCGTGGAGATTATGTCGATCAGAATTTCGACCATTACTCCGTGGAATACACCTGGAAGGATGGCTCCAAGTTTTATCTTGAAGGGCGAAACATCACCGGCTGCCGGGACGAGTTCTCCACCACCGTCCACGGCACAAAGGGCATGGCGCTCGTCTCCACCGCGGGCCACCTGCCCGCCAAGAGCACGATCTTCAAGGGACAGACCCGCACCGCCGCCAACATTCTCTGGCGCGCCCCGCAGCCGGAGCCCAATCCCTACCAGGTGGAGTGGCAGGATTTCCTGGATGCCATAAAGGACAACAAGCCCTACAATGAACTGGAGCGCGGCGTAATGGCCAGCCTCGTCACCAGCATGGGACGGATGGCGGCACATACCGGCCAGATCATCAAACTCGATGAGATCAGGGAGTGCCCGTACGAGTTTGCACCGAACGTGGACAAGCTCGTCCTGGGTGGTCCCGCCCCTCTCCAGGCGGATGCGGAAGGGCGCTATCCCGTACCCAGGCCCGGGGTCAACCGCGACCGCGAGTATGCCATGGCGGACGTAAAGCTTCCGGACAAACCCGCGCCGGCTCCGGAGCCGCAACCCGCGGACAAGCCAAAGCCCTCAGGCGAGACCAAGCCGCCGGCGAAAGCCTGAACGGATCAACCCGGCAGGGAAGATCACTCAATCACTCAAAGTGCATCTTCCCCACATCCGTACGCCGTTGGCATCCCTCGAAGTGGATGGCATCGGCGGCTTTGTAAGCATTTTCCCGGGCATCCTCCCGGCTTGAGCCTTGCGCTACGACGGCGAGCACGCGGCCGCCGTTCGTCTCGAAGCCCTGCGCATTTTTCTTCGTCCCGCAGTGAAAAACCCGGGCAGCGGACGGGCTGCCGTCGAGACCTTGAATGAGATCGCCGGAATGGGATGAGGCAGGATAGCCCGCACTGGCCAGAATGATGCAGATGCTCCATCCCTCCGCGAACTGAATCCACTCCGGCTTGAGTTGACCGAGCGCAGCCTGATGGAGATAGCCGGCGAAATCGCCCCGCACCATGGGGAGCACCGCCTCCGCCTCCGGATCGCCAAAGCGGCAGTTGTACTCCAGCACCTGGGGGCCCTGCGAAGTAAGCATGATGCCGAAGTACAAAAAGCCCCGGTAATTCAAGCCTTCCTTGCACAACCCGGCCACGGTGGGTTGAATGACCCGGGTCTCGATTTCCTTCATCATCGCAGCGTCGATGATCTGCGGGGACGCCACCGCTCCCATGCCGCCCGTATTCGGACCCACATCCCCATCGCCGATGCGCTTGTAGTCCCGAGCAGGCATCAAAATGTGGTAACTGTCATCACAGATGCTGGCAAAAACGGAGACCTCCGGGCCCGCGAGGCATTCCTCCACGATCAGGCTGCCCTCGCCGAACAGACGTTTCGTGAAGACATCATCCAGAAACGCCTCCGCTTCCGGCGTGTTGTTGCACACGGCCACGCCCTTGCCGGCGGCAAGCCCGTCAAATTTCAGCACCACCGGATAGTTCAAGATCGCCCTCATGGCCTCGTGCTTGGTGTGCGCCACGCTGAAGCCGGCGGTGGGAATGCCATGGCGTTGGAGGAAGCTTTTCGCGAACACCTTGCTGGCCTCCAACTGCGCGGCCTCTTTCACCGGCCCCCAGCAGGGAATGCCTGCCACCTCGCACAAATTGGCCAAGCCGCGATCCCTTACCAGGTAGGCCTCCTCGCCCGCCACGCAAAGGTCGATTCCCTCCCTTTGCATGAACGCAATGAGTTCCACCAAGTCCTTGGCCTCCACCCGTTTGGCGATTTCCGCAATGGCATCGCTCCCCGGGTAGGCATACAGTTTGGCTTCCGGCGAGCTCTCATGCAGAGCGGTGATGATGGCGTGCTCCCGGCCACCCTTTCCAGTTACGAGTATCTTCATCTTCTGTGTCAGCTAAAAAAGGGAATCATAGGCGCGGCCCGGACGCTTCTCGTGGTATCGCACGAAAGACTCATTCACGACGGTGTAGCCGCCGGGCGTCGGATAGTCACCGCTGAAGTACCAATCGCCGCATTCCGGCGAGATGGCCTTGTGGAGATTTTCGATGGATTGAAAAATGATGGTGATGTCACCCTTCCAGTGAATGTTCGGCGGAGACACCATTTGGGCGATCTTCGCGGAAATCTCCTCTTCCGTGAACGGAGCGTAAATGGCCTTCACCGCATTGCCCTGCTCCCCAGGCGGCTTCTTCAATTCACTGAGGCACTTGCGATAGGTGTCCTCGATCACGTACCGCAGGTTGCGCTCCTTCAGCAGTTTGATGGCCGCCTGGAATGCGATGAATTTGCCCAGTTCCGCCATGTCGATGCCATAGCAGTCCGGATAGCGGATCTGCGGCGCGGTGGAGAGGATCACGATCTGGCGGGGATTGGTGCGGGCAAGGATGCGGAGGATGCTTTTGCGCAGCGTGGTGCCGCGGACAATGGAGTCATCCAGCACCGCCAGCGTATCCTTCGGAGTGACCACGCCATAGGTGATGTCGTAAGCCTGGGACGCGAGCAGATCGCGCCCGCTCTCCTTGCTGATGAAGGTGCGCATCTTCACGTCCTTGTGCGCCACTTTCTCCACGCGCGGCCAGTTCCGCATGATGAGGTCATCCAGTTTGTCCTCATCAAGCACTCCGTTCTTCCACATCTCCAGAAGGGCGTCCTTCACTTCCACGCGACGTTGCTTGCGGAGTCCATCCGTCATTCCGTAGTAGGCCGTTTCCGCGGTATTGGGGATGAAACTCAGGACGGTATTCGCCATGTCATTGCCCATCGCCTTCACCAGCTGGGGCACCAGCATCTCACCCAACCGCTTGCGGTCGTGGTAAATGGTCGCGTCATTCCCGCGCGAGAAATAGATTCTCTCAAACGAGCATGGCCGGTCCGCGCGCTGTTCCGCAAAGGGCTCCACGGAAAAACTGCCGTCCGCCTTGATCACCGCCACATTCGCCCTGGGAAGTTCGCAAGTCTGCTCCTCATCCAGCTCAAAGACGGTGCGCAGCGCAGCCCGTTCGCTGGCGAATGCGATGATCTCCTCGTCTTCGTAGTAGAAGCAGGGACGGATGCCGTTCGGGTCCCGCATCACAAAGAGATCTCCGTTCCCGATCGCTCCCGCGATGGTATATCCGCCGTCCCATTGCGCCGCGGAACGCCGGATGATGCTGGCAACGTGGAGCCTCTCATTGATGATCGCCGGAATCTCCGTCGCGGCGACTCCCTCATCCCGCAGCCTGCGGTAGAGATCCGTGTGATCTTCATCCAACTGGAAGCCGATCTCTTCCAGCACCGATTGCGTATCTGTTCCGAAAACGGGATGCTGTCCCCGCTGCATCATCAGTCGATTCAACTCCGGGGTGTTGGTGAGATTGAAATTGCCCATCACCATCAGCGTCCGCGTGGGCCAGTTCGTGCGGCGCAAGTAGGGATGGAGACAAGCCTTCCCAAAATCCCCGCTGGTGCCGTACCGGAGATGCCCCAGGTAAATCTCTCCCGCATAGTCAAAACGCGACTTGATCGCGTCCGAGTCATCCTTGAACCTGCGTCCCCTCACCAAGTCCGGTTCATCCGCCTCCGTCCAGGGATCCGCGCTGTCCTTGGCCAGTCGCCGCGTCCGTTCCCGCTGCTCCTCGTCCCAGCGCTCCGCCATGCGCTCGAACTCCTCCAGCTTGGAATCCAGCACGTCGCCAATGCTGTCCGCGGATTTCGTGGAGCGGAGCCGGAACATGTAGGGCTGCCCGGGCGGCATGTTGAGCTTGCAGCATCCTACCCCAAAGCCATCCTGGCCCCGGTTCCGCTGCTTGGACATCAGTGCGTAGAGCTTGTGAAACCCGTACAGCGTCGATTGATACTTGTCATGGTAGTAGGCTAGCGGTTTTCGTAACCGCACTACTGCGATGCCGCACTCGTGCCGGATGGGGTCGCTCATTCCTGAGAAATTGGGGGCGGGACTCTTGGCGCGAATTCACAAGTTGGCAAGGTGTATGTGAAATCTCTTCGAATTCCGGCAGAATCTCCGATCCGGCGGCGACTCATCCAGCCCGGGGCCGATTCGTCGCCGCGGCGCTTGCCTCCGCTTCATTGCGCCATACAGTCCCTTTACCGCTTGGCAGCGCTCCCCCAATGCCTCCCCTACCCCAAAAGAACCAAAGCTCCAATGCCACCATGGCGGTCTACCTCGACCTGGAGAACATCGCCATTGGATCCCGTGAGGCCAATTACCCACGTTTCGACATCCAGAAAATCATCGAGCGCCTCCTGCTGAAAGGCCACATCGTGGTGAAAAAGGCCTACTGCGACTTCGATCGCTACAAGGAATTCAAAAAAGACCTCCACGAAACCGCCTTCGAACTCATCGAGATCCCCCACTTGCGCCAGTCAGGCAAGAATTCGGCTGATATCCGAATGGTGGTGGATGCCCTGGACCTCTGCTACACCAAGGGACACGTGGACACCTTCGTCATCATCAGCGGGGACTCGGATTTTTCCCCGCTCGTGAGCAAACTGCGCGAGAACGCAAAGACGGTCATCGGCGTGGGAGTGAAAAAATCCAGCTCGGATCTGTTCATCAACAATTGTGATGAGTTCCTCTACTACGATGACTTCGTCCGAGCCAGGCCCCCCAAATCCGCCCCCAAAGCCAAACCGGTGGCAACCGCCGCGAAGTCTGAGGAAGCGGCTCAAGCCTCTCCCGCCAACGGCGGCCCCACGCTCCAGGAGGCTCTCGATCAAGTCATGGCCACCGTCGAAGCCCTCAGCCAGGATCGCGACGCGGACGAGCGCATTTGGGGCTCCATGGTGAAGCAGGCCCTGAAACGCCGAAATCCGGGATTCAACGAGCGCGCCCACGGGTTCCGCTCCTTCAACGACCTCCTGGTGGAGGCGGCAAAGCGCGGCTTGCTCAAGTTGCAACCAGATGAAAAATCCGGTGGTTATACAGTGGACGTGATGGCGTGATGATCAATTGAACTTTGAAATCCGAGATGCCTGACGACTGCATCACTATCGCGGGCCTCGATCTGCCCGCCCGCATCGGCGTGCCTGATGCGGAGCGTGCCGGCTGGCAATCTCTCAAGGCGGAATTGACGTTGTACCCAGTCAGTGAGTTTTCGGGGATGCCTGACAGCCTGGAGGCGACCGTGGACTATGAAACCGTGGCGAAGGAGGTGAGAACTCTCGCCGCGTCTCGCCCTCGCAAGCTGCTTGAAACGCTGGCGGCGGATATCGCAGGCCACATTCTGGCCCATTTCGCCGTCTCTTCAGTGGCAGTGGAACTGAGGAAACGCGTCCTCCCGGGCGTGGATTACGTATCTGTAAGGCTTCGGAAGGACCGTAGCGCGTAATCTATTTGAGGACTCATTCCCCGCGGAAGAATCACTTGCAGGACAGCCCAGCGGCTGTTTGTCTAGCTGGGACGGCCGCAGGGGTCACACGCATCAAATTTTTCATCATAAAGGGACAGGATGTCAGAGCGCATCAATACCAACATCAGCGACCAGGACCAGGACCTCGTGGGGCGATCCCAAGAGGGGGACACCCGGGCGTTTGATGAACTTGTGCGCAAATACACCCCGAAACTCTACGGCTTGGTTTACAATATGACGTCCAACCGCGAAGACACCGCGGACCTGCTTCAGGATATTTTCGCAAAGGCCTACCGGTCTCTCCGGCGCTTCCAGGGCAAAAGCACCTTCTACACCTGGATCTACTCCATCAGCGTGAACATGACGCTCAATTTCCTTAAAAAAAGAGGGCGTTACACAAAGCTTAGTCTCGACGACGTGGACGCCGGCATCCACAATGACCCCGAATTCATCAGAATGACCTCCGGAGGCAATAGCCCGCTGCGGGAGGTGAATATTCACGAACTACAGAAAAGGTTGAACGAGTCCATGCAAAAGCTGTCTCAAGACCATCGAACCGTGGTCACTCTTTACGACATCCAAGGCATGCAGCATTCTGAAATCAGCAAGATCCTTGGTGTCAGCGAAGGAACCGTCAGATCACGCTTATTTTACGCACACAGACAGTTGCAAGCCTACCTGGATGAGTTCATGAAGTAGACTGCGACACTCGAATTTCGAATTCCCCTTTCCTCCAAATCCCTCAACACCTCCCCACTAAACCCACAAAATTGAAGAACACTGGAAACACCGCCCAAGCCATGAGTGAGTCCGACGAAACCAACCCCCTCATCCGCCTCAAGCGCTACGAGCAGCCCCCAGCAGAATTCGTTGAGGAATTTGTGCTAAGCTTCCAAGATCGCCAGCGGTCTGAACTGCTGAGACAATCCGCCCGCTCTCTTCTTTGGGAGCGTATCACCACCTATTTCGATGAAATGACCACCCCGCGGTGGGGCGTCGCCTTCGCCGGCCTCGTCGCAATGGCGTCCGTCGGCTATATGCTCCGGCCCCTCAGCCACCCCATCGCACCCCTTGCGCAAGCGGCAGCCCAAGAGTCAAGCCCGGCCCAGGAAACCTACATCATCAGGGCGATCACCGCGGAGCCCTTGGGTGTTCCCGTCCTCATTGATGGGCGGACTCTCATCTCCCGCCACTATGTCAGTGGATTCAGTGAGCCCCAATACGCATCCGTGCTTCAGGCGGATGTGGCGCTCAATGGCGACGCCATGATGCTTTTCCCGCGCTGACCTGCCTGCCTCGCGCTTACGGCGCCCTGCGCCCGAATTTCCGTTCCAGTTCTCCAAAGGAGATCTGGATGAGTGTGGGTCGCCCGTGTGGGCAGCAATACGGCATCTGACAGGCGAAGAGATCGTCCAGCAGCTTGCGCAACTCCGCCTCCCTGAGCGTGTCATTGGCCTTCACCGCGTGACGGCAGACCGTCGTCGCGATCATGTCCTCGCCCAGCCGGAGGGAAGAACTGCGACTGCTCAAGCTCGCGAGTTCTTCGATCACATCCCTCAGGATGGCCAATGGATCATCCGTGCGCAGAAACGCCGGCAGCGCGTCCACCTTGAGAGCATTGTTCCCAAACGGCTCCGCCTCGATTCCCAGGCGTGCGAGCGCGCCGAGATTCCTCTGGATCAAATCGTAGTCGCGGGGCGCCACCTGGAGCGTCAGGGGCAGGAGCAGCCGCTGGGCGGGCACTCCCTGTTGCTCCATCGCGGTGCGCATCTGCTCGAAGAGCACCCGCTCGTGGGCGGCATGCTGATCCATGAGCACCAGTCCCTCATCGCCTTCCATCAGGACATACAGCTTGTGAAGCACCCCCAGAATGCGGAACCTTGGCATTACCGGCGGTGAGACAGGACCTTCGGCGCTCGTCCCTGCGAACGGCTTTCCGGTTCCTCCAACCTCGGCGTCACCAGGCCCCTCCAAGCTCGCGTTGGACAACGGCTGGGCTGGGGCGCCAAGTTCTGGCGGTTGGACCTGAAGCGGGGAACTCGCGGGAACGGTCTGCTCGGGCAAAGGCGCTGGCGGCGCGGCATGAAGAGGAAATTCCGCCCAGTCCTTACGCAAGGCCGTCTGCTGCTCCTCCGGAATCAGCGGAAGTGTCTCCTCGAGGGGGGCGTGCAGCGGCTCTCTTGCCCGTGAGGGCATCGGCACATGCCCCATGGAGATCCGGGCTGCTCCTTCCAGCGCCCGGCTCACACAGCGGGACACGGCTTCCCTGATGATCGCCGCATTCCGGAAGCGCACCTCCTTTTTTGCCGGATGCACATTGATATCGAAGTCATCCGGGGCCATCCCGATAAAAAGGAAGGTCACGGCGCTCTGGCCTTTCATCAGCACCGTGTGGTACCCCTCCTTCAGCCCGTGATGGATCGCGGCGCTATCCACGGGACGCTTGTTCAGGAACGTGAGCGTCATCTGGCGGTTGGAACGGCTCAGCCCTGCGCCTCCGATGTAGCCGCCCAGCGTCACTCCCTCCTGGTCCCACTCTGGCAGGGCAATGAGGCGCTGGGCCATTTCCCTGCCCGTGAATCCCTCAATCCTCGCCAGCAAGTCCGTCGTGGCCGGCAGGTGATAGAGCACTTCGCCATCCCTCACCAGCGTGAAGGCCACTGCCGGATTGGCGATCGCATGCAGGCGGAACTGCTGTTCCACATGGGAAAACTCCGTCTGGTCAGTCCGTAAGAATTTCCGCCTGGCCGGGATGTTGTAAAACAGGGCCGTCACGTCCACGCGCGTTCCCGGAGCGCCGCCATGGTCGCGTACCGCGACCAATCGTCCCCCATTCACCTCCACCTCCGTGCCGGCCAGCGCCCCCTGTTGGCGGGTCGCCAGCCTGAATCGCGACACGCTGGCGATGCTCGGGAGCGCCTCCCCTCGAAAACCAAGCGTGGAGATCGCCGCCAAATCTTGCTTGGTCCGGATCTTGCTTGTGGCATGCCTCTCCAAACACAGCATGGCGTCCTCACGATCCATCCCAAACCCATTGTCCACGATGCGGATCATCGCCGTGCCGCCGTTCTGCACGTGCACTTCGATGTGCGTGGCGCCGGCGTCGAGACTGTTCTCCACAAGTTCCCGCACCACCGCGGCTGGCCGCTCCACGACCTCGCCCGCGGCGACCTGACTGGCAAGGGCGTCGGGAAGAATACGAATTTGACTCATTGCATTTGAAAAAAGAAGACCACAGTGTTAGTATCACTGCAAGCCAGTACGGTCGATGACTTCCACTGATGCACCTCCTCAAGTGCATGATCTCGTCTGATGCATCGACTCGACTGACCCCGAATAATGATTACTGTCACTGAAAACGCCGTCAAACGTCTCCGCGAGCTTTTGCAAGCTCGCCCAGCGCCGGTGGGTTCGGGCCTGCGCTTGGGAATCGAAAAGGGCGGATGCGCGGGCTGGCAGTACACCATGGGTGTGGATGCGCCCTCGGAGAAAGACAACGTCTTTGAGCAGGACGGCGTGCGAATTATCGTTGACGGCGAGAGCCTCGCCATGGTCGAGCACAGTCAGATCGACTATGAGGAGAGCCTAAGCGACGAAGGCTTCAAAGTTCGCAATCCCAATGCAAACCGCAGTTGCGGATGCGGCTCTTCGTTTGAACCCAAGCATGATTGATATTAAACGTACCGCCAGCATCCAACAAAAAAGTCTTTCCAAAAGCTTCCTTCTTAGGTAGAAAATTAGTCACTACAAAATTTCTTTATCCTTTCTCAGTCATATGCACGTTCAGTTTCTTAGCGATGGGTCCGACTTCAGAAGCCGTAGTGGTGGCGGCTATCTGGCCAAGCACCGCCGGAGCGGTGGAATGTTTTGGTGGACGATCCTCATCACCCTCCTCCTGGGTTTGGCCGTCTTCTGCTGGTTTTTCAGCATTATGGTCTTCAAATACCCGGAGAAGCCCTTCAACTATCGCCTGCTCGCCAAGCTGCATAAGCTCGATCCAGTGCGGACCTTCAGCCCCATCAGCGTGCCCCACGGCAAATTTCTCAACGCAAAGGACCTCCTCTCCGCCTACTACTACTTCAATGCGGAAAAACTTCGCTTCACCAACGACTCCCTGAAGCGCAATTTCATCCTGAATTACGCCAACGAAAACCCCGTCTACGTCAAAGGTACCTTCACCGTGGTTCAGTCCCGCAAGCTGGCGGCTGGTGACGTGTTTGGTGAAGGTTGGGTGGTGCGTGCCAAGTCCGTGGACATGGAAGACGTCCAGGTGGAATTGCTCCTTCCTGGCAAAACCACCGTCTCCCCGTACAAAGAGGGGGAAGCCTTCGTCATGGACAACAAGTCCACCTTCGGCAGCGTCCTCCACATCGAGCGCACCACCGGCGACGGCATCTGCGCCACCCTTGTCCCCATCGTCTACGGAAAATACGCCGTGGGCAGTGATCACCGCATCTCCCTCACTCCGCCGGAGCAGATCAATGTGGAAGCGCATTTCCCCTTGGTCGAGCCTGATGAAATCGGCAAAGAGGGCAGCAGCGTCAAAGTCGCCGCCAAGACCACGCCGTGAGACGCTTTTGATTGCGGAGTGCGATCCTGAATTGGCCATTCGGCATTCCTCGCCGGTCTCTCCTTGCAAGCGTAGCCGTGGAGCTTATCTCTCCATTGCCACATGAGCCATGCCATCCCAGAGCCGCCATCGCCGCGTACCCCGCGCGCTCCCCGGCCGCTCATCCCCGGCTTCCTGGGCAGGCTACCCTGGTGGCGCCGTGTTTGGGCAGGTGTCACCGGACGGAACAAGGACTCCACCTCCTACACCATGCTCCCGGTGCTTATGGAGGTCTTCGCGGGCTTCAGCAAGATCAACGGCGAACTCATCGAGGAGGAAATCGATTCCAGCCTCGGGTTCATGCGCTATGACTATCCGGACGCGATTTACTCTGAGCTCCGCCGCATTTACCTCGAGGCTCTTCACAACACCCAGGATCTCGGCGCACGCGCCCGCGAACTGAACAAGACTCTCACCACAGAGCAAAAGATCCTTCTCGGAGTTCAGCTCTACCTCCTCATCTCCAGGTCTACCAACAGCAGGCAGCAACTCGTCGAGTTCTACCTTTTCATGACCAATCTCGGGGTGGCCACCCAGGCCATCGATATCGTCTACCAGCTGAAGGCGGACGAGCGCACGGATGAAGAGTTGGACGCCCGAAACAAGCCCGGCCACCCGCTGGAACTTCTCGCCGTAGCTTCCCAGGAGCCCTGTGACGTGCTGCTGCGCTCCATGTCGCGGAATTGTTCCATTTGCGCGTTCCGTTATCAAAATCTCGTCCTGATAAAGAACACTGGAACCGTACCCGTCCTCGTCCGGAGCCGCACCCTCAAACCCGCGGAGTTCTCCCGCCTGTACGCGGGCGAACGCGTCGTCCTGGAGGACGCCGCGCTCGATTACGCGGACTTCATCGCATATTTCAACTCCAAGAAAAACCTCACCGGCACCCAGGTCTATCTCACCCTCACGGAGGACGGGAACGCCGAAATCGCCCAGACCCGGAATCGCGGCACGAATTTGCGCATCAGTTTCGGACTGGGTGTGCTCATTGAAGCGCTCAGGGATACGGATGCGCGCGTCAATGGCAATCCCCTCACGGAAGGTGTCAAGATTGAGGCATCCATCGAGGACAAAATCATCGCCAAGGATGAGATTGAGATTTCTCTTCAGGATCTCCGCCGCCGTGCGCGCGAGTTTGGCGAACAGTTCCGCCTGGAAGGCAGCCGCAATACCTACATGGTGTCCAACAACCCCGCCCTCCTGGACGAGGGCGATATCGTCCTCTCGCGCTCCGATGGCGATGGGGAAATTCTCCTGAAAATCACGTGCAATTACGCGGAGAAAACGGGCGACCTGGAAGTGCTCCGCTCCGAGCGGCCCATTTATATCGGCGCCGTGGCGGTCAAGGAACGCGCTCTTCTCAATGATGGCGACGCACTTACGCTCAGCGAGGGCCAGTACCTCCGCTGCCACTTCTCGGACCGCATCATCGAGGAGGAGCGCAACGTCGTGCGTCATGTGGATCTCCACGAACTCGGCCATCGCTTTGACAACCGCGACACCGCATTGGACGGCATCAGCCTTGTCGCGCGCCGTGGAGAGATGATTTGCGTGATGGGACCCAGCGGATGCGGCAAGAGCACCCTGCTGCGCACCCTCGCCGGCCAGCTCAGGCCCAAGTCCGGGGACATCCTAATGAATGGGTTTCCCCTCTACAACAGCCTGGATCACCTCACCCCCTACATCGCTTACATCCCCCAGGAAGACGCCTTCGATCCCCTCCTGAAGGTCAAGGAAAACTTGAACTACTCCGTCGCCGTTCGCTGCCCGCACCTCCCCGTGGAAGAGCGCCGGAAACGCGTCGATGCCAAGCTCTCCGAACTCGGCCTCAGCGAAATGCGGGATCGCCTGGCGGGCACTCCCCAGCAGAAAAATCTCAGCGGCGGCGAGCGCAAGCGGCTCAATGCAGGCTTGGACATGATCGGAATCGCGGACGTCTACCTGTTTGACGAACCCACCTCCGGCTTGTCCTCAAAGGACTCCGAGCACGTGCTCGACATCATTCGATCCCTCGCACGCAACAAGATCGTTTTCGCCTCCATCCACCAGCCGAGCAGCAAATTGCTGCAAATGTTCGATAAAGCCCTCCTTCTGGACAAGGGCGGAAAGATGGCCTACTTCGGCACTCCGCAGGGAATGCTCGAATACTTTTGGGAAGCTTCATGCACCGAGGCGGGCCAGGGAGATGAATCCCCACCCGGGGTCATGCCGGACAAAATCACGCCCGACTTCGTGTTCGACGTACTGGAAACTCCCCTCCGGGACATCAGCGGCGACATCATCCAGGAGCAGAGTTCCGATGGCCACCTTTCTCCCGCGCGGCGTTTCCCCCCGAATTTTTGGCGCGACCGGTATCAAACTCATGTTCTCTTCAGGAGCATGGACAAGGACGAGGTCGACCGCGCCGAAGCCCGGGCCGATCACGGTCCCCGCAAGTTGCCCCAATTGCCGCGGCTGAGCTTGCGGGAGGAATCCATCTTACTCTCCACCATGGTCAGGCGCGCCTTTCTGAGCAAATTGCGCAACCGCGCGAACCTGCTCACCACCCTGCTGGAGGCCCCTGCCCTCGCGCTGCTCATCTCCCTGGTGCTTCGCTATTCGGAAGACGATCACTACACATTCGCTTCCGCGTTTCATATCCCCACTTATCTCTTTCTCACCCTCGTGGTGGCCATGTTCCTGGGCCTCACCAACAGCGCGGATGAAGTGATTCGCGACCGCTACATGCTCAGCCGCGAGCGCAATCACAACCTTCGCGTTCCCTATTACGTTCTTGGCAAGCTGCTTTCGCTCTCCGCCTTCGCTCTCATCCAGTGCGTGATCTATCTGTTGATAGGGAACCATATCCTGGAATTGCGCCAGATGTTTCTGATCCATCTCTTCTGGATGTTCCTCACCTCCCTCACCGGAGTGTGCCTTGGATTGCTCGTCTCCAGCATCGTCCACGATTCACGCACCGCCCTCAATGTCATCCCCCTGCTGCTCATCCCTCAGATCATCCTCGGCGGAGCTCTGATCAAGTACGAGGAAATGAACCACAATCTCGACCTCGTGTATGCCATTCGCCAATGGACCAGCCAGGAGGGACAGGACAGCACGGACTCCGCGAGCAAACTCAAAGTGCCGTTCATTTGCGAGTTCATGCCCCTGCGCTGGACCTATGAATCCGCCATCATTTCCCAGGCCAAGCTCAATCCCCTGGCCAGCGCGCAGGAGATGCTGGAAAACCGCATCCAAGCCATCATCGATCTTCCTGCCGATCAGCCCCTCACCGAGTCGCAACGCAACGACCTGGACTACACCAAGCAAGCACTCGCCGTGGTCTCCGGCCTCCAGGACACAAGCGCGGACACCGTCGCCTCCCGCCTCCGCAGGATCTGCGCCTCCGTGC